>Ga0207699_10000109_pt1 | contig 58379 bp, 81 predicted proteins | sample LARL51metaG_FD_184344 | JGI IMG/M metagenome (GOLD analysis project Ga0207699, IMG submission 184344) | Corn, switchgrass and miscanthus rhizosphere microbial communities from Kellogg Biological Station, Michigan, USA - LAR L5-1 metaG... | ecosystem: Host-associated > Plants > Roots >...
GCGGGCGAGACGGTGGAGGAGAGCGCTTACCGGGTCGATCTGACCAAGGGCGCGTACCTGCTGGTCCGCACGGATGGTCTGTGCTGGCCGAGTTGCGGCGCCGAGCCGGACGACTTCCAGGTCACCTACGGTGTGGGCGTGGCGTTGCCGGTCGCGCTGCAGGTGGCGGTCGCCCTGCTGGCCTGTGAGTACGCGAAGCACCTGGACGGCGGGGCATGTGCGCTCCCGGCCAGGATGACCCGTCTGTCACGCCAGGGGGTGGAGATCGAGGTCGACGCCGGGGACGGTGCGACCGGCAGCACAGGCGTGCGCCAGGTGGACGACGTGATCGCGATGCTCAACCCCGGCCGGCGCCAATCCCCGCCCGTGATCCTCTCGCCGGACCTGCCGGAGTCCTGTGACCGCCAGACTGTCTGGGGTGCGTGATGGCAACTGACCCCCTGGTGATGCCCCTGGCGCGTGAGCTACTGGCCTGCCTTGAGCAGGAGGTGGCGAAGCTGGACTCGCCGCCGAAGTACGTGCAGCTGCGCACGGGCGCGATCGTGGATCACCTGATCAGCGAGACCGAGGACGAGTGCTGCTCCGGCCTGGCGTGGGTCCGGCCGGTCACGTTCTTCCCCAGCTCAAGTGCGTTCCCGGCGCAGGATGACGTGCCCACGCCGAAAGGCGTGCTGGCGTGGGCGGTGACGTTGGAGATCGGTGCGATCCGGTGCGCGCCCACGCCGCCAGCGCAGAAGATTCCGACCGCCGATCAATGGGACGCCGTCACGCAGGCCGTGATGGACGACGCTGCTGCGATGCGCCGGGCGCTCTGTTGCTTCGGTGAGCTGCCCGAGGGGCGCGGGCGTATCAAGTCCATGCTGCCGGGGCCCTGGCTGCCGCTGGACCTGTCCGGCGGCTGCGCCGGGGGTGTGATGACCGTGACCGTTCGCGGACCCGCCTGTGACTGCGCTGAGGCCGGCCCGGCATCATGACAGCAGCAGCGCCCCCGGGGATCGAACCAGCGGGGGCGCTGCGCGAACTATTCGGCCGACGCTAATAGGCCATCGACCAAGATCACAAGGGTCAGAGTCCGAGCCGGCGGAGCTTTTCCTCGGACTCCGTTTCCTGCGTGACGATGTACCGGGACTGGGGCTCCGGTGCGTTCATGCTCAGCACCCTGAGCGCCCGCTCATACGCGGCCGACTCCGTGTCCGCGGTGACCTTGAGTTCGAGGATCGAGGTCACCTTGCGCTCGGTGTGGCTCGGGCTCCGGCCGCGCACCGGGTCGTTGATCGGCTCCGGCTCCTGAACCTGCTGGATGTGGATCTGGATGTTGTAGTGCATGCGGTCAGCCTCTCGGGTTGAAACGTTATATAAGGGATCTATCGGACGAAGTTGATCAAGAGAGCGATACGGAAGGCGGGGCCGAAGCCCCGCCACCCGATCAGTACGTCCAGAGCGTGGTCAAGATCTCGATGTCCTCCTCGGCGGCGTTCCGGACTTCCAGCGCCTCCATGTAGGCCGTGGCGTTGTCCAGCCCGGCCAGGCCGGCCGCGACAGCCGCATCCATCCGAGCCTGCGCGATGCGCACCGTCTCGATCAGGGGAGCGTGTGCGTGCCGGAACCACGTGCTGCCGTCGGTGCCGGTCGCGATGTCGTCAGCGGTCTTGATGTAGGTCACGTTCTCGATGATCGTCAGTTCGCAGTTCATGTCCGTCTCCCTCATTCCCTCGCCCTTGTGAGAACAACTTTACATTCATGCATGGGAGGTTGGCAAGGGATTCAGACAAGATCTTTTAGGGGCAAGCGCTTTCCTGCGCGCGAGCCCCTATCGGCACCTGCACTGACGACGTGTTCAGCCTGCTCAGGTGCGGTATTCTGTTGTGCTGCTGCGTGCCGGCGACGCTCGTTTCCTATCCGCCCGGCCCGAGTGACGACGTGTTCCAGCCTCTCGGTTGCTGCGCGATCAGGCGGGGAGTCGAACCCCGCTCCGCCCCTCGCACTTCGCCGGGACCAACCGGCTAGTTTGCTCAGGCACCACCAGGTGAGCTGATCTGCTTGCCCCAGTTGCACGGCTGGTTAGGCCCCACGCCCGGTATCTGCGTGCGCCGCCCGGATCGAACCGGTAACCCCTGCACGCCCTCCCCGGCGAACCGGATCTACGCGACGCACTAGGTCGGCACCCCTCGTGCCTGCAACCTGCCGAGTTCCCACGAGGACTTCTCGGAGCCAGGGTCGTCTTTCCGACTGTCAGGATCGGGTGTGCACACCCGACATTCCATCGCGACCCGCTACCCAGTTCCACCAGCGATGCTGGTGGGTTGCTGCAAGCTCGGCGGTCACTTCCGGATTGGTGGCGGCAGTGCCGCTGTCAGTAGCTCCGGCCGCTGCTGACATGGAGAACATTACAGCCATGCTCCATAGGTGTCAACCCCGTACGCTGAAGTCGTGGCAGTTCACCTCGCGCAGGCGCGCATGCACGCAACCGGCATGGCTGCGGCCAGGAAGATTGTGGTCCGAGCCACCCGAAAGACCGACAATCGCAGTGCGGCGCTGGTGCCGGTCGACACCGGCCTGTTGCGCGCGTCCCGGCAAAGCGATGTCAGGTCGGCGGGCAGCACGGTCACGGGCGTGGTGAAGTACACCGCTGAGTACGCCGCCGCGGTGCACAACGGCCGGCGCGCCCTGACCATCCGCAGCCGGCCGGGCGGCCCGAAGCTCAAGTTCACGGTCGGCGGTCGGACGGTCTATACCCGCGTGGTCCACCAGCCCGCCCGCCCCGGCCGCCCGTTCCTGACCACCGCGCTGCGGGAGGTCGCCGCACAAGAGGGGTTGCGCTACCGGCGCACCGGGCGGCGCTGAGATGTCCAGCCGGGCTGAGGTAGAGTGACACGTGAGGCGGGGCGAGGGTGATTTCGCGGTCGGCGGCGCCCCGCCTCACTACCGCTCACCGCGAACCGGAGGACCCGTGACCGACACCAGTGAGAAGCGCGAGCAGCGCTTGATCAACTTCCGGGGCCGGGAGATCGCGGTCCGGCTCCCCACCGACGCTCAGCTGTTCGTCTGGCAGCGCACCCTGCAGGAGTTGCAGCAGGCCGACACTGACTCGTGGGACGGCGAAGAGGCGATGCGCGCCAACATGCGCGCCGGCCGGATCATCGACTCCCTGATCGTGGACCGGGCGGACCGGACGTGGCTGGACGATCTAACGCTGGACGAAGGTCTCACGCTGACCGACCGGGCGCAGATCCTGCACGACACGATCACGGCGTTCGGTAGCCAGGACGACGCGCCCGCCAAGCCCGCACCCGCTAAGCGCGCTCGCAGGAAGGCATCCTGATGGAACATCTCGGCCGGGGCATCGACCCCGAACACATTCTCGGTACGCCGGAGAACGCCGCGTACTACACCCAGGGTCGCCACCAGGGCGTGCAAGACGCCCTGCAGTGGCTGACGTTCGCGCACCTGCCGGACAACCTGAAGCGTTTCAGCTCGGTGTTCTACATCGCGGCGACCGGCCTACTTGACGAGATCGTGACCGACTCCCCTGAGCTGACGACCGCCCTCAACAAGCTGATCGAGGCCAAGGACTCGGCCGTACGCGCCGGCATCAAGCACGTCACCGGTCGCGCCGGATCGATCCCGCGCCCGCAGTGAAAGCCGACCCCCTCGCCTCGATGCGGTGCTGGGCGATCGGGGTCGTCCTCGGAGGCCGGGAGTACACCATCCCGGCCTCCCCTGCTGTCAGCTGGTGGCCTCTGCTGGCCGAGCCGAGCGGGGTAGCACTGCTGGACATGATCAAGGACCCCGACCTGACGGACCGTTTGTGGCGGGGTGAGATCGATACGCAGGAGATCGCCGAAGCGGTCATCGAGACGATCGAGACGGTCACCGGCCGCTCGTTCCCGGCGGCGTACCTGATCGCGGGCATCGCCGATCAACATTGGGCCTCGATCAACGGCCAGCTCGTTCGTGACGGCGTGCGCTGGGACGTGCTCCCGGTCGGCGCGATCTTGGACGCCATCCACGTGTTGCTGCTGGAGCGCTTCGGCGACAGTAAGAACGAGAAGACCGGGCTGCGCTGGGTGGATGAGTACCTGGCCGCCCTGGACGCCCCGCGCCCTGGTAGCGGATCGCGCGTGAGCGAGCAGGCGATCTCCGATTTCGAGACGATGGCCGGCCCGCGGCCTACTCGCTCCGGCGGTGTAACGGCGCCGCCTGAGCTATCCAGCGGCGCGCTGTCCGCGGGCACACCTTCCAGAACTCGGACACCGTCCCGGCCTCCCCGCCGTCCCGGCCAGTCCGGCGCGCCCACGATGCCACCATCCACACCCGGGCGAAGTGATCCGGCGGCCAGGAGCGCTCCCCTTCCGGCCGGGGCTTCGCCAGCATCCTGAACTGCGTCTCGTCCCCGCCACCGTTGAGCGCGCTCGCCGCCACGCCCGCGATCTGCCGGACCGGGATCTGTGCCAGCGTGCCCGCGGTGATCGCAGTGCTTCCCCTGCTCTCCACTGTCAGCGCCTGCACCGCCGGGCGGTCGGTGTCGGGGAACATCTGCACGCGCACCCGCACGTCGGAATCGGGATCTTCCAGCACGACCTCGTAACCGAGGTTCGTCAACTGCGCGCGGCTCACATCCATGAGGTGTCATGCTACGCGAAGTGTCCGGCCTCCCGAGATGGTGTGACACTGAAGCGCCCCGTAGGCTGGTCACGTGGCGAATGAGGGTGAGGCGAGCGTCAAGATCGTTGGTGACGTGCGCGATTTCGCCCGCGACACCGAGAACGATCTGAACACGGCCCTGAAAAAGGTCAAGCCCGACCCGGTCAAGATCCCCATCGACAAGGACGGGCTCGCCAAGGCGGGGCGTGAGGGTGGCGAAGCCCTGGCCGAGAGCGTCGCAACCGGAGCGGATGGTCGCCTGCGCGATGCGCGCGGCCGGTTCGTTAAGGCCGGCCAGGCTGCCGGCCAGGCGATCGGCAACAGTGCCGGATTCGCCGGTAGCAAGTCGTTCATGGACAGCTTCGGCCGCGGCCTGCAGAGTGCCGGCCGCCTGCTCGGGCGGGCCCTGCTCGGCCCGGTCGCCATGATCCCTTCGCTGCTCGCGCCGGTCGCCATCGCGGCAGGTGCCGCCCTGGCCGCTCCGATCGCGGCCGGTCTGGCTGCGGCCCTCGGTGCGGCGATCGGAGCTGCGGTAGCCGCGGGCGCCGGACTCGGTGTGATCGGGCTGGGTGCGTTCCTGCTGCGCGAGGAGGGGTCGCTCAAGTCGGCGGCCAAGAGCCTGATGGGCACGCTGAAGTCCACCTTCACGGACGCGGCTCAGCCCCTGCTCGAACCGCTGGTAGGTGCCCTGAATCGATTCAAGGATCTGACCAAGGAACTCGCGCCGCAGTTCAAGGAGACGTTCGCCAACATCGCGCCGGCGATCAAGCCGCTCACCGAAGGCTTCGCCGACCTGGTGAAGAACGCCCTGCCCGGATTCAACCGCCTCATGGAGGGGGCGGTGCCAATCCTGGCCGGGCTGGGAGACGGTCTCGGGACGCTCGGCGAAGACCTGGACATGTTCTTTCGGGCGATCGGCGATGTCGGCCCTGAGCTGGGGATCTTTTTCAAAGACTTTCTCGGCGGCATCGGCAACGTCATTGTCGGGCTCGGCAACTTCATCAGCTGGTCGGCCAGGGCGTACAAAGCGATCCGGGACTTCCTGACTCCGTCCGGCGGGGAGTCGTTCTTTGACAACCTCGTGGACAACATCCGGGAGGTGGTGTCGAACGGGTTCCAGTACCTGATCGACAACCTGCCCAACATCATCGACGCCTTCCTGGACTTCCGTCAGCAGGTCACCGACGTGATCCTGCAGCTGGTGACGGGCATCGCCGAAGCCCTGCCGGAGATCGTCCCGCGTATCGCTGAGGGCGCCGTCCAGCTGGTCACCGGCCTGGTCGATGCGCTCGTGCAGTCCGCTCCGCTGATCATCGACGCCGCCGGTCAGCTGGTGCTCGGCCTCGTGCAGGGCCTGGTCGCCGCCCTGCCGATCCTGATCCCGGCGGCGTTCAACCTGATCACGACCCTCGTGACCGGGATCGTCGAACTGCTGCCGACCCTGATCGATGCCGGCATCCAGCTGGTCACCGGCCTGGTCCAGGGCCTGATCGAGGCGCTGCCCACGCTCTACACCGCGGCCATCGAGGCGGTGCCGAAGCTGATCGAGGCGTTGATCACCGCCCTGCCGCTGCTGCTGTCGGCAGGAACGCAGCTCATGCTGGCCCTGGTCCAGGGCTTCGCCGAGTCGCTGCCGAGCCTGATCGACGCCTTCCAGACTCAGGTGCTCCCCGCCCTGCAGAACGCCATCACCAACGAACTGCCCGCCCTGATCGAGTCGGGCATCGCGGCGTTCGAGGCGTTCGTGGAGGGCATGGTCGCCAACATCGAGCAGATCAGCGACATCGTCTCCAACCAGATCATCCCCGCGATCGTGGACACCCTGATCGAGAACGGGCCAGCGATCAGCGATGCGATGAGCAAGATCATGATCCTGCTGTTCCAGGCGATCATCCGGATCGTGCCCTCGGTGGTGAGCGGCGCGGTCCGGATCACCAGCGCCCTTGCGCTCGGCCTGCTGCAGGCGGCCGGTCGGCTGATCTCCATCGGGGCACAGCTGATCGGTGGGTTCGCGAGGTCACTGTGGGAGCGCGGCGTGGCCGGCGCCCGTGACGCGGTCAACCGCATCCGCTCGGCGGTAACTGGCGCGTTCGCTGGCGCGGCCGGGTGGCTGCGCAGCGCGGGAGCCTCGATCATCAACGGCTTGATCTCCGGCATCCAGGCAGGCTTCGATCGCGTCCGCAGCACACTCGGCAGCCTCACCTCCATGCTTCCGGACTGGAAGGGCCCGGCCGATGTGGACCGCAAGATCCTGCGCGAGTCCGGCCGACTGGTCATGCGCGGGTTCGAGCAGGGTCTGATCGATGAGCGCAACGCCATCCGCAGCACCCTGGCCGGGCTGACCGGAAGCCTTCCGGGCTGGTCCGGCAGCGCGGTCCCTGCGGTGGCGGGCAGCACCACGAGCACTTTCACCATCGAGCCGGGAGCCATCGTGATCAACGGGTCCGGGGCGGGCGCCGGGAACGCCGCTGCTGAGGCAGTGCTGATGCGCCTGGCGCAGGCGGGGATGGTGCGCTGATGAGCACGATCACGGTGCTGCGACCCTCGGCCGTCTCCTCGTTCACCGGCTGGACGGCGCAACCGTCCGGCACGTTGAACGGCGTCACTTCGGATGACCTGGACTCCACCTATGCGCTCTGGTCGGGGTCCGGCTCCCCGCTCGTGCTGCAGACCCCGGTCGACTCCCCGCCGGTAGGCGAGCGCCGTCACCAGGTGCGGGTACGCGCTCGCGGGGAGGACGGCAGCGCCTGGTGGGCGGTGCGGCTGCAGAACGGCGCGCTGACCGGTGGCGCCTCCGCGACCTTCCCAGACTCACCCGGGACGGTGAATGGATCGTGGGGCTTTGGCGCCCCTCATGACGGGCCCACCACCCTGGCCGCGCACATCCTCGGGCAGACCTCCGGCGTCAAGATCACCGAGATCTTCATCGACATGGACTCCCGCGAGGCGCCGACCTTCACCGGCCAGGTGCTGGACGGGGCCGGCGCGGTCAACGTCACCATCACCGACACCAACACCCCGCGGCTGCGGGCCACCGCGATCGACCCCGACGGACTCGCGCTGCGGCAGTACCGGTTCTGGGTGACCAGCGGCAGCACGATCGTCTGGGACTCCGGGATCCTGTCCGGCAACCCCACCGACCAACTGACCAGCCCGCTGCCGAATGGCAGCTACACCGCGAACCTGCAGATCTGGACCACGCTCGGCGCGAACACCGCCTACGCCAGCACCGTGCAGACTATCGCGTTCACGATCAGCACCGGGGACGTGCCGATCCCGAACGACCCCATCGCCACCCCCATCCCGGACTCCCCGCTCTACTCCGTGCAGGTCTGCGCCCCGGACGTGAGCGAGTTCGATGACGGGCGCGGGCATGTCGAACTGCAGCGGGTGGACTGCGCGGGCAGCGAGAGCGAGAACGGCGTCACGCTGGCCATGCTCGGCCCGCTGCAGACCGATGAGTGCGCGACCTGGCAGGACTTCACCATCCCGCGCACCGGGCTCGGCGCCTCCTGCACGCACACTCCGGAGCAGTGCTGCTCGTACTACCGGGCGCGGACCATCGGCCGGGTCAACGGGGCCATCGTGATCAGCGCCTGGTCCGACGTGCGCGATTCCGGCATCCCGCGGGGGCTGATCTTCCTCTGGCCGGGCACCAACGCCGGAATCCCCGCCGGCTGGAAGCGCACGACCGCGCTGGACGGGCGGTACGCGAAAGGCGTGGCCACCGCCTCCACTCAGCCCGGCGCGCGCGGCGGCGCAGCCACGCACGTGCACACCACGGCCGGGCACAACCACGAGGTCACGCACGCGCACACCGTGACCGGCAACACCTCGGCGGCGGTCGGCCAGGTGACTTCCACGCCGAACACGGCCGGATCCAGCGCGGTGCCGGTGACCCACACCCACACCCGTTCCGCGGTCAACTCCACCACCGTGCTGTCGGGCGTGACGCAACCCGCCATCGGCACGCACCCGAACGACCCGGCCCGGCTGGAAGTCATCCACATCGAGTCCGACGGCACCCCGACGGGCGTGCCGAACAACGCGCTGGGCATCACGGGGGATGTGTCTCTGGCCGGCTGGACGGACTTCGGCAACGCCACCAACCGGTTCATGAAGGGCGCGCCGGCGGCCGGGGACGGCGGCTTGATCGCCGCGTCCGGGCTGAACGGCCACGTGCACACGATCGCCGCTCACACTCACGCCGGAACCTCGCACACCCACACCAGCCCGAACACCGGCAACGTGGCCGGCTCCCTCACCCTGACGGCCGGCGCGGTCAGCGCCACCTACGCCGCCACCCACAACCACCCGGTCACGGTGGCGGCCGCCGACACGGCAGCGCTGGCGTCCGGCGGGGCGGCGAACTCCGGCACCGCGGCGGCACCCGAGGACCCGCCCTACTGCAACGTGCGCGTGAAGCAGAACACCAGCGGTGGCGCATCCCTGCCGGTGGGCCTGATCGGGGCGTGGCGCGGATCGCTCGGCACCATCCCCGATCACTGGGCGCTCTGCGACGGCACGGGCGGCACCCCGAATCTGACCGGCCTCTACCCGCGCGGCGCGACCGCCTCCATCGGCGCCACCGGTGGTTCGCTGGCCACGCACACGCACACCAGCCCGAGCCACACGCACACCACCAGCGGCCACACGCACACCATGGCCATCGGGACCACGGCAGCGGCCAGCAGCAATGTGTTGGCGTCCAGCACGATCGCGGTCAGCACGAGCGGACACACTCACACCGGCTCGGCCACCGACTCCACCACCCCCACGGTGGTCGCCGGCACCTCGGGCACCCTGGCCGCGGTCGGCAGCGAGCCCGCGTACGAAGAGGTGGCGTTCGTTCAGCTGGTGGAGCCGCAGACCCCTGAGCCCGACCCCGAGACGGTGTGCTTCACCTGGCCGGAGTCCGAGCACCTGATCCGCACGCAGGGGCCCGACGGCGCAATGTGGGCTCCGGTGATCGGTAAGTTCTCCTGGAACGTGGACCGGCCGCTCACCGCCACCACGGGCGTGAACGGCACGCGCTTCGCCGAGAACGCCGCGCCCGGCGAGCGCAACCACACCATGGCCGCGGGCGTGGAGTCAGAGGCCGAGCTGGCCGAGCTGCTCGCAGTGCTTCAACGCCCGCTCGTGCTGATCAGCCCATCGGACTCCACCGAGGTATGGGCGGCGCCGGTCGCCGGCTCGGTAACGGTGGTCAAGGTGGGCCGCGGCCGGCGGGTGACCGCCGAATTCATCGGGACCGGCCCGCAACCCGGCCCGCAAGTCGCTGACGTTTAGGATGTCCACGTGAGCCGGAACAGGGGGACATCAGGGTGATCATCACGACGTTGAGGCCTACCGCGGTGGTCACGGCAGGCGGCGCGAGCGCGGTCCCATCAGGCACCCTGGCCACCGTCACCGCCGACAACAACGACGCCACCTACATCCTGCAGCCCGGCGGGGGCGGCCGATGGTCAGTGCGTGTCGAGCCGCACCCGCTCGGCGCCGGATACGAGCGCCACCAGGTTCGCGCCCGCGCGCGCATGCGGGTCAACGCGGGTGTCGGCCGAGAAGACCTCGGGGTCAGCATCGGCACCAACGACACGGCGATGTTCTCCCGGATCTTCATCAACGATGTGATGACGGAGTACGCCGGGAACTGGACCAGTATCGGCCTGCTCAACCTGGACGACCCCGGCACGAAGTCCGACCTGAACATCACCGGCGGCTACCTCACGCTGCCGAGTGGCGGCGCGAACCAGACGTTGACCGCTGAGCTGTACCTGGACGTGGACGCTCGACTGGAGCCGCAGTTCAGCCCGGAGATCCGCGACAACGCCGGGGTGAACCAGTGGCTCGGCACGATCACCGACACCAACCAGCCCGAAGTCTACTTCGGGCCGGCCAGCTACGACGGGCTCCCGCCGAACCGCTGGACGTTCGAGCTGGTCAAGTCGCCCGGCACGATCGTCTACCAGACCGAGGGCGCCGGCGAACCGCCCAACGCCTTCACTCTGCCGATCCCGCTCGATGACGGGAACTACACCGCCACGTACGGCGTGAGCAGCACCATCCGTGGCACGGATGAGTTCTTCGGCGTGGAAGTGCTCAACTTCGCGATCCAGAACACGATCCCGCCACCCTCTCCGCCCAACCTCACCACCGAGCGGGAGGGCGACGGCTACCGGCTCACGTGGAGCTTCGCCGGCGGCCAGCCGTTCGATGACGGGTACGTGGTCGCGGAGGTCTGGCGGGACGACTGCACGGGGTCGCAGCGTATCGCGGTCGTGCCGGATGGCCTTGAGGGCTCGTATCTCGACCTGGCCATCCCGCAGATCGACACCGAGCACGTGCTGGTGGGCGGCGTTTGCACGCTGGAGCTGCACGGCTGCGATATCACCTACCGGGTGCGGTACTGGGGATACGTCTCGACCACCGTGGAGATCCCCGACTCGATTCCGGTGGACCTCGTGCTGGGGTGGCCGGGCACTGCGGGCAGCATCCCGAGCGGGTGGCTGCGGGTCACCGCGCTGGACGGTTTCTACCCGCGCGGTGCCACGAGTACCGGGGTTCCCTCAGTAACCGGCGGCGCGGCCACGCACGCCCACACCACCCCGAACCACACCCACTCGATCCCGTCCCACCAGCACATGATGCCCGCCGATACGACCGGCAACTCCTCGGGCACGAACACCGAGCGCAAGAACAACAACCCGATCGCGGTCACCTCCACCACCCACGACCACACCCTGCCGCTGCTATCCGGCGGGTCGAACGTCGTGCAGACCTCCGCAGCCGCGCCCGGCACCACCGGTTCGAGCAACCTGCCGCCGACCCGCGAGGTGATCTGGATCCGCTCGGACGGTTCAGCCACCGTGTACCCGATCGGGGCGCTCGGCTGGAGCACGCAGAGCGTGTCCGGCTGGACGACTGATACCGCCTCCTCTGGCCGCTTCCTTCGCGGGGCCCCGGCCGCCGGCAACGGCGGCGCCACCTACGGCTCCAGCCGGCACAGCCACACCGTGAACGCGCACACCCACACCACGCCGCAGCACGACCACCCGAACTTCACCACCGGGCTGAGCGGGCCGGCCGCCGCGAACGAGGCGAACTCCGGCGGCACCAACCCGCGCTGGCTCGCGCGCCACACCCACCCCGGCAACGTGGTGGCCAACACCTCCGGCGCGCTGCCCTCAGCCACGGGAGGCACCACCGGGGACCGCGACCACGAGCCGGTCAACCGGCGCCTGCGCACCCTGCGCAACACCGGCAACGGCGCACAGACCCGCATCATCGGTCTCTACACCGATGCGATTGCTGACCTGGACCCCGTGCTGACCTGGTGCAACGGCGCGAACGGCACGCCGGACATGCGGACCTGGTTCTGCCGGGACATCGGTCCCGCATCGGTGGGCAGCACAGGCGGTGCCACCAGCCACAACCACACCGTTGCTTCGCACGTGCATCCGGCCACCTCGCACACCCACGAGATCACGATCGGCCAGTCCGGCGGCCGCGACTACGGCCGGGACACCTCCGGCACGCAGGGCACCGTGCCCACCGAGACGCACGGCCACAACTCCAGCGACACTCAGGCCGCGCTGGTGACCGCCACAGCTGGCGGGTCCGGCACCGCCGGCTCGGCGACCTCGCTGCCGCCGTACCGCGAGGTGCACTTCGTACGCGTGGAGGGCATCGTGGCCGGCGGCGACCTCCCGGTGCCCGAGTTGCGGATCAGCGAGTTCTCCTCGATAACGGTCCCCGCGCTGCTGCACACCGACGGGATGGACCGGATCGGTTCCCTGGCCGCGGTGATGGCGGTCGCGGCCACCCGCGGGCACGCCCTGCCGCGCCTGAGCACGGACTCGGTCCCGGTTACCGGCGGCCGCCACACCGTCTCGAACACCGTCCCCGGCGAAGACCTGACGCTGACGATCGGAGTGCTGGGGAAGCAGGACATTGACGCGTTGGAAGAGATCATGGCCTCCGACCGGATCTACTGGGCTCCGCTCGGCGGCACCCCGGGCTGGTTCGCGCCGGGCCCCTGGACGGTGGCCGGGCCGGCGCCGGACGTAAAGGTGCTGACCGTGACCGCCGTACGTCAGCCCTGGCCGACTACCCCGGACCCCGAGGACTACCTGTGAGCAAGCCCTTCTCCTCCGCACGCCACCAGGCGGCCGTCACGACCGCGACCGGCTACCGGCGGGTCACCCGGTGCATGTTCAACCGCAACGGCCTGAGCGCCATGCTGGAGCCGGTCGCCGGGTCGTTCGCGCAGGACGCGCGCCGCTCGGCCAGGTGGGACGGGCGCCTGTCCTTCGTGGGCACCGACCAGTTCCCGGTCCGCCCGGGCGATCTGCTGACCCCGTTCGGCACCACCTGCTCGGTGGAGCTGGGGCTGGAACTGCTGGACGGCTCGATCAGCACGGTCACGTACGGCACGTACGAGGTGGCCGCGGTGCAGACCGATACCGCGGCCGGTGTCCGGACGACCGGCGTGTCCCTGATCGACCTCAGCGACCGGGTCAACCGTTACCGGTTCGAGCGGACCTTCACCACGCTGGGCGGGATCTGGTTCACCCGCATGATCAACGACGTGTTCATCAACCGGACCGGCATCAGCCCGAACCTGCCGCCGGGCGGCGAGATCATCCTGAACCCCTACACGTTCGGGCTGGAGACTGGCACCGGGCCCTGGAAAGAGCTGCTGGAGATCGCCGAGTCGTACGGCGTGTCGATCTGGTACGACCGCTCCGGCCTGCTTCAGGTCGGCAGCCTCACTCCCGATGTCGAGGACGCGTACCCGCTGACCGGCACGGTGTCGCTCTCGGCCGATTTCGACACCCAGCCCGCTAACGTCTGGGTGGTGCGCGGCGAGACGCAGGACGGGGTAGCGCCCGTGCAGGCAATCGCGATGGACACCGACCCGGGCAGCCCGACCTACGCCGGTGCGGCGCCGGGTGGATCCCCGTACGGGCGCACGACGGATTTCTTCAGCAGCTCCACGATCACCACGATCTCGCAGGCGCAGACGGTGGCGAACGGCCTGCTGGCGCAGTCCATCGGCGCCGGATCCACGTACACGATCACCTGGCCGTACAACCCCACGGTTGACGCCGGGGATGTGGTGAGCATCGAGGGCGCGACCTACGCCATCGACAGCGTGACCGTGGATATCACCGGGGAGACGACAGCGAAAGCGCGGGAGATCCGATGACCGAGATCGACTACACCCAGGCGCTCAAAAAGATCGTCCCGGAGATCAGCGGCCCGTTCCCCGTACGGCTGCGCACCGGCACGATCGCCGCGGTCAACGGCAACGGGACGGTCAACGTCACCATGGCCGACGGGCAGACCCTGACGAACAAGCCCGTGGTTGGCACGTCCGTGGTGTTCACGCCCGGCCAGGTGGTCAACGTCCTGGTGAGCAAGGATCAGTTCCTGGTGCTTGGCCCCACCGCCAGCTCGGGTGCGACCTCCGGATTCCCGAGCGCGTTCGCAGACTTCGGCACCCCCTCGATCGCGAACGCGACCGTGGTGGACCTGACACCGACATCGGTCCCCGTGAACGTCGGAGGGATGTGGACTAGCGGCACGGCTTTCACGATCCCGACCGGCCAGGGAGGTCTCTACGAGATGGGCATAGCCTGCCGCTTCGTGACCAACGCGAACGGCGTCCGGCAGGGTCGCATCAGTGTCAACGGCGCCGAGTACATGTACTGGACGGTGCCGTCGAACTCGATCGGGCAGGCTCCGGGCGCTGGCGTCACCCGCCGGGTCATGGTCGCCGGAGATGTCGTCCGGTTCAACGTCTATCAGAATTCCGGCGGCGCACTGGCTTTCGGTTCCGGTACCGGATGGCTTGAACGGGTAAGATGATCAACATGGCTATTGGGGAATTTGTCCACATCGAAAAGGCGATCCGTTATGACGGCACGAACAGTGCCGAGATCATCGCGGAGATCGGTTCGGATCCTACGGTGACCGAATCTGGTGGAGTGTGGGAAGTGAATGACGGTGTTCGTGATCCGATCACCGTGAACACGGGGGATTGGTATGTGATCAACGGCTGGTTCTCTTCGGCCGCTGACTTCGAGAGCGGATTTCGTTCCGTGTCACTCGGCCGTCCGGAGTAGTCCCTTCGGGGCCACCCTTCCCGTATCTTGATACTCATCGATGTCTCGGTGAGGGGTTGAGAGATGCCCGCTGTGGATTACGTACGTATTCGCAAGGCCGTCCAGTACACCGGCTCGAACGGCGCCGAAGTGGCGGCGTTCGCGGCGATCGGGATCGTGTCGGATAACGGCTCGGTGCTGAACCTCGGCGACCCGGTGAGCGGCTGGATCGGCTGGACCCTGAACGCCGGGGACTATTTCGAGGACTCCGACAACCGACCCTGGCTCCAGGCGGAGTTCAGCCAGCGCCACATCACCAAGGATGCGGCGCTGCTGGACACCAACAACAACGCCGCCGTCGCCGCGCTGAACGCCTCGCAGGCCACGCAGGACACTGCGATAGCGGCAGCGACCAGCGCCGCCTCAGCGGCTAGCACAGCAGCGGGGAACGCAGCGACCGCCGCGGCCGGCAAGCTGGGCAAGGTAGATCTGGTCTCGATCTCGGTACCGGTTCTGCTGCTGCTGGCCACTGTTGATCGGCCGATCGTTTGGAACCGGCCCTTCTCGAACACCAGCTACGACCTCTCGTACGCGTTCGACGCCAGCACGATCGGGCGGATCACCTGTGCCCCGGTCGCCGGCACCAAGACGACCACCGGGGTCACGATCCGGGTCACGGCCTCTCTCCTGGCCGTCTCCGTGCTCGGCGTGGTCCACGTACTGGGCATCGGCGCGTGAGATGTCCGGCGGTATGCTGACCGGGTGACACCCACCTGGACTATCCTGATCCCGACGCTCGGCGAACGCGGGCGCTCTTTCACCGCGTTGATCGACCGGCTCATGCCACAGGTCGACGCGTTCGCCGGCCGGGTCAAGGTGCTGGCGTTCTGGAACAACGGACAGCCCGGCCTGCCGGAGATCCGCCAGCGGCTGGTGGAGGCGGTCGACACCGACTACCTGTCGTTCATCGATGACGACGACATGGTGCCCGAGGACTTCGTCAGCTCGATCGTGGCGGCGCTGGAGTCGAGGCCGGACTACGTCGGGTTCAAGGTGCGCTACCTGGCCGATGGTCACGACCGCGGCGAGGTGGATCACTCGCTGCGGCATGGCACATGGGCGGAGGAACGGAACCCCTACCGGCTGATCCGCGACATCTCGCACATCAACCCGATGCGCTCCGAGGTGGCCAAGGTCGTTGACTTCCGGGTGGTCGAGCGCGGCCAGGTGGAAGACCGGCCGTGGGTCGCTCAGATCCGTGACGCCGGTTCGCTGAAGACCGAGGTCTACCTGGACCGCGTCATGTACGAGTACCGATGGGATCGGCGAGGGTCGCGGTGGAAGACTCCCGACCGGATCCGGCAGGCCGGGCCCCTCGCTCGCGTGCCGGTGGGCAGCCCGCATTTCGAGTACCTGGACCAGCGCCCGCCGGAGCAGCTGCGTCTGGCGGTCATCGTGCCGACCCGCGGCCGACCGGACAACATCCGCAAGGTGATCGCCGCCTGGGATGCCACGGACGCGTGGTCGTGCGCGGACCTGATCCTGGCCGTGGACGGTGACGACCCGGAGAGCATCGGCTACCAGCAGATCATCTGGGATCGGCAGGAGGTTTCGTCCTACCTGATCGACCAGTGGCAACCGATGGTGCCGAAGCTCAACCGGGCGGCGGTCGCCGCGGCCGAGACGCGCAAGTACTTCGCCATCGGGTTCGCCGGCGACGACCACCTGCCACGCTCGATCGGGTGGGCGCAGCACTACCTGGCCGCGCTCTGGGAGATGCGCACAGGGATGGTCTACGGCGATGACGGCTACCAGGGCCGGAAGCTGAGCACCGAGTGGGCGATCACCGCGGACGTGGTCCGCGAGCTGGGCGGCATGGTCCCCGCGCCGGTCGATCATCTCTACTGCGACAACGCCATGATGGACCTGTTCGGCGGAGCCGATGCGCTGCGGTACATGGGTGACGAGGTGCAGATCGAGCACATGCACCCGGCCGCCGGCAAGGCGGCCAGTGACGACCAGTACGAGAAGGTCAACTCGCGGCAGCAGTACGCAGGCGACCGGCGCAAGTACGAGATCTGGAAGAACACGCAAGGGCCGTCCCGGCTCGGTGCACAGATCGAGATCATCCGCAGACTCCGGGGAGAGGTCGCGCCCGTGGCGCCGGTCCGCCCGGCCAGAGAGAGGACCCGCAACGTGCGTGGATCAGGGCCCCGCAAGGTCGAGCGCTCCGGACCGAGCCGGTTCAGCGCCCCGCCGAAGTCCAAGTTCCCGTTCCCGCCGGAGTTCCGCTGGGTGGTCGGTGCCACGCCGGACGAGATCGCGTTCACCCTGGCCGATTTCGCCGCGGGCGTGCCGGCCGATCAGGAGATCGTAGAGCTGGGTGTCTTCCAGGGCCGTACCGCACTGATCATGGCGTGGGGCGCGAGCCAGGGCAACGGCGCACACGTGACCGCGGTAGACGCCTGGGACCTGCCGGGCAACACCTACCACCCACCCTTCACCGACCCCTCCACCCGCGAGACGGCGCACTCGAACGTGCGCAACCTCGGATATGGGGGGAGGGTCACGCTGGTCCAAGGATTTGCTCACAAGGTAGCGAAGACCTGGCCAGGTTCAGAAGAGTTCCAGATCGAGCCCGGCAAACCGCTCGGCCTGCTGTTCGTGGACGACGATCACTCGGCGGAGGGCGTGCACGCGGCGTTCGAGGCCTGGGTGCCCCACCTGGCCGACGGTGCCGTGATCGCGTTCGACGACTACGGGCACCCGGACTGGCCTGGCGTTAAGCAGGCTGTGGATGAGCTTGTGGACAAGGGTCAGGTCGAACCGGTGGAGATCTACCACGATCGCCTCGCGGTCACGAAGCTGCGTACCGTGCCGATCACCGCGATCACCAGCGAGGGTGTCCAGCCCGCGCCGGTCAGCACCGAGCCGGGATGTCAGCACCCGAATTGCATTCTCGACCACCCGCACGCGGGCCCTGCGGAACTCGCATTGCCCGCGCCCACCGAGGTCCAAGACGACCTCACCGACAAGACCTCGGCCGAGCTGCGGGAGATCGCGGCCGGGCTGAAGATCCACCTGAAGGCCGGCTCGAACAAGAGCGTGATCATCGCGGCGATCCGCGATGCACGTGCGGCGCAGGCCGGCCGGTGAAGGTCTCGTTCTCGATCATGGCGCATCCGGACCGGGCGGAGCACGTCCACCGGATCCTCGCCGCCATGGGCGATGTCGAGGTACCGATCGCCAGCGACAACGAGGGGTCGCCGTCGGGAAACGCTGACCGGGTATGGCGCAACGCGCGGGCGGCGTGGCTGATGCACGAGCCGGATGCGGACTGGCACGTGTTGCTGCAGGACGACGCGGTGCTCTGCCGGGACTTCGCCGCGGGCATGAACGAGGCGCTGCGGCACGTTCAGGGCCCCGCGGTGGTGTCGCCCTACCTGGGCAACGGGCGGACCGTGCCGACCCGATGGGAGACCCTGGCAGCCACCGCCGATGCCCGCGGCGCGACGTGGATCCGGACATCGAAACTGATGTGGGGTGTAAGCATCGCTATTCCGACCCTGCTGATATCCGACATGATCAAGCATGCCGACACCCGTGCGGGGGTACCCGATGACATGCGGGTAGCGGGCTGGGCCGAGAAGAACGGGATCGATGTCTGGTACACCTGGCCGAGCCTGGTCGATCACCGGCAGGTGCCCTCGCTGACGAAACACCGCGCTCACGATCGGTACGCACGCCGCCATCACACAGAGTCGGCGATGTCCATCGACTGGACAGGACCGGTCATAACGGACACGATGCTCACCCGGCGCAGAGCGTCACGGTCCGGCCCTTCGGCCAGACGGCGGGATTCACCTATACAGGCAGGTAAAGGCTAATGTCATGGGCACTGTCATCACTCACGGAGGGGGAGACGGTGCCCGGATGGCTCAAGGCATTGGTCATGATCACTGGACTAGGGGCGTGGTTACTGACCGTGGTGGTCATGCTCTGGCGTGGCGCGACCCCGGACGCTGCCGTCCTGGGAATCCCGGCCGCCCTCGTGATCGCTCTGGCGCCGCCGATTAGGATCGGCCGCGCGCGGGACGAGAACGAGGACGAGCCGGCAGACGAACCGGAACGGCGGGCATCATGACCTTCCTACTGCAGTTGCTGGCAAGCCTCACCGCGTGCGGGGCGATCGGCCTCGTGCTGCGCCGCGGGGTACAGACCATGGACACGCGGCGACACGAAAGGCGCTCACGATGACCGCTCGGCAGACCTCGAACCTCTGGAACATCGCCCTGGTCATGGCCGTGATCAGCCTGCTCGTGGCGTTCTTCGTGGCCTACCGGCAGTACGACCTGGTCAACTGCCTGGCCGACCGGGACGCGGAGGTCCGCATCCGCACCAGCGCCATCGCCGCCGCGACCGATGCCGAGCGGATCGCTGACCTGCGCCTGCTGCGCGATGGCACGCCGGAGGCACGACAAGCGGCAATCGCGGCCAGGGCGAACACCGACCGGGTGCGTGCCGCACACCCCGCTCCGAACGTGGAGCCGTGCGGTTGATGGTGATCCCGGCAGGTCTCGAACCTGCGTACCTCCGCGCACTTTGAGCGCTAACGCCCGGCTAACGCTGGCGGTGCTCTCACCTGTTGAGCTACGGGATCGGCTCGGAGCCTAGCTGTTCCACAGACGCAGGGTGGCCGCATCCTTGCGACAATCGCAGCACAGCGCCGGTCCGCCACACCGGGCGCGTAGTCCGTCGGGGCGCTCCCAGACGTAACCGTGGCCGGAGTTCGTTCCGACCACGTTCTCATCGGCCGCCGTGATCGTCTTGACGTGCTCGACCAGGCCTATCCACGCGCGAACCGGGATCTCCCGGTGGATCTGACTGCGCGCGCCGTGGTTGCCCTCGAACACGACACAGGCTCGCGTCTCGCCGGAGTCCAGGAACTGCCAGTCCTCGGCGGTGTTGCGCAGCAGCCAGGCGTACTGCTCCTGCGTCAGTTCGCTGACGTTGATCGTGATCCTCATCGGTGAGCCTCGCTCTCGTGGTCTAGGCGTTGTTCGATGGACCAGGACTGGAACTCACAGCTACGTAGCTTGCGGCACCGGTAGTACAGGTGACGGTCGCCGTCCCTGTCCTGGCCGCATCGCTCCTGGCTGCCGACCCTGTGCGGCTTGATCGACTTGCCGCACAGGCCGTTCTCGCCGAGTTGCGGGAAGTGGTATCGGGTGGAGGTCGCGCCGTTGCGCGCCGGGAAGGCCATATGCATTCTCCCTGCTCAACGTGAGGTTATGAGGTGCGATCCCGTGACGACATGTTCCTGCCTCTGCGGATCTGACCTCAACCTTACAGTCATGCTAGGGAAGTTGCAAGAGGCTATGTCGCAGGCAGCTCGCACAGTCCCGGGCAGATCGGGCAGGCGCGGCCGGCGCCGGCGTGCATCCGATCGGTGCGTGCCCCCTGGCCGGGCCGGGTCAGCTTCCACTCGTCCAGGTCGCTCTGCGCGAAGACGTATTGAACGTACTGCCCGACGACCCGGCGCCCGCGGTGCGGCGGCCCGTATCCGCGACCCATGTACGCGTTCAGCGTGCTCTTGGCGATCCCGAGATATTCGGCCGCCTGGCGGTAGCCGACGAACTCCCGATCGGCGGGCGCCTGTGCGGTCGTGTCACTCATGCTCACGACCTTACAGTGATGAACGGCAGGTCGCAAGACTGATCAAGGTCACGCCGCCGACCACGAGCAGCGCGCCGGGTAGCAGCTCGAACACCACCATCGGGGTCCTCTCCACCCGCAGCCACGCCAGGCTGATCAGGCGTCTCACGTGAGCACCATGCCGACCACGCCGACCTCCGCGAGGGTCGACACGCCCGCCTCCTGAATCATCCTGATCGCAGCCGAGTGCATCGCGGCAGTCTCCGCCGTACCTTGGATGTGCTTCTTGAGCATACGGAGACGGTCTTTGTGCTGATCCAGCGTCGCCGCGCCCCACGTGACTCGGTTCCCGTCGCCGGTCGCGAACGCGGTCGACAGCAGCTCTTCGGTGACTTCGATCCTGACACGCTGCTCGATTTCTTCAACAAACCGATCCGTGTCCCGTTTGTTCTCCCAGTCCATCCAGGCACCCCGACCTGACCAGCCCGTTTGCTCCGGGTGGACAAAGAAGTCGAATTTGATATTCGCACGAAGGTACGGGTTCGTGTCCTCTGCGTTCTTCGTGAAGTCCGCAAGCGGGATACGGCGCTGGAGCTGGCAGGCCTTCGCGTACCAGGCCTCGTACCGTTCCCGGCCAAGGAACTCACGGAAGCCCGGAGCGCAGATGCTATCGATGTCGACCTGGTCCGCGTAGGGGACAGCGAATTCCGAAGATCGTCTCAGCTCCCTGTTCAGCTTCTCCCATGCCAGCGGATTCTCTGTCAGCTTCTTGAACTTGTCGTGCAAGATCTCTTCCGCAGATCGCTGGTCTTCAGTGCTTGATGCCCCGAACTCTCTTTCGAGATCGTCAGCGATCGCTTGAACTCGCCCCTCAGGCGGCAGGGAGTTGATCCGCGATATCCACACCTTGGACTCTTGGTACCGGTTCTCCGCCTCGATACGCCTCGCCTCAGCGCGACGACGATCATCGATCCTGCTGGCCAGGTCAGAGACGGCCAGCAGGAACAGGTTGCGCTGGCCATACTTGCGGAGCAACTGCTCCGCAAGTATCCGAGCATCCACCAGCGACCGGGCGGTCGCCTGCTCCCCGAGCTGTTCAATCAGGGAGTCAATGCCACTGAAATCATCCACGCTGACAACTTTACATCCATGCACTGAAGGTGTCTAGTTCGCTTCGGTCTTCTTGCTCTTGGGTTTCTTCCAGGGCTCGCCTTTCGCCAGCCAACTGTTCCCGCACCTGCTACAGGCCATCGTGTCGCCGGTCTGTGACCTGAAGCGCATCGCGTGACGACCAGCGTTGCAGGCCTTCAGCTCCTCTTTGCGAGCCTCCTGGTCGGCGATGCGCGCCCGGATGGCATCGAACCAGCCTGGCGGGACATCGCCCCCGGCCGCGATGAACTCCAGCAGATCGGATACCGACGCGCTCGGGAACCACGGCGTGGTGCTGCTCCACACCATGATCGATGTCCAGACCTTAGCGTCCCGCACGGCGTACGCCGAAGCGCGCCCGTCCGGACTCTGAGCGATCAGCGCGAACAGGTCACGCGGAGCCATGGGGGCGCCTGTCGCACCATGGGGCGGACAGCCCCTGCTCCGCTGTACCGCCACGCGCCAACCGGCCGCACGGACCTTGTCGGCGGTCGCGGTGAAGGCGGCAGGCGCACCGGCGCCGTCCCACTCATCTCGGGAGGTCACCTCCGGCGCGGGATAGGCGGCTCGGCCAGAGGGGGGCCGCGGGGGGTGCCCCTGGCCGAGCGGAATCAGCCCGGCGACCGGCGCCGGCGCGACACCCGATCCCATATCGGCATCCGACCGCAAGCACGCCCCGCATCGCGGGTGCTGGCCGGGTGCCACCAGCGCGACCGCCCCGCATTCGCACCGCCCCTCCGACAGGTGGCTGTTCGAGATCGGGATGAGCCGGTCGTCATCCTCGCCGGGCGCCAGGAACTCCGGCTCAACATCCAGATCGGTCATGACCGCTCCGCGCAGCCACCGTTACCGAACTCGTGTTTCTCGGACCCGTGCCCGCAGACGCAGAGTTTCGACTCGAAATCAGGATCCCCGTCCCGGAAGTAAGGGCATCCGCAGATCGTTCCCGGCAGGTCTGCCGGAGCTGGAGCGCCTCCCTGCGCCAGACCCATCTGCACCGTGCGCTGCAGGAACGGGTCTTCGGCCTTGAGCACGAGGATCTGGGCGCCCGGCTCGAACCCCTCCGCCGTCCAGAATTTCGCCACCGACAGCAGCACGACCTGCGAGTCATCCAGGATCAGGGCGCTGCAGCCCTCCATCTCGGAGCGTTTCTTCGGCGTGCTGAGCGTATCCAGGATGTTGCGCGCGAGCTTGTCCGCGTCCCCGATCTTGATGTCGGTCGGCCACTCGGTGGCGTGCGTCGGAATCGGGCCGCCGGCGGTCGCCTGCGTCTGCGGGAAGAACATCACCAGGCGCACCTCGACCGGCCCGTCGTACTGCAGGAACTTCCCGTGCTCGGCCAGCTGAGCCTCCCGCAGGGCCCGCGCGACCCGCTTGCGCCAGGGCTTGGAGCCGGTGATGTCCTCATCCAGGTAGACCGTGTGCTTGGCGTCCCTGGTGCAGATCGGCTTCATGCTGCCCTTGGTGCGGGGCCGGCCGCCGACCCGCACCGATACGAGCACTCCCGAGTCGGTCACGAGCGCCGCCCCAGCCTGAGCAGGAGGGCGCGAACCGCCCAGCCCTCGGCGGTCAGCGTGCCACCGCTTCCGGTTCCGAACCGGTGGACCAGCCCGCGCCGGATCAGAGCGGCACGGGTCGGGCCGGCCTGAACGTGACCCTGCTCGGGATCGGCCAGCAGGAGGGCCCGCTCCATCTGGCCGGTCAGCCGATGGCGCTTGATCTCGGCGGCAGCGGCCGGGCCGACCATCACCGCGCTGCGGACCTCGCGGCCGAGCGCGGTCAGCTTGCCGGCGTCCGCCAGGCCGGCCTGCAGACTGTGCACCAGCCCGCGGCGCATCAGGGTCTGGCGGTCGGGGCCGCGCTCCACCGGGTGGCCCGGCCGGGTGGCGGCCAGGAGGGCGACCATCGAGGGGGTCAGCCCGTACTTCTCGATCACATCGGTCATGCCGCCACTCTACCTCATCAGTTGCGATCGGGACTTGTTTCTGAGGGCTGGGAACTTCCCGTACTTCCCGGACCCCCTAAGAGAGGGGGGTCCGGAAGTCCGGAAGTCGATTCCGGTGCGTTCGGATTGTCTTCCGGATGTGAAAGGAAAGTCAGGAAAGTGCAGGTCGGGTGCCCTCTACTGGCCGAGTAGGACATCGACGCTCATCGTCATTGACTTCCGGTTTCACTTTCCTGGCGCGCCCGGAAGTCCCGGAAGTCCGCTGACCTGCACTTATGCAACTTCGGCTATGCGAACGGGTCGGCCGCGCGCAGCCCGTTGATCTCGGCCTGATCGAGCGCCCACCGCTCCCCGCCAAGATTGCACGCCATCGGCAGGGAGGTGATCGTGTTCCAGGAGTCGATCCACGAGTCGTGATCGGGCGCCTTGCCCTTCTCGTACCAGCGGGCGATGACCGCGGCCCGCGCCTGCGCCGCCGTCAGGCCGCGCTCGTGGGCGTGATCCGCCAGCACCTGCAGGATGCGCCGCTTCACGGTCGCGTTGCTCGGCACGCCCTCGACGGCCGCCGTCCAGCCCTCGGGCTTGCGACCCTTGAACGACTCCGTCTCGGCGACCGTGAAGCCCTCCAGCTCGCGCATGGCCCTGTCGGCGGCGTCGGTCTCGGGGTTGACCACCAGGCTGCTGATCGGCTTGCCGGTCTTCGGATCGATCCCGAGGTCCACGACCTTCATGATCAACTCGATGCCGCGCCCGTCACCCTCGCTCATGTCCTTCTGTTTGTCCTGGGTGATCTTGCAGACCAGCGATGCGCGGCCGGCAGGGTTGTCGGGGCGGGTCACTTTCAGCTCGGTGTCCTGCGCCCCGTCCAGGGCGCTGCTGCCGCGCGCGTTGCCGCCGTCCCGCCCCGTGTGGTGCACGACCAGAACACACGCCCCCGTGGCCCGCTTGAGAGCGCCGACCGCGGCGATCAGCACGCCCATGTCGGTAGCGGAGTTCTCTTCCAGCCCCACCGAGATGCGCGCCTGGGTGTCCAGCACGATCAGGCCGGGCTTCAGCTCGGCGGCGATCTCCACCAGCGCCGCCCACTGACCGTCGTTGCTCTTGACCTGGACGGGGTACGGCAGGAAGGTCACGCCCTCCACCTCGCCGTGCACCTTCATGTACGCCCGGGTCCGCAGCACCATGCCGCCCTCGCCTTCGGCGGCCAGGTAGAGCACCGGCCGCTGCACCACCGAGTGCCCCTGCCAGTCCTGGCCGAGCGCCACGTGGCCGGCGATGTCCAGCGCGATGAAGCTCTTGAGCGATCCCGGCGCCCCGATCAGCCACGACTCGGTGTTCAGGTTCAGCAGGCCGTGCACGAGCGGGTCGGGGGTGGCGCGCTGCGAGAGTTCCTTCATGCTGACCAGGCGGTTGCGCAACCGCTGCACGGTGGTCATGTGTTCTTCGCCGGGCGCGGCCTCCACCGCGACGGCCGGCGCGGTGGGTGGTTCGGGGCGGCGCTCGGCCGCCCACGGATCGGCCGGCGGCCGACTCCCGTCCAGCACGCCGCGGAATTTGTCTGCCGTCCAGTCACTCGGCCCGTTCGGGTCGTAGGCGGTATGCGCGAGCATCGACTCCAGCAGGCCGAACGCCTCATCGACCGACCAGAACGCGGGCACGAAGTGCGAGAGCGTGGCGGCGGCGACGTTCGCGCTCTCCTCAATCTCGCCGATCTGCGCCGCGGCGAGCGCCGACAGCGACGGCCGGACGAAGTCCTGTGCTTCGGCCAGGGTGAACGACCGCTCCGCGCCGAACCCGCTGCCAGCGAAGAGTTGCGAGGGTGTCAGGAACGGGTCGTCCGGGTCGTGTGCTGTGGTGGGAGCGCTCTCACGGGGCTTCGGCTCGGTACGTCTGGCGCGGTTGGTGGTGATCAGCGAGACGATCCCCTCGATCCCCGTGTCGTCCTCCTCGATCGCCGCGTCCAGGGCCTCGAAATCCGGCTCGGCGATCCACTCGTACGCCCGCAGTTCGCCGTCCACCTTGCTGCGGCGCACGGTCGGGGCGATCCACACGAAGCCCCGTCCCTGGCCGTCTGCGGCGCCCGCCTGCAGATCGAGGCCAGCGAGGAATCCACCGGTCGCCCCGGTCGCCTTGCGCAGGCCGGTCGGCGCGAGCAGCCAGTGATCCCCGCCGGAGGGGGTTCTCTGCTGGCCGAACGTGACGGGGAAGATCCCTTCGTCTTCCAGCTGCTTCAGCGACACGTCCCCGCCGTTGCGCGGGTCGCCGTCCAGGAAATCCACCCGGTGCCCGCCGACCGCGGCCAGGGCGTACCCCGGCCGCCACCCGTTCGGGTTGACCGAGGTGTCGAGCCAGCTCTCCGACGGGATGGTCTGTTCCCAGTGCTTCGGGAGGTGGTACTTGCCGGGGCCGCCGGCATGTGGCTTGCGCTCCCCGGTTCTGCTGTTGATCACGGTGGAGCGCGGGCAGCCCTCGGTGCAGGGCTCGGCGGCGAAGACTGGCACACCGGCCCTGATCAGGGCACGTGCCACATCGAGGGCTTTCTGGACATCACTGTCGGGTGTCACGTGTTATTCTCCGCGTGTCTTTGAGGGACGGTTGCGGGCACCGGTGATTCCACCACCGGTGCTCGTTTCTTTGTGCCGGGAGCGCTGACTCTATCCCTGCTCAGCGTTCGGGTAGGCCTCCATCGCACGCAGATCGGCCAGGGTGAATCCGTCCCTGGCCGCACGCTCGGCGAACTCCAGTACAGGTTCCGAACCGAGTCGTTCCGCTTGCGTGTAGAGATCGCGCATCTCGGCCTGCTGCCTGATCTCCAGTTCCCGCAGCCCCCCGCCTTCCAGCGCCCGCCTCAGGATCTCGGCCCGCGGCTCACCCATCACCACCGCCAGGGCATCGGCACGCTGCCGGGTGATGGGGTTGACCAGTAGTTGTGTCTGCACTTTGTTCGCCATGTGGGCAGCCTACGGGATCATCAGTTGCGATAACAACTGATCAGGGCGTACGGTCGTGGCATGACCGAGATGCGGAAGACGCAGGGCCTCATGGGCCTTGAGCGCACGGTGCGGTACGCCGCGCAGTACGCGAGCAAGAATGAGTACCCGGCCGACAAGATGCTGGACTGGATGGTTGAGCAGATCCGGTGCGATCTGGACAACACCGCAGCCGAGGGCATGAACCTGCTTGTGCGGGTTGCGCTAGCCGCCCGCCTCGATCACCAGGGCGGCTGCGCGCCGGAGACGTGCGGTGGCAGCAGCCTCGATCCGTGCTCGCTGGCGAACGCGCTCGCGGTGTTCGAGAACTGGGAGCGTTCGCTGTGATCACGCACTACGGGAACAAGGACCTGCTGCCGGCCTGCGGCGCTCTCAGGCACGACCCGACCGAGACGTTGATCATGACGTTTCGTCTCAACGACATCACCTGCGAGACTTGCAAGATCAACCCGCACGGGGTGAAGGTCGGCCAGGTGTGGGCGGACAACGACGTGCGCACCCCCGGCCGATACCTCAAGATCAAAGAGGTCGTGCCGGCTGACGGCGTGGCGATCGTGGCCCGGGTGAACTCCGGAGGCGGCGCGCTCTGGGGGAAGTACTCGCCGCGCCCGATCAAGCTGCGCCGCTTCCGCCCGACCCACACCGGCTACCGGCTCGTGAAGGACGTGACGCCGTGAGGCCGGCCAACATGGACATGCGGATCTGGCGCAGCGTGGACGGCCACCTGTTCCGCTCGGTGCCGACCGCGAGCCTGCCGGAGAAGTGGCGGCGCACCGCGGATGGTCTGGTCAGCGGTGACTACGTGATCGTCCGCGGTGGGACCGGGCCGCGCGCCTTCACGTACGACCTGTTCCGGCTCGGGGTGCGCATCGGCTTCACGATGTCGACCCTGCGCGCCGCCAAGTCCCACGCCATCCTGAACGCACGAGGGGAAGACCGGGTGAACGTCGCATGAGCGGGCTCTACCGGGTCGGCCGCCATCAGGCACAGAACGTCTACCGTGGCGAGGAGTACATCGGGGTGATGTTCTCGCCGCGGGATGCCGCCCTGGTGGTGTCGATGCTGAACGGCGTGCAGCCGATCAAGGCCGTGACCGATCTGCTGGACTGCGCGAACGAGCTGATCGGTGACGACCGGCAATCGCTGCTGCGCGATCAGGTGGACAACGGCTGCGGCTGGTGCGGCAGTGACCACCTGGCCGAGCTGAAGCGGGCGTTCGGGAGTGCTCCGGATCGCCCCACCGAACCGGATGCTCTGATCGATTACGCCGGAGACCGCTGGGACAAGATCGGGCCGAACCTGTACAGGCTGCGGGAGCGTGGCGCAACGTACGATCGGGCCGCCATCGAACGGAATTTCGGCCCCGTGACCGAGGTGTGGACATGAGCGCGCTGCAGCCGGTGGACGGGTGCGCGGTCGTGCTGCACCTGATCGAGGCGGCGCGGGCGTGGGCACGCACGGCTGGCGCGGTCGGCCCGGAGGGCACCGCCCTGGCCGCGTGGGTGGCCGAGCTGGAAGATCGGTACGAGCGGGAGGCGCGCGGCGAGGTGGCCGTGGGCTGGGAGCCGCGGCGCTGGCGCGAGCTGGTGGCCGGCGACCGGGTCGAGATCGGCGGCCACGAGGCGGTCATCGCTTCGGCGATGACGCAGGACTGGCATGCGCACCCCGAGAAGTACAGCTACCACCCCGGCATGGACAACGACGTGGAGGAGAACCCCTGCCGCGCCTGCCGGGGTGCGTGCCGGGAGACGCGCGGTCGCAAGTACGAGGCGCTGGAGCACTCCATCACCGCAGTCCGGCTAGAGGGGCGCGACCCGCTCTACCAGATGCCGCCCGACGGTGAGGTGGAGACGTTGCGGGGCCCCGCGGGCCGGGCGCTGGACGAGGTCAACGGCCACCGGTCGCGTGTGCCTGACGGCATCGACCCGGCCGAGGTGCTGGGGAGCTGGGTGCAGGACGCGGCGGCGACCCTGGAAGCGGCCGGGCTCGGCCCGATCGAGGTGCTGAAGCCATGATCCGGACCCGGGAGACCGAGGAGCAACGCGCGTTCAGGCGGACGGTGATGCTCGCCCTGGCCGGGCGGTGCGTGTGCGGGCGGAAGGTGAACAAGCACGGCAAGGTCTGCTGTCGGATGTGCCACGGCGGGTACGGCACGCATTCGGTGCTATGCCGGCGCAACAATCCGAGCGCGTCGTGAACGCCGTGGCCGAGCGGGCGTACCGCGCGATCATCGATGAGGTGATCGCGCGGTACGCCCGCTCGGCCAAGAGCGGCGACCCGAAGTGCGAGGGCGCCGGCGGCAAGTGGAAGTACAACGGGCGCAAGCGAGCGCAGGACTGCGCGGACGAGATGTGGCGGGCACTATCGGGATTCAGTGCACAGAAGGCGATGTACCCGTACGTCTGCCCGCACAGCGGCAACCCGCGCAAGCCGCACTGGCACCTGACCTCCCTGCGCACCGCCAGCATGCCGGAGGTCACCCCGATCCCGACCGCCGTGCTGCTCGGCCAGAGGAGAGTGCTGGTGCACTGCGGGCCGCCGGCGACCGAGCCGAGCCGGGAATCCGACGGCATGTGGTTCTGGAAGCCCTACGCCTCGCTCCGCGTCAGTTGACATCACGACTGGTGTCGGTACAATAGGACGCATGACCGCGAACAAGAATGAGCAGGGCAGCGAGCCCGGTCGTCCCGCATGGGCGGCCGGGTTCGATCTGTCGCCGGCCAGACCGCGTGTGTCCGATGAAGACCTGAGGCTGTTCGTCCAGCCGTTCGACCTGGCCGTGAAGCGCCGCCTGGCGGACGCGGAGATGCGCGTTGCCGAGCTGGAGTGGGAGCTGGCGAGCGTGCGTGAGCACCGGGACGCGCTTCAGGCGGCAACCGGAATGCGCGGCGAGCCGGACTTCCTGATCGACAGCGACGGGGATAAGTTCGACCGGGTCGCGCCGGGGATCTACCACCTGCAGGGTGGCGGAGGTGCGGACTGGACCCGTGACGAGATCGGCGACGCTCAGGAGTTTTGGAAGTGAGCGCGCTCAGTCGCCTCCGGGACTACCAGACCAAGACGATCAAGGCGATCCACGAGCAGTGGGACGCCGGGGTCTGGCGGCCGGCGTCCGTGCTGGCGACCGGCGCGGGCAAGGGGCACCCGCTCTGGACGATGGTTCCGACCCCGAATGGGCTCCGGCGCTGGGGTGATCTCAAGACCGGAGATTTGGTGTTCGGGTCGGATGGCCGCCCGACCGCAGTCACTGACGTATTCGACCGGGGCGAACTCCCGACCTATCTGGTGACGTTGTCCGATGGGTCGAGTGTCACGGTGGACGGCGAGCACCTGTGGAACGTCCGTGACTACCGGCACCGGACCACGAAGCGAGAGTTCCGAACGCTTTCCACCCAGACCCTGCTCTCTGAGGGCCTGAGGCTGGATCGCGGCTATCGATTCCGGATTCCGATGGCTCGGCCTGTCGTGATGCCGCACGTCTCCGAGCTGCCGCTACACCCGTACGTGATCGGCGCGCTGATCGCGAACGGAGGGCTTGCTCACGACGGAACCATGCTGACCACGCCGGATCCGCACGTGTCGGGGCGGGTTTCCTGCTGGACGACTGTCAACCGGGTCGCGGATACGACTCCCGGAGTTTGCCCGCGCTTCAGTCTGCCCGGCCTGACTCGTGCCACTCGGAATCTCGGAATGCGGGTCAAGTCCGGAGAGAAACGGATTCCGGCGATCTACCTGAACACCTCGGTCCAGCAGCGGATCGATCTGCTGCACGGCCTGATGGATGGGGACGGAAGCATGCGCGATACCTCGCGCCGCTCCGTTCAGTACTCGACCACCTCGCCCGGACTGGCTGACGACGTTCGTCAGCTGGTCAGTTCGCTCGGGGGGTCCGCGAACGTTCGTTCTGCTCAGCGCGAGGGTAGGGCGGCGGAGTACACGATCGGCATCATGATGCCGGAGAACATCCCGGCATTCAGCACTCCGGCAAAGCTGGGCTCCGGGAACACGGCTGAGCGCCGGCGAGTGCCGGCTCGCTCGATCGTGTCGATCGAGCCGGCGCGGCCGGAGTTCATCAGGTGCATCACGGTCGCCGCGGCAGACAACCTCTACTTGATCACCCGGAACCACATCGTCACCCACAACACCGTGGTGTTCTCTCACCTGGCCGATGAGTACCTGCGCGCCAACCCCGGCAAGCGGGTGCTGATCCTGTCGCACACCGATGAGCTGGTGAACCAGGCCGCTCACAAGATGTCGATGGTCAACCCCGATCGTACGATCGGCATCGTCAAGGCCGAGCGTAACGAGGTGCACGCCGAGATCATCTCGGCCAGTGTGCAGTCCCTGCGCTCGGCCTCTCGCCGGAACAAGCTGCGCAACGTGGGGCTGATCGTGGTGGACGAGTGCCACCACGCCACCGCGCGCACCTACCAGACGATCCTGCAGCACTTCGGCGCGCTGAACGCCGATGGTGAGCCGGTCGCCTGCGGCACCGCGTGCCGGCCGGGGTGGCACGGGCACCCGATCACCGCGGGGTTCACCGCCACGCTCGTGCGCGGGGACAAGAGCAAGCTTTCCGACGTGTGGCAGAGCGTGGCCATCCGCGTCTCGATCGCGTTCCTGATCCGCGCCGGCTACCTACTGGACGTGAAGGGCAAGCGTGTCGAGGTCCCCGACCTGAACCTCAAGGAGGTCAAGCAGTCCGGCGGGGACTACCAGGAGGGTGCGCTGGGCGAGGCGCTGGTGGAGGCGATGGCGCCGGAGATCGTGGCCAAGGCGTACACCGAGCACGCGATCGACCGCAAGGGCCTGATCTTCGCGCCGACCGTGGACAGTGCGTACGCGTTCGCGGAGGCGTTCAACGCTCAGGGCATCGTCACCGAGGTGGTGCACGGCGGGCTGGGGCGTGACGAGCGCCGCGCGATCCTGACCCGGCTCAAGTCGGGCGAAACGCAGGTGGTCAGCAATTGCATGGTGCTGACCGAGGGGTTCGACGAACCGACCGTCAGCTGCGCGGTGATCGCCCGGCCGACCAAGAGCAGCGGTCTCTACCAGCAGATGGTGGGACGCGTGCTGCGTCCCGACCTGTCGCTGAAGTCGGATGCCCGCGGGCACGCGCTGATCCTGGACGTGGTCGGTGTGAGCCGGATGCACGGCCTGCAGTCGCTGGTGGACCTGTCCACCCGTGACGACCTCGATCGCGACGACCTCAGTGAAGACCTGTCGCTGCTGCAGCTGGAAGACCTGATCCTGGAAGAGGATCAGGAGGAGACCGGCGCCGGCGCGCCGGAGGCGCCCGCCTGGTATCTCGGCCCGGCCGACACCAGAGATTTTGATCCGCTCGGCGCTGACAGTAAGCGGACCTGGGGAAAGACTCCGGACGGAACGTACTGGCTCAGTGCGGGCACGGACGGGTACGTCTTCCTGGCCGACTCGATCGAGGGCGATCCCGGCACCTACGACGTGGTGTGGTGCGCCAAAGCGGTCAAGCGCGGCCAGAGGTACGCCACCGCGGCGATGACCGAGCACCGGGGCCTCACGTTCGAGATGGCGCTGGCATGGGCTGAGGAGGAGGCGAGCGAGCGCGGTGGGTTCGGCACGCAGACCTTGACCACCAAGAAAGCGCGGTGGCGCAAGGACCCGGCGACTGCGGCGGCGCTGACGCTGGCGCAGCGCTTCGGGCACTTCCGTGACGCGGTGTGGACAACTGCCGCCGATCGTGAGACCAGACCGTTCGAACTGCCGGAGGCTTACATCTCCCGGCCCATGACTCCAGCAGGTGAGCTGATCACCAAAGGCCAGGTGGCGGAGGCGATCGATGCCGGCACGGCGGCCAGGGTGATCGACCCCCTCGTGGCGTTCGTGAAGGCCGGGGCCCGCTCGTGAGCCGGGACAGTCCGCTCAGCAAAGAGCAGGCGCTGGAGATCCGGCGGCGGTACGCGAACAAGGGCTACGGCGGGGCGGGCATGAACGTGCTGGCCGCGGAGTACGGCGTCAGCCTGAAGATGATCCACAACATCCTCGCCGGACTCCATCAGCACACTCGGGGTATGCCGAGCATCTCCGGTACGCGAGGTGGAGGGATCAACGACACGGCATGGGGGGATAGGCAGCCTCCGGGCGGGGTGACCTCGCCGCGGATGACGAAGACCGCGGCGGCGATCCGGGGGCCGGTGTCGCTGCGGGACCAGCGCCTGCAGCACCCGTGCCCGACCTGCGGGGCCAAGCGCCGGGAGCGCTGCGTCAATCCGCGCTCCCCGCACAAGGGCCCGATCGCCAAACTGCACGATGACAGGGGGAAGTGATGCTCAGCTTTGCTCGGGAGGTTCTGTCGTACCTGCGTGATTTCCTGTCGTTCAACTGGGTGTATAGGGGGAAGTGATGGAGCCGATCATCGATCCGGACGAGATCCTGGTTCGGGCGCAGAAACTCGCTGACGAGTGCGGGTGCCGACGTTGGCACACGCACCGGGGCCCGGCGGTCTGGCAGCTGGAAGAGGAGATGCGCCATGCCGATTGACCACCGGGCGGGAGCGGACGGGGACCCGTTCGTCGTGCCCTCGCAGCTGTTCGGCCAGGATGGGGAGGACGACCCGGAGCGCATCACCGCCGGCCGCTACCGCCTGCCGGACCTGATGGTCACCGAGTGCCCCGCGTGTGCCCCGGTCGGACGGAATGAGTGGTGCGACACGTGCCGTGGTCAGCTGCAGATCGGTACCGGCGGCAAGCGGCCGGGTGGATGGCAGCGCGTCACCACGATGGTGAAGGCGATCGCCGACGCGCGGGCGCTGGACCTCTGGCATCAGCGGCTGTTGGTGCTCGGGTTCGTGCAGCGTCCCGACCTCTACGATCTGGCCTGCGCGACCGTGGCGACCACCGACAGGTCGGACGACCGGGCAATGCGCAAGGGGCTGGAGTCGATCGCGGGCAAGGTGCTGGCGGCGGTCGGAGCGGATGAGGGTGCGAACCTCGGGACGGCGTTCCACGGCTTCACGGAGGCTGACGACCTCGGGCTCATGCACTTCGCCCGGAAAGTGTGGCACGGCAAGATCCACAACTACCGCGAGGGGCTGCAGGCGCAAGGCCTGCAAGCCCGACCGGAGTTCATCGAGCGCAAGGTGGTCGTGCTGCGGTACGGCCTGGCCGGCACGTACGATCGCCTGTTCTGGGACACGATCGCGCAGTGCTGGCGGGTCGGCGACCTCAAGAGCCAGAAGCGGTTCTGGACGTGGCTAGAGATCTGCTCGCAGCAGGCGGCGTACGCGATGGCCGATGCAATGTGGGACCGGGCGAAGCAGTGCTACGTCGAGATGCCGCCGGTCGCGCAGGACTTCGCGGTGGTGGCGTGGATGCCTGTCAACGGCTTGCACTACGCGAACGTGGCCACCAGCACGGGCGACCCTGACGGCGTTGACTTTTTCAACGTGGACCTGGACAAGGGTCGCGAGGCGCTGGAGCTGTGCCACCGGGTGGACCGCATGCGCTCGGAGGCCAAGAGCAAGGCGCAGACGTGGGGCCTGTTGCGGTCGGCGCCGGTGCTCACGGTGGTGGAGGCGTACGCCCGCCGGATCGGGTCGGTGTCTTCCCTGGCCGAGGGCAGCGCGCTCTGGGCGGAGATCGTGAAGGCCGGCGTACACGAGGTGCCGGAGCTGATCGAGCTGGCACAGGAACGTGTCAGCCAGTTGCAATCCGAACTGGCCATACGGTAGAGTTCTGGTCAGAGGGCGGGGTTGCCGGTACTACCCTCTCTGAAAACGTAGAACCGGACGAGCCTGGCATAGTGGCCAGGTTGCCCGAGTCGTTGCTCACCGGATTCATCCCCGGAAGTGAGGTCGGCTCGGGTAGCACCAAGCGCCGATAGCTCAACTGGTGAGCGCCCACACCCGGGCTTAGATGTTGGGAGGATGCGGGTTCGAGTCCCGCTCGGCGCACAGTGGAGCTTTGCGTACCTGGCACGACCTAAGGTCGTGTCGATGGCGATGGTTCCTGACAGCCCGGAGAGACGGGCAACTACACAGCACATCCACGAAGCCCGGTAAGGGCACAGGAAAGAGGCAACAGTGACCGTGGACCCGTTCGCCGCCGCGCAGGTTTCCAGCACCGGAGCGCCCGGCAACACCGGAGACGAGGTCGACCCGTTCGGTCAGAAGCCGTCGGAGATCAAGCTTTCGGACTTCCCGAAGATGGACGACCTGTACGGCAAGCTGCTCGTCATCGAGGCGACCAAGCTGGAGAAGGTCGCCAAGAGCAAGGAGTTCGGCGGCAAGGACGGCGAGACGCAGGACCGGGTCACGGCCGACGTGACCGTGATCGACCTGGACAACCCGTCCGAGAGCAAGACCTACAGCGACATGTACCTATCGCAGCAGGCGCTGGTCGGCCAGGTGAAGGGCCTGATCGCGAAGCGTCTCCCACTGCTCGGTGTTCTGCGGCGCACCCGCGCGAAGAACACCCCCGAGGGTTACAACACCCCGGACGAGGTGGACAAGTGCATCGAGAACTGGATCAAGGACGGCGCCCGCGGTGCCAAGCCCCAGTTCTCCTGGAAGATGACCGACTACACCGACGACCAGAAGGCGAAGGCCCTGGTCTGGTTCCGTAGCCGGTCGAACTGATCCACCCGCAGTGAGCAGGGCCCCGGAAGTTGCCGCTTCCGGGGCCCTTTCGTTTCGTGACATCGAGACCGAGAGGATGTTCGTGATGGGTGCGATGGGTGACATCGGGAACCCCGCCGAGCTGACCAAGCTGCTGAGCATCGGGAGGCTGGTCAACGACCCGGGCACGGTCCGGGCGCAGAACACCGGCGACAAGCAGGCCATGGACGCAGTGATCGACCGAGTCCGTGCGATCCTGTCGGACGGACAACAGGAGGACGGATCATGAGCGGGACACAGAGGTTTCCGGCGCCGCATCGGCGCGCGAGCAGGCTGGGGTCGCGGGCAGCACAGCGCTGGGCGGGAGGGTTCCTCCTGGCCGCGCTGGTGTTCTTCTCCGGCACGCTGGTCTGGGCGGCGACCGTCACCCGCAACCAGCCGAAGCAGGTGCGTGCCGCGGAGGTGCAGCCGTCCACGCTCAGGATGCCGACCACCGCACCCGGCCGGGTCGCGCCGGTGACCACAGCGCGAGCGCAGCGCCCTCCGGCCAGGAAGACCCTCGCCCCAACCCCGAAGCGCATCAAGACCCGCCTGCCGGCGCCGCGCCGGCCGAAGACTCCGGCGCCCACGAGCGCCACGCCGTCGCGTTCTCCGAGTGCCACACCTTCCCAGTCTCCGAGTGTGCAGCCGAGCCCCAGAACTTCGCTGCCGCCGGCACGTTTTGCGAACTGCACCGAGTTGCGCAAGGTCTACCCGAACGGGGTGCCGGCCGATCATCCGGCGTACGAGCGCAAGCACGATCGCGACGGCGACGGCACGGCGTGCGAGACCGATTGACAACCTGTCGAGTATGACTGTAAGGTTCTGCTCATGACGCAACCACTACCTCCGCCCACACCCGCGCCAGTGCAGCAGCAGCTGGTGCCCGGCCCGTACGGGATGAGCTACGGGCCGACGTACTACGGCATCGTGCCGCCGCGCCCGTCCAGTTCGGCCGCGGTCACCTCGCTGGTGCTCGGCGTGATGGGTGTGTTCGCCGGCTGGTGCTTTCTCGGCCTGCCGTGCATCGCCGCCATCCTGCTCGGTCACGTCGGGATGTCGCAGACTCGCGGCGGCCAGGTGGACGGGCGCGGCATGGCCGTGGCCGGCCTGGTGCTCGGCTATGTGATGACCGCTCCCGCCATCGCCATGTTCTTCTGGATCTTCGCCGGATCGCTGGGGACCGCGCCGTGAGCGCCCGCGAGATCGCTGACCGGCGACAGCGGGCGCGTGAGGCGTTCTGGGATGGCACCGCCGACTCGTCCAGTCTCGGTAACGACCATCCGTTTCTGAGGGCGCTCGGTAACTGCGTCGAGGTCGCGACGCAGGTCAAGATCACGGATGAGGCTGTTGCTACGACCGGCCTGCCGGACGTGGCGGCGCGCGCGGTGATCGGGGCGGCACTCGCCGCGCTGGGATTCGAGGTGATCGAGTGACCACCTACCAGGTCGAACTTCGTAAGGCGTCAGCCGGACGCGAATTCTGGGACGGGACCTGCACCCACATCCGCGATTCGGAATGCCGTGTCGGCATCGACGCCGCGCTCAAGATCGCCACGCAAGTGAAGCTGACGCCGGAGATCATCGAGTCTGCAATCAGGGCCGGCCAGGGTGCTCACATGGACATCGAGAAGGCGCTGGTTGCAGCGCTCGCCGCGCTAGGATTCGAGGTGATCGAGTGAGAACTCTGCTGGTGGTCGCGCTGGTGGTGTGCCTGGCCGGCTCGGCGCCGAGCCCGGCCATCGCCCAAACCCGGGTCATCGAGGTGGTGGACGCCATCCCGGACGGGGCATGGAACGTACGCGCCGCGGTTCGCTGGATGGGTAAGCGCACGGCCAGCAGGATGCGGGTCGTGTCGCGCAAGTGCTCGGCGACCGCTTACCGGTGCATCCGGATCCAGGACGGTGAGGTGTCCGGCCCGATCGGGCGCTCGCGCCAGACCACGATCACGATCGACACGCAGCGCGCGGCCAGGGAGTACGGGCGCTGGTACGGCGCCGGCCGCAAGGGCACGGCGAAGAATCGGACGTGGCTGCTCGTGCACGAGCTGGGTCACCAGCTCGGCCTGCGGCACTCGACCGGCGCGAACGTGATGAACGAGGCGGTCAACCGCTACCGCATGACGATGACCGCCGGGCAGCGCGCGCACCTGAGGAGGGTCTGATGGGCAAGCTCGACGACTGGACGAAGTCCAGCTTCAGCAACGGGTCCGGCGGGAACAACTGCGTCGAGGTCAAGGTGACCGACTGGACCAGTGACGTTCTGGTGCGTCACTCGCGCGTTCCGTTCACCTGGCAGGCCTTCAGCCGTGACGAGTGGGTGGCGTTCGTGGCCGGGGTGAAGGCCGGAGAGTTCGACATCGAGTAGCATCGGCCGGTGAGGGTCCGGTTCGCGTCCGATCCTTTCTTCCCCCAGTGGGGCAGCCCCGCGGTCTTCGGGCCGCGGGGCTGCTTCATGTCCGCCCTGCGCTCGTGATGTCCTGGTGTGCTGGGTAGAGTGGACATCATGAAAGAGACGGTCAGGCTTGGCCTGAGCAAGGATTTCAACCCTGGCCGCGCCCGCTGGTGTGAGAAGCACCAGCGGCTGGAATGCACGAGCCAGCGCCGCCAGGGCGGAGACTGCCACAAGAACGCCATCAACGGCACGAGCAAGTGCGAGCTGCATCCCGGCATGAGTACGGAGATGGCGCGGACGATCGGGGAGGCGACCGTGAACGCGTGGAGTGCGATCGCCATGGGGGAGCCGACCATCGATCCCGGCAGGGCGGTGCTCGGCATGCTGCAGATGTCCTGGCTGCGCGCGGCGGCGTACGCCGAACTGCTGCAGCGCCAGGTCGAGCGCGGCGAGCCCCAGCACAACCCCGACCCCTACGCCAACCCCGCCGGCCCGCAGCCGAGCAGCACCTCCGTGGCGCACCTGAACGAGCTGAGCACCGCAGGACTGATCGGCCACCAGTACGCGGCGGCCGGCAAGGACGGCACGATCTACGCGACCGGCGAGGCGATCAGGGCCCTGGTCGTGCTGGAAGGCACCGAGCGCGACCGGGTGGTCAAGTATGCCAAGGTTGCCCACGACATGGGCATCAGCGACCGGATGATCGAGCAGGCCGAGCGCTGGTCGGGCGTGGTCGCCACACGTGTTGCCAACATGATCGACGAACTCGGTCTCACGCCCGAGCAGCAGGCGCTGGTGCCGCAGCTGGTGGAGCGCTACCTGGGTTCGATCGACATGAACACCGTGGACGGCGAAGTCCTGTGATCGGCCAGGGATACCGCCCGTGTGGGGCATGCCGCCTACCGGTCGCCGAGTGGGAGGGCTGCGAGCACTGGATGCCGCGCGCGGCGGTGCTGGCGCGGTCGGCGGCGCGGGCGGTCGATCGCAAGCGCGAGGCGCGCCGGCGGCAGCAGGCCGCGCTGGATCGGATCCGCCTGATGCGGGCGATGGCGCTGGGGCTGCGAGGGTGAAGATAGATCTGGCGTCCAAGATCCTCAGCCGTGGCCGGCTCGATCGCTGGTGGAACTCGCCGGTCGCGTGGGCGGCCGACTGTCTGCCGCAGATCAAGCTGGCCTCGTACCAGCGGGAGGTGCTGGATGCGCTGGCGCGGGAGCGGCGCGTGGCGTTGCGCGGGCCGCACGGGCTCGGCAAGACGATGCAAGGCTCGGTGCTCGTGCTCTGGTTCGCCACCACGCGCGAGCTGGCGGGGGTCGAGTGGAAGGTGATCACCACAGCTTCGGCGTGGCGGCACCTTGAGGTCTACCTCTGGCCGGAGATCAAGAAATGGGCGCGGGCGCTGGACTTCGAGATGCTCGGTCGGCCGGCGTTCAAGCCGAACGTCGAGCTGCTGGACCTGCGCCTGAAGCTGCAGCATGGGGCGGCGACGCCGGTGGCCTCGAACCAGCCGGAGCGCATCGAGGGCGCGCACGCCCGCGAGCTGCTGTACCTGCTGGACGAGGCCAAGATCATCCAGCCGGAGACGTGGGACTCCATCGAGGGTGCGTTCTCCAATGCCGGTCCCGACACCGGCGACAACGCGTACGCGTTCGCCATGAGCACGCCGGGCCCCCCCTCTGGCCGCTTCTACGACATTCACCGGCGGGCACCGGGATACGAGGACTGGTGGGTCAAGCACGTCACGCTGGAAGAGGCGATCAGGGCGGGGCGCATCTCGCGCAAGTGGGCGGAGCAGCGCCGCCTGCAGTGGGGTGCCGACTCGGCGATCTACCACAACCGCGCGCTCGGCGAGTTCCACGCCAGCGATGAGGACTCGGTCATCCCGCTGACCTGGCTGGAGCAGGCGATCGAGCGGTGGTGGGTGTGGGACAAGGCCGGTCGGCCAGGAATGGGCGGGCCCCGCTGGACAGGAGTGGACGTGGGCCGCGGCGGTGACGAGACGATCTTCGCTCACCGGGATGGTCCCGTGGTGCACCTGTCGGGCAACCGCGTGCGCGACACGATGGCCGTTGCCAGCGCCGTGCAGGGCTTCGGGGAGCGCGCGATCGTGGACGCGATGGGTGTCGGGGCGGGCGTGTTCGACCGTCTCAGGGAGGCGCAGGAGCGGCCTCTGGCGTACGTGGGCGCGGAGCGGGCGCACACCCGCGACGAGTCGGGGAAGTTCGGGTTCGTCAACACGCGCAGCGCGGCGTACTGGAACCTGCGCCAGCTGCTCGATCCCGCGAACGGCCCGACCATCGCCCTGCCGCCGGACGACCTGATGATCTCCGACCTCACCACGCCGAAGTGGGAGGTCACCTCGGGCCTGCCGCCGAAGATCAAGATCACGAACAAGGACGACGTGGTGAAGCTGCTCGGCCGGTCTCCCGACCGCGGGGACAGCGTGACCATGGCGTTCTGGGCCGACCGCCATCGCAGCGCCGGCGGCGCGCCGTACGCCGAGCCGGTCGGCCACATGCCGGTGACGGGGCTGGGCGGGTTCTCCGGGCGTTGACAACTTCCCGAGCATGACTGTAAGGTTGCAGGCATGACGCAGATTCTGGAATGGGCCGCCGCGGTGGCCATGGTGCTCAGTGTCGGCCGGTACTTCATCGCCCGCCGATCGGTACTCGCGCAGTCGTGGTTCCTGGGATTCACGGCGGTCGCCGCGGTCGCCAGCACCATCCTGTTCGCGATCGATCCGAGCTGGTTCAGGGGAGGTGTGGCGCTGCTCATCACCACACTGTGGGTGATGGATCTGCTGAGCGTGCTCCGCCTGGCCGAGCAGCGGGACGCGGAACTGGGCGACGCCTGATGCGCTGGTGGTTCCTGTCGGACTCCGAGGACTCGGAGCTTGCGGCCAGGTTGGCAGCAGACCACGCGGGCGCGACACTGCGCAACGACGTGCCGGTGTACGGGTGGGCCCGCCGGTTGAAGCGCGACGGCAAGCTCTACCCCTGCCGCGACGGCGCACGGGGCGCGGTGCGGATGTGGATCTGGTACGGGGACATCTGAGACGGAAGCCCCTCACGATGGGCGTGAGGGGCTTCTCTGCGTCCGGGGTCAGATCAGGGCTGAACGACCGGCCGGGTGCGTGCCCACACCGCATCGAACAAGGGGCGGTCCGCTTCGGTGTAGGCGGCAACATCGCGGGTGGTGCCACTGACGAACCGAGGTGCGGTCCCCGGGTCCCGGCCGTGGCGGGCGCGGTACTCCGCCTTGATGGCCTTGCCGAAGACCGGCGAGGTGGAGCGGAGCGCGGCGCCGGTCACGCCCTTCTCTTCCAGGTACTCACCAGTCGTGAGAGGGCGGTCGGCGGCAGGCACTTCAGGTTCCTCGCCGAGTCCGCGGGCGATCACGTGACGGGTCTTCGTTTCGAGCCACTTCGCATCGACGATGCCAGCGGCTGCGGTCAGCATCTCCACCTGAGCTTTCGATCGGGCGATCAGGCGGTCGAGCTGTTCGGCGGTCGCGTCCGGGCTGATGTACCCGCCGTCCTTGCGGATCGCGGGAAGCACCTCCTCAAAGACCCAGGCTCGGAAGCGTGCGGCCTCCGGCTTATCGCTGCGGAAGATCAGCTCGTACAGGCCGGGCTCGCTGACGACGTTGGTTGCCCGGGTTCGACCCAGGGAATCGGTTACGTCAGCCTGACTGACGTAACCCGGGGTGATGCGCTCCGTTGCCATCCGAGCGTTGCTGATGTCCAGCGCGGAGCAGACATCGTTCACGACGAAGCGGACTCCGTCCTTGGTATTTACGGTCCGGACCTCGTTGCCTTCAAAACTGAAGGGGGTAACATCGGACATGGCACTGCCTTTCGAGGTAGGTGGTGCTCAAGGGCCCCGGCAGCAGCAACTGCGCGGGGCCTTCATCGTACCTGAGTGAGTATCTGTCAACCGGAGGTGACGCGATGGTCAGTGACAGGGGCGGGCGGCACGGGTATGTCCGGAAGTCGAGGCAGAACGTCTATAAGGCGCTGCGGCGGCAGGGCGCGAGCAAGAGCAAGGCGGCGCGGATCGCGAACGCGGGTGTGACGCACGGGCAGCGGTCGCGCATGGCGCGCAAGGCGGCGCGCACGAGGCGGAGCAGGCGGTAGTCTGTCCACCGAGGGGAAGGTGGGGTGACATGACGGATCTGACACAACCGCACGAGGCGGCCCCGGACGAAGACCCCGAGGTGCACATCGGCCAGGAGGTGCCCGACCCGTGGGAAGGGATGGCGTTCGCCGCCGAGGGACCTCTCTCGCCGCAGGCGTTCGGGGTCATTGCCGGCACCACGCTGGAGCAGGCTGCTGCTCGTCAGGCGCAGGGTGATCTGCCCATCGGGTGGGGCGAGCCGAACTCCGATCCCCCCGACTGGCCGCTCTGGTTCGGGGGATCGCAGCCGAGCGAGGATCCGAGGGACTCATGGCCTGGGTACTGACGACGGGGCTGAGCGCGTTCCGCGGGGAACTCAACGAGGTGTTCCCCGGCCGGGACAAGACGACCGACGGGTCGGTCGGTGACCTGAACCACCAGACCGGGTCCAGCGGACACAACCCCGACCGGACCGGCAAGGCGGAGTTCAAGGACGGGGATTCCCTGGACGAGGTCCGCGCCGTGGACATCGACCGGGACCTGGTGCCGGGGAGCAAGACCGACTGGATGCTGGTGCTCATCCGGTGGCTGATCACCGGGATGCGTGCCGGGCGCTGGCCGGTCATGCCGTTCCGCTACATCATCTACCGGCCGGCCGGGTCGAACGTGACCTATATCTGGCACGTGAACACGGGGTGGTCGAGCCGGGTCTACACCGGGTCGAACATCCACGACAAGCACGCGCACTTCTCCGGGGGCTGGAGTCAGGCCGCGGACAACCGCACGGGACGACTCGGCATCGCCGAGATCAGGGAGGACGACATGCCGATCACCGATGCCGAGATCGCGAAGATCGCCGCGGCGACCGCGAAGGCGGTGCTGGACTCCGAGATCGAGGACGGCACCACCAAAGGCCGGTTCCTGAAGCTGCGCACGTGGCTGGGATGGCTGGACGGCCAGCACGTGGAGACGCGCCGGCGCACCGACATCGTGGTGAACGAGGCGGTGAAGCAGCTGGCGGCCGGGCAGAACCTGATCGCGCAGCGCATCGCCGCCCTGCAGGGCCTGGACGCGAAGCAGGTAGCGGCGCTGGTGCTGGCCGGCCTGCCGCGCGAGCAGGCCGCGCTGGTGGCACAGGAGCTGTCGGATCGCCTCGCCCGCGGTGGCGCGGCGCAGAACGGAGAATGATCATGACGATCTTCGGGCGCGAGCCCTCACTCTGGATCGGCCTGGCGGGTTCGGTGCTGACCACCCTGGCCGCGATGAACGTGGACTTCTTGAACGCCGGCCAGGCTGCGGCGCTGACCGCCGCGATTGCGGGCGTGCTCATCGCGGTGACGACCCGGCCGGTGGCGCCGGCACTGTTCACGGCGGCGTTCGTGGCGGTGGCCGCCCTGTTCGCGGAGTACGGCCTGCACCTGTCGGACGCGGTGATCGGCGGCGTGACCGCGGTGATCCTGGCGGCGTTTGCCCTGGCCGGTGTGCGTCCGCAGGTGAGCCCGGTCACCAAGGCGTAGGCGCCGTAGGTACCAGGAGAGGGCTCGCACCGGTTCGGTGCGAGCCCTCTAGCGTCGGATCAACCGGGCATCGCTACCCGGCGCCTCACCGACGTACCAACCTCGTGTCACGACACCCACCCGTGCCGGTACTTTGCAGCCTAGTGCAACAAGTACGCCGCGAGCAAGGCCGGCGGTCCGCTGAAGGCGGCGGCCAGGAAGAACACCGCCACCGCAGCACAGCCGCTCGGGTCGTGCGATCCGCCGGGCTTGTGCCCACGGGCAGGGCCGCCGACAGGCCAGGGGCGCGGACCGGGGTTGGGGCCCATGTAACGCTTCCTGCCGCGGGGCCCGTACTTCCTCTTGGACATCTACTTGCGCGCGTCTCGGGCGCCGCGGAAGAACCACGGAGCCAGGCGCTTCGCCTCGCCGGACTTCGGCGCGCGACGCGGCGGCTCGGTCTTGACGGGCTTGGACTGCTGGTTGCTCTTGGTGAAGCCGAACATCACTGCTGCTTCTTACCGCTCGGGCTGCGGAAGACGACCTTGATCGCCTTGAGCAGCGGGCTGCCGGTCTCGCCGTTGCCGGCATGGGGCTGGGGCTTCGGGGTGAACCACTTGCTCGAGGACTTGCCGGACTCGAGCCCGAGGTACTTCGTCTTTTTCGGCATCTTGGCGGCGCTCCGTTTCGTCGAGGTACTGAATGCACGTGTGAGGTGCGGATGTGGGTGAATGGCGACGCCCCGCCGGCTGTGACCGAGCGGGGCGTCGTGGATCAGAACTGACCGGTGTAGTCGTCCAGGGCGTTGCGAGCTTCGTACGTTACCGCCAGGCCCTGCTGCAGGCAGGTGCCGATGCTGGCCGTGGAGTTGAAGGCGGTCTGGCCGCGCTCGGTGCCGGGCGGGCTGCCGACCGCATCGGCGACCAGACGAAGCGCCTCGTCCTGCTCGGTCAGCGCGAGCTGGATCTTGTCCAGCACGTCTGCCAGCGCCGCTTTGGCGACCTGGACGGACTCCCTGTGCGCCTGCCAGGTCATCAGAACCCGCTCACGTAGTTGTCGAGCAGGGTCATCGCGTTGTCGCAGATGCGCACCAGCTCATCGATGCGGTCGGCCAGAGAGGCCACGTACTCGAACGCCGCCCTGCCTGAGTCGGTGGACGGGTCGTCCCCGACCGCCATCGCGACGGCGCCCATGGCTTCGGTCTGCTTCTCGGACGCCGCCTGCAGGCGGTGCATGAGCGCTTCCACCTCAGCGCGGGCGACCGCCACGGACTCGCCGTGAGCTTCGCGGCTCACGCGATCAGCGCCAGGGCTGAGGTGAACTCGGGCTGCTCGGTGCCGGCCGGGACGCCGGGGCGCGCCGGCGGGGGCACGTCCTGCGGCGCCCGGTGGCGACCGATGTAGTCGGCGGGGCGGGCGGGCTGCTCGTGGGCGGCGATGCGGGAGCGGCCCGTCAGCATGCTGCGGTAGGTCGGACGCATGTCCTGTCTTCCCCTCGGGTGGTTCGTGTCGGTCGGTGTTGCTGGGATGAACATTACAGCCATGCTCGGGAAGTGTGCAAGTCGACCGAACGGGTGAGGTCGGCGGCGATGATCGGCCAGGGAGAGGCCTGCCTGTTGAACTTTGCATCCATGAGTGATAGGTTAGGAGCATGAACAACACGTTGAGCGCCCCGGCCGTGACCGCCCTGATCGACGCCTCCGCCAACCGCGAGGGTGGGATCGTCAGCGGCACGCCCGAGGTGCTGACCGAGCTGACGGCGGCCGGGCTGATCGGGCCGGCGCGGGGGCTGACCCGGCGGGGCTGGATCCGCCGCAACCGGGAGGTCGAGGCCCTGCTGGATCTGGCGTTCTGACGGCCCCGGAAGTGGCTCCGGGAAGTGGGGGAAGTGCAGGTCAGAGGCCCGGAATGTCAAAATCCGTGACTATATACATGCGACTAGGTTTGGGGGTGGCGGGATGAAGTGGCTGCGGCGGTGGTTCCCGGCCAGGGAGAGGAGCCCGCAAGGGAGCACCGGGATCGGCTCGGTGTCGGGTGAGGTGGGGCGTTTCCGGGACGCGGAGGATCAGTTCACGGGGTGGTGGGAGACGCCTGCGGGGGATGTCGCGCTGGTGCGCTACGACCCCGTCATCCAGCGGTTTCTTCTGGATGGGAGGGTCTGGCCGGAGGCCGGCGCCCTAGCGGCGTACCTGAGGTTCTGCGAGCGTCACGAGGGCTGGACACCGTTGCCCGATGCGCCTACGCAGAGTATTCGGATGGCCCTCAATCTGTAACGAACGTAAACGGAGCACGTGCTCCGGTTAGCCCCCCGCATTTCCTACCGGAGCGGGGGGCTTTCTCGCGATCAGGGTGGGGCCCATGGATGATCACCGCAGGTGAGGGGCGGTGTGGCCCTCCTGGAGGGTGACCGCCGCCACTTTCCCTTCACATTCCGGTTTGGGGCCCCTGCGGCACCGGAAGTGGATTTGTAGGAATTGAAGATGCCCTGGTCAGAGGCACAATGACTTTCCGGGCCCAAGATCACGTTTCCCAGCGGAAAGTGAAGAACGTCGATGTCTACTTCCCGAGCTGATCGGTCGACAGTCCGGGCGCTGACCTGCACAAACGCGACGTTCCTTTCACATCCGAATTCACTTTCGGTTGTCGCAGGGCAACCAGCGAATCGACATCCCGACTTTCGGCCCGCATATGACGTAGTCATGCGGGCCGAAAGGAAGGGATGTCGATGAGCCCTCGGGGTCGGGAGGTCGGATCCAGGGGGAGGGGGGAAGGTCTACTGAACTGTCCGCTACAGTCAGATCCATGAATGAAGATCTGCCTGAAGTAAACCCTCGGCGAGAGAATGGCGAGTGGGAGCTGTCTCTCTCCCTGGCCGATCTCCGGTCCATGCTGACCGGGCTCCGGCCCGGCTGGTACGTGGTGGCCGACCTGTACCCGCGGTACCTGGCATGGGCCGAGCGGGAAAAGAAACCCGCCGTGCACCCGATCAGCGTGGGGATCTCCATGCGGCAGCTGGTCGGCGCCGGCAACGTCCGGGTGCCCTCGAAGGGCAACACGGGGCGCATGTTCCTGCTGACCGACAAGCATGTCTCGGACTCAACGCTGTCCACCGATCCCGTAGGATGACCGCGTGACTGACTTCCTGGCCGAGCTGCCCGCGTGGGTGCTGCTGGTGATCTACCCCCTGGCCGTGGCCCGGCTGACGGGCCTGGTCGTGCAGGACACGATCACCGAGCCGGTGCGTGATGGGCTGATCGGATGGCTGGATGACCGGCCGAAAACGGTCGGATCTTTCATTGCTGCCCTGGTCAGCTGCGTTTGGTGCTCAAGCATTTGGTTAAGCGGAGGCATGGCTCCGCTTATCTTCCTGTGGGGCGATGAGCCTGTCATGATTGGATTGGCGCTGGTCGCAGCGTTCAGTCAGATCGCCGGCATGATCCACAACCTCGGGAGGTAGTACGTGGCGCTTCGCCGGCCGAAGGCCGAGACCGGGGACCTCAGCCGTCGGGCGCTGACGGCGGCGACCGCGATGGTCGACCTGTCGGTGGGTTCCAGCTGGAAGACGTACAAGTTCGGCAACCGGGACTGGCAGGTCGAGGCCTGGCGCCTCTACGACATCGTGCCGGAGCTGCACTTCCTGGCCGGGCGCATCGGTGACTCGGTGGCTAAGGCGCGCCTGTACGTGACCGAGGTGGACGAGACCGGCGAAGAGACGGGCGAGACCCAGGACGAGGTGATCCGTCAGCTCGCCGCCGTTCCACTCGGAAAAGGCGCTCAGAGGGACGACAACCTCCGTTTGGCGGGTCTGGACCTAGCGGTACCCGGTGAGTGCTGGATCATCGGCGAGGGGGCCGCTCAGCGGGCGCACGAGGCATCTGGTGCGTGGTTCGTGGTCACCGGTGCGGCGGTCAAGAGCGAGGGCGGCAAGGTCAAGGTGCGCCGCCCGAAGCACCGCGGGGACGGGTGGCTGGAGCTGACCGACGGCGTGGACGTGATGATCCGCTGCCATCGGCCGCACCCCAACGACACCGACCAGGCCGACTCGTTCACCCGCTCCGCCATCCCGGTGCTGCGGGAGATCGAGCTGCTGACCAAGCGCGAGTTCGCCGAGCTGGACTCGCGGCTGACCGGCGCTGGCATCATGCCCGTTCCCGAGTCGATGGACTTCCCGCGCAAGCCCGAGGATGCCGCCGGCCTGGACGGCTTCATGGCCTACATGCAACGGGCCATGTCCGCCTCGATGATCGATCAGTCCAGCGCATCGGCCATGGTCCCGATCGTGTTCTCGGTCCCGGACCAGCTGATGGCGGACGTGGACAAGATCCGCCCGATCACGTTCTGGTCCGAGCTGAGCGACCAGATCGGCGACATGAAGGACAAGGCCATCGGCCGGCTCGGCACCACCGCCGAGATCCCGAAAGAGGTCTTGGAAGGCATCGGCAGCTCGAACCACTGGACGGCGTGGCTGATCTCCGAGGAGGGCACCCGCTGGATCGGTGGGTACCTGATGCTGGTCGCCGATGCGCTGACCCGTGGCTTCCTGGCGCTGGCGCTCAAGGCGATGGGCCGAGAGGCGGACATCGGCCGGTACGCGTTCGCGTTCGACACGTCCACCCTGGCCGCACGCCCCAACCGCATCGAGGAGGCGGCGCAGCTGCACGATCGCTTCCTGATCTCGGATAAGGAGATGGTCAAGGCGGCGGCGTTCCCCATCGAGGTCATGCCGACCGTGCAGGAGCGGGCACAACAGATCCTGCTGAAGCTGATCCAGGCTCAGCCCGACCTGATCCTGGATCCTGCCGTGCAGGTGGCGCTGGGGCTGCCTCAGGTCGAGAGCGCCGGCCTGCCGCCGACCGCCGATCAGAACACCGACGGCGACCCGCAGGACGACCCCGGCGAACGGGGGCTCGACTCCCCGCCCAACGGCGGCACCGTACCGGCGCTGACCGCCTCGATACTCGATCGGCGCATCGCCGAGCTGCAGGTGGTGTTCAACACCTCGTGCCGTCTGCACGTGCTGCGCGCGCTGGAGCTGGCGGGCGGTCGCCTCGCCACCCCCGCCGAACGCGCCGGGAAGTGGCGCGACATCCCGCGCCACGAACTGCACGCGCAGATCGGGCCGATCAGCCCGAGCCGGGCGGAGACGGTGACCCGTGGGTCGTGGGCGCACATCGAGGCGACCGCCGCGGACTTCGGGGTTCCGGCCGATCGGCTGGAGCAGTTGCTCTCGGGGTACGTCACCGAGCTGCTGACCCGCGGCATGCGCCACCACGATGACCTGCTGTTCGCCGCTTTGGAAATTGCCAATCGAGGCCGGGGACTGGTGAGCGCATGATCGACCACTGGGTGGGCCCCTACCTGGCCGGTGCGGCGTGGCTGATCATGTGCGTCCTGTACGTGGTGATCTCATGACCTGGAAGGTGGCGGCATGGGTCGGCACGTACGCCGCGCTCTGGGCCGGCTGGAGCGTCGTCCTGACGATGGCGGTCGTGTCGTGAACGAGGGCGTGGAGCTGCTGGTTCTGCTGCTCGGTCTCGTGGTGCTCGGCGTGGCGGCCGGGCTCTACCTCGCCACCGGGCAGATGCCATGACCGAGCCGGTGTGGAGCGGGCAGGGGCGCGACCCGTGGCTGCCGCAGCGTCTCGATCGGCGCTTGGACGTGCTCGCCACTGAGCAGGACATCAGGCAGACGTTCTGGGCCGCGCTGTCGGATTGGCTGGTTCGGCTGTCCCGGCGCGTGCTGCGCGGCGAGGGGCGCCCGCCGGACATGGATGCGATCTGGGCGTTGCAGCCCTCCTGGCGTGAGGCCGTGGATCTGGTCATCGCGCGCTCGATCGAGCCGGCCATGCGCCGCGGGTACGCCGCGATCTTCGGAGACGACTACCCGTGGGACCAGCGGATCTTCGTGACGCGCTACCTCGCCGAGGTCCGCAACCGCCTGGTCCGCACTCCGGACGAGGTGTACGACCTGATCGCCGGCCAGATCGCGCAGGGCGTGAACCTCGGGGAGTCCATCCCGAAGCTGGCGGCCAGGGTGGACGAGCAGCTGTCGGCGACCGCCACGCCGCGCTGGCAGAATCGGGCGGTCGTGGTGGCGCGCACCGAAGCGATCGGGGCCCTGAACGCCGGTCGTCACGATGCGTTCACTGCGGTGGCGGAGGAGACCGGCGAGCAGCTGGAGCGGATCTGGCTGAGCACGGACGACACCCGCACGAGGCCGAGTCACCAGCTGGCCGATCAGCAACGGGTGCCGATGGGTGAGCCGTTCATCGTGGGCGGGTTCGCGCTGATGTTCCCCGGTGACCCGGCCGGACCGCCGCAGGAATGCATTCAGTGTCGGTGCACCGCGCTGCTGGTCGAGGTTGGCGAGAGTGTGGATCTCAGCAACCGTCAGTTCCGGCGCTAAGATGTCCGCAAGCTTCGGAGAGGTGTGACGCATGGGAACCAGGTTCCGCACGATGCTGGCCCCTATCGGTCTGCCGACCGGGGATGGCCGGCGCTTCGCCGAGGGGGGTATCTCTCTGGCCGACCTGCCATTCAGCATGGAGTGGGTCCGGCAGCGCGAGGGCGGCCACGATGGTGCGGTCGCGGTCGGCGCCGTCCAGCAGGCGCACATCGGCACGGTGGCCGAAGCCATCGCGAACGACTGGATCAGCGCGGAGGCCGCGGGCAACATGCGCGCCGACATGACCGCGGTCTGGGGCCAGGGTGAGCTGTACGACGATATCGACCGCGACGCCATGCCGCGCCTGGCGGAGGATGTCGCCGAGGTCATGCATCTGATGAGCAAGGGCACGCTCGGCCCGTCGGTAGACCTCGACACGTTCGAGGGCGTGCCGGTGATGGCCGGCTCCAGCGAGCCGATGACCGAACAGATGTTCGAGTCGCACTACGCGCAGTTCGGCGAGGAGCCGAAGCTGGAGCTGTTGATCACCTCCGGCCGGGTCCGCGCTGCCACGCTCGTGTCGATCCCGGCGTTCGCCGAGACGACTCGCCCCCTGGAGCTGATCCCGAACGAGGCCGGCGCGCCGGCGCTCGCGCTGATCGCTTCGGTCGGTGTGCAGGCGCGCCCAGCGGCCAGTGTGTTCGATGGCCCCGCGCTCACCGGCCCGACCCCGATCACCTACGACACCGAGAACGGTCGGATCTTCGGCCACATCGCCACCTGGCGCACCTGCCATGTCGGCTACTCGGACGTGTGCGTGACCGCGCCGAAGGATCCGACCGGCGGCGACTACGCCTCGTTCAACCGTTTCCCGATCGAGACGCAGGACGGCGTGGTCTGGGCGGGCCGGATTACGGTCGGCGGCCGCCACGCCGCGCTCTCGGCGACCGCGGCCGGCGCCATCGCTGAGCACGACGGTAAGCGGGTCGCCGGCTACGTGCGCGCCTACCAGGACGAGTTCGGCATCGCGGTCGCCGGCGCGCTGGAGCCCGACCTGGAAGAGGGGGATCTCGCGATCCTCTCGCGCCGGAAGGTGTCCGGGGACTGGCGGGAGACGGCGGCCGGCCTGGCGCTGGTCGAGGTGCTGGCGCTCGCGCCGGGCCCCCGGCAGCATTCCGAGCCGGGCTTCCCGATCGAGACGTTCTCCCGTGGCGGCCGACAGGTCGCGCTGACAGCGGCGCTCGGGCCGGAGGCGGAGCAGGAGATCGACTTGATGCGCGTGGGTGAGCCGCTGGACGTTGAGGCGCTCGCCGCTCAGGTGATCGAGCAGATGGAGCAGCGCGAGGCGCGCAAGGCTGCCGCTGCCGAGCTGACCACCACGATCCGGGAGGCGGCCCGCCCCGTACGGGAAGCCCTCCTGGCCGAGCTGAACGGGGGGAACTGACGTGGCGTGCGCCTGCTCGAAAGGGAACAAAAACCGTCAGCGGTTCCAGGTGGTGCTCAAGAACGGCCTGAAGATCACCAAGGACTCTGAGGCCGCGGCGCTGGCGTACTCCGCCAAGCACCCCGGCTCACGCGTCGTCAAGCCCTGAGGCGCTTGACGACAGCAGCCCGCGGGCAACGTTGCCCGCGGGCTGCTTCGTGTCACAAGGCTTGGATCAGCTGCTTTCCGACGCACTCCGCGTACACCGGGGGGATGCACTCCCGGATACCCTCTCGGGTCATCCACGGCACGCCCATGTCGGCCCGGACGTAAGGGACGTTGCTGAAGTTGCCGACCGCCTGATACCAGTCCCCTTCGGCCAGAGGGCGCCCCATCTTGACCAGCGGCATCCGGTGCTCCGGATGGACGGGGGCGGAGATCGGGATGTTGCTCTCGAACAGGCGATGCCGGTAGGTACGGAGCCCGAACGCCGCGCCGCACAATTCCACCGGATCCTTGAGCGGCGCACCCGGCACGTTCTCGATCACGTACGGCAGGCCGGACGCAATGCACAGCTCACGGAACGGCGCGATCAGGTCCGGGTGCTCGCGCTTCTGGATGCGCTGAGCGAGCGTGAAGCGCTGGCACGGCGGGGAACCGGCAATCGCCGCGTACTTCCTGATCTCCCCGGTCCGGATCAGCCCGGCCAGGTGCGCGATGGCGTCCGCCACGATGACCTTCCCTGGCGCGTAGTGCTTCGGCTGCGGCACCACGTCCACCGGAATCACATCGAACCCGGCATCCTCGTACCCCCTGCAGGCGCCACCCTGGCAGCAGAAATACACCAGCATCTTCGGTTTTCCCATGGCTCAAACTTTACAGCCATGGCGAATAAGTACGCAAGAGGACATGCGGATCAAGATGGCCCCTGTACGGTGTACGATGGCCAGCGTACGCACCTGGTGCAGCGTTTCGGACCGGCCGGGAGCACGACACGCCGACCCCACGAGGGAGTTGACCCATGTTCCCGGAAGATCTTCAGATCCCGGCTGACCTCGGTGCGCTCAGCGCCGAAGAGTTCGCCGCTTTCTTCGCCCGGTTCGAGGCCTATGCACGCACCGCTGCCGCAGACGAGAACACGACCGCCGGTCACCTCATCGAGGTCGCCAACGTCTTCAGCACCATCCGGCAGGAAGGCACTCGCCGCACCGAAGAGGCCGCTGCCGCGCAGGCCGCGCGCGCTGAGCTGACCGCCGCGTTCGCGGTGCAGCCCGACCCGGCCCCGCAGCCCGAGCCCCAGCCCGAGCCGGCCCCCGAGCCCGTTCCGGCGCCGCAGGCCGTGACCGCCGCGCGCAGCACCCTGGAACTCCCGCCCGAGGTCGAGACCCCACGGCGCGCCGTCCTCACCGCCTCCTCCGATGTGCCGAACGCCGGCCAGGAGATCGCCTCGTTCGCGGACGCCGCGCAGATCATCGAGCGGCGCCTGGCGTCGTATGGTGGCGGCACCGGCAAGGCCGGGAACAAGGCGCCGATCGGCGGCAAGGGCACCCGGTTCAAGATGGGCGGCCGGTCGCTGACCCGCCACGGCGCGGTCAACGTGCGCCGGGAGTACGACTCCCAGCTGCGCATCACCGACGCCAACAAGGCCATGGAGGTGCTGGAGTACGCACGCCAGCAGTCCCGCCTGCCCGGTGGCTCCCTGTTCAACGCCATGGAGAACCAGGTCAACAAGGGCGTGGCGCTGACCGCCGCGGCCGGCTGGTGCGCCCCGAGCGAGACCATCTACGACCTGTGCACCCTGGCCACCCGTGAGGGCATCCTGGACGTGCCCGAGGTCCAGGCCTCCCGCGGTGGTTTCTTCATCCCGGAGAACGGCGGCATCTCGTTCGCCGAGGTGTACGACGAGATCGGTGACAACGGGGACGTGATCCTCACCGAGTACGACGTGATCAACGGCGTGGACAAGGTCTGCGTCGAGATCCCGTGCCCGGACTTCGTCGAGGTCCGCATGGACGTGGCCTACCTCTGCCTCACCGGTGCCCTGCTGCAGCGGCGTGGCTACCCGGAGGCGATCGACCAGTTCACCCAGAACGCGCTCATCGGCCTCGACCACAAGGTCAACGCCTCCGTGATCCAGCGTATCCGCGCGCAGTCCACCAACGGCGGCACCATCGCCATCCCGGCGAACAACTCCGACGGCGCCTCGCAGGTGCTCTCGGCCGTCGAGCTGGCCGCGGTCGACCTGCGCTACCGGCACCGGATGTCCCCCACTCAGACACTGGAGATCGTCCTGCCGATCTGGGCCATGGCTCCGATCCGTGCCGCGATCGCCCGGCGCGCCGGTGTCGCCGAGCTGGCCGTCACGGACGCGGAGATCCTGTCCTGGTTCCGGGTCCGCAACGTCGTGCCGCACTTCGTCTACGACTACCAGGACGCGTTCTCCTCGGTCGGCCTTACCGGCGCGCCCGGTGCAGCCACCCCGATCACCGCTTTCCCGGCCAACGTGGAGTTCATCATCTACCCGGCCGGGACCTGGCTGAAGCCCGTGCGTGACGTGGTCCAGCTGGACACCGTCTACGACAACGCGATGCTCACCCAGAACCAGTACACCGCCCTCTTCGCCGAGGACGGCTTCAACATCATGAAGATGTGCGCCGAGTCGCGGTACTACACCACCCCGATCCCGGTCGCCGGCGTCACCGGTCAGCCGGCCTGACGTTCGTGATCATCCGCTCGGTGCTGGGGTTGGGGAAGTTCGCCGCCTCGCTTGCGGACCAACCGAGCACCGAGCGGATCACGTACCAAGATCACGAACGGAGGTGAACTGACATGGCGATCATTCCCGGAATGACCGTCCCGGCACCGGAACCACTCCGGCGGCGGTACGGCCTGTTCGACGCGGCGATCGGCCCGCTCGACCTGCCGACCCACGGCCAGGGTGGCGGCGTCCGCTACGTGCCCAACGGGTGCGGCAGCGTGCGTGCGCTCGGCATCGACTGCTACGCCCCTGGCGCGGCACCGTCCAAGCCGATCGATGGCGATGACGAAGAGATCGAGTCGGGCGTCTTCGCGGTGCTCGGCACGATGGAGTGCACGCTGGTCGGCTACAGCCAAACCGAGCTGGAGAACAAGGCGCTGCGGCGTCTGGAGTCCGGCGAGATGGCCGCGGTCGAGACGGCGCTCTGGTCGGGGCTGGACTTCGAGGGCAACGACCTTGGGATCCGCAACCTGGACGAGACGGCGGTTCCGATCCCCTCGGGGTACGAGGACGGCCTGATCACCGAGGTCGTGGGCGCGCTGGAGCGCTACGCCTACACCGAGCAGCAGTACGGCGGGGTGGCCTACATCCACGCCCCGATCGAGGTGGCGGCGTTCGCTGCGGAGGCGGGGCTCGTCCTGGCCGAGCAGGGCAGCACGCGCAAGATCACCCCGCTCGGTTCGGTCTGGGCGTTCGGCGCCTACCCGGCCGGCGAGATCATCGTCACCGGACAGACCACGGTCTGGCGTGGCGTCGGTGTCGACATGGCCACCGCGTTCGACCGCATCACCAACCTGGAACTCATCGTGGCCGAGCGGCCCTACGCCGTGTCGTTCGACTGCTTCGCCGGCCGCGCTACCTACGATCCCCTGGAAGTGGTGAGTCCCTAATGGCAAATCTGGTGTGCGCCAAGCCGCTTCAGGGCGAGACGATGCGCGTCACGCGGCTGGACGAGTGTGGCAACCCGGAGTACGGCGATGACGCGTACGGCGTCTCGGATGGCTTCATCTCGATCACCATGACCCCGGAGGTCGAGGAGGGCGAGTCGTTCTTCGTCCGCAACGCCGCCGGTCGCGCGATGATCGATGAGCGGGGCTTGCCGGACCTGCGCTGGTACACCGTGACCATGGTGTTCCAGGAGGTGGACCCGGAGCTGTTCACGATCATCACGGGCCTGGCGCCGTATCTGGACGACCAGGGTCGCACGATCGGGTTCCCGGTCACCAAGAGCCGGTTCGCTACCGCGAACTTCGCCCTGGAAGCCTGGATGGGCAACGCCGAGGAGGCCTGCCTCCCCGGCGACCCCTACCCGTTCTTCGGCTACAACCTCCTGCCGTGGCTGGTGGAGGGTGCCCTCATGGAGGACATCGCCATCACCAACGCTGCGATCACCTTCACGGTGGTCGCGCGGACCCGGACCGGCACGCCGTGGGGGATCGGCCCGTACGACGTGGTGCGGGACGTGAACGACCTGCCGGCGCCGCTGTTCACGCCGATCGACACCGACACCCACCACCTGCCGATCTGGACGCAGCTGGCTCCGCCGGAGGCGGTCTGCGGGACGCAGGGTCTTTCGAGCTGACGGCCCGGTCAGCACGAGCAACAGCCCCGACCGAATCGGCCGGGGCTGTTGTGCGTCTCAGTGATTCAGAGTCGAGTCCTGCCGTCACGGGCAGCCAGTAGCGCGTCTCGCGCCAGGTCACGAGCGGTACTGTTGGTGACGAATCCCCGGCAGTGCACTCGGCCACTGGAATCGAAATGCATTTCAAAGGTCTCACCCTCGTGGCGAGCGTAGACGTAATCGACACCGTTGATACGACGGGCGCTGATCCGGCCCTCTTCGAGAGCATCGATCAAGCCGCCGTGTGCGTTGCTCTTGGCGGCAGCGATGGCGAGAAGCTCGGCGTTGGTCATGGCCCAACCTTACATCCATGCATGGGAGGTTGCAAGGGGTGTGGTGGGAGTAATCGTGTCCGCCTACACTGAGCAGGACTGACAAGGGGGCACCCACCGTGGGACTCAACACCGCAGGGATCGATGCGCTGCTGGCGAACGGCAGCGGTGCGGCGCTGTACGTCGGCATCGGAGATGGGCCGGCCGCCGCTGACCAGGTCAGCTCGGCCAGGGTGCAGGTCACCCGCGGCGTGTCCGGCGGGGTGATCACCGCGACCGGCGTCCCGTACGAGTTCACCGGCACCGCGAACGCGCCCGCCACGCACGCGCTGCTGTTCTCCGCGGCCGCGGGTGGGACGTTCTACGGCTACGACGAACTGACCGGGGACGAGACGTTCTCGGCCTCCGGCGGGTACGCGCTGACCAGCCTCACCATCACCGGTTCGAGCCCCGCCTGACATGGGCCTCAACACCGCAGGTCTGACCGCCGTCCTCACCTCCGGGCGCGCCGCGCTGGCGTACGCCGCGATCGGGGACGGGCCGGTCGCAGCCGACCAGATCAGCACCGGCCGGGTCGCGGTCGCCGAGAACATGACCTTCGCCGGCCCGAGTGCGGCGCAGGGCGGATACCTGCTGCTGTTCTCGGCCGCGTCGGGCGGGACGTTCTACGGGTTCGTGGCGCTCGGCGGCGACACGCAGTTCAGCAACTCGGGCGCGTTCAACGTGACGGGATTCGAGGTCAGCGGCAACGACGGTACGGTCACCGCGCCGGTCCAGCCGTTCACCGCAGGCGTGCAGGCCGGTGTGCCCGTGGGGGTGTCCCTGGCCGACCGGAGCACACTCGGCGCGGCCACCGGCACGGAGACCTACCGCATCACGCACCCGGTCACGGGCGAGATCGCCGACCTGGATGTCGAGGTCTGGGAGGGCATCCGCTTCACCAGCACGTTCACCGTGACCACCACGCCGGACGCGCCGCGCCTGTTCCGCAACTGCCGGTGGGAGGTCCCGGAGACCGCGTGGACCGTCGAGGTGGATCAGGCGAACGGGGCCCTGGACCAGATGACTCCGCTCGTGGTGTTCGACCACTGCTCGTTCCAGGGCGAGGGGAACTCGAACATCGGCCTGGCAGCCAACTTCAGCTGGGTGATCGCCTGCGACATCGAGGGCATGGTGACGCCGTCCCCGGCGTCCGGCGCGTCCGATGGCCTGCAGGGCGCGGCGTACAGCGTGCTCATCGACTCCAACCTGATCGCCGGCACGAACGAGGATCTACTGGATCCGCACTCCGACGGCGTGCAGAACACCGGCACCGGCCACCTCACGATCTGGCACTGCTGGCTTTCGGCCGGGGCCAGTGCCGGGGCGAACGCCGCGCTGCGAGTCGGTACCGAGGACGGCGCGGTCACGGCGATCGATGTGCGGCACAGCACGTTCGATGACGGCGGGTACGCGGTGCAAGTCCGCGGCGATGCCGGGGGCGGCGCCGGAGTCACGGACGTGACGTTCATCGGCAATCGGTGGACCAGGACCGCGATCTACGGGCCGGTGGACTTCGTACAGGCGACCGTCACCGAGTGGACCGACAATTCCTACCTGGACGGGGAACTCATCCCCGAGCCGGCCTGACTCGGGAGCGCCATGACCGCCTACACGATCTTCGGCAACACCGCGCCGACCTCCCCTGACGTGACCGATGCCGACGGCTCGTACGGCACGGTGATCGACATCGAGGCCGGTGTCACTGGCATGGTCACACACGCGCGCTGGCGGTTCCCCGCCACGCTGCCTTCCGGCCAGGTGACCTGGCACCTGTACGACCTGACGAACTCCGAAGCCCTGGCCGAGCACACGTTCGCCGCGCCCGTGGCCGGAGCGTGGTTGCAGGAGCCGCTGGACGGCGCGGGCATCGAGGGCCCCGTGATCATCACCGGCCCGCGGCGCGTCATCGCATGGGTCGGCACGCCCGACCGCTATGTGGCCACCGCCGGGCTGTTCACCGGCAACGCCATCACGAGCGGGCCGATCACGGCGCCGGCCACCGAGACGACCCCCAACGGCCGGTTCGGTGGCGACCCGCTCAGCGTGCCCAACGGCACCTTTCAGGGCGGCGCCTACTTCGCTGACATGGTGTTCGAGGTGCCCGTCCCGAACGCGGAGGGTGCCGCTGACTTCCCGCTGCAGATCGTGCTCTCGGCCACGGGTGAGACGCCGGGCGGCCAGGGCAGTGCCGCCTTCACGCTGGACCTGGCGCTGGCCAGCACGGGCGCTTCAGAGACCCCGATCGACTCGGGTGTCTGCGGCTGGAACGTGGACTCGGCCGAGCTGGACGTCTGTGACGATTGGGCGGCGCGCCCGTACGGCACCCGCGCTGCCGCACTGCAGCTCGCGAGCCAGTTTCTTTGGGCGGCGACCGGCCGGCGCTTCGGCATCTGCGAGGTGACCATCCAGCCCCGGCAGAACATGCTCTCGCCGGAGATCTACCGGGACTACCCCGTCTGGCCGGGCCAAGACCCGGCCGTCAGCGGCCCGTACCTGTTCGGTGGCCGCTGGTTCAACCGCGGGTGCGGGTCGTGCTGCAACTCCGGCGGCTGCGCGATCGTGCTGCGCGGGCCGGTCGCTTCGGTGACCTCGGTCGTGGTCGCGGGCGAGACGGTGGAGGAAAGCGCTTACCGGGTCGATCTGACCAAGGGCGCGTACCTGCTGGTCCGCACGGATGGTCTGTGCTGGCCGAGTTGCGGCGCCGAGCCGGACGACTTCCAGGTCACCTACGGTGTGGGCGTGGCGTTGACGGTCGCGC
>Ga0207699_10000110_pt1 | contig 58238 bp, 96 predicted proteins | sample LARL51metaG_FD_184344 | JGI IMG/M metagenome (GOLD analysis project Ga0207699, IMG submission 184344) | Corn, switchgrass and miscanthus rhizosphere microbial communities from Kellogg Biological Station, Michigan, USA - LAR L5-1 metaG... | ecosystem: Host-associated > Plants > Roots >...
AACCCTTCGTTGACGCATCCGTTGCCCCTGATGGTGTGGGTACTGTCACAGTGCCCGTAAATGTGGGTGAAGCTAGATTCGCTTTAAGCGCAAGAGCAGCCGTTGTTGCCGCTGCATCTGCTTTAAGCGCAAGCCCCGTATCGACATAACCCTTCGTTGACGCATCCGTTGCCCCTGATGGTGTGGGTACTGTCACAGTGCCCGTAAATGTGGGGTTGTTTATAGGAGCTGCCCCAGTTACCTGAGTAACGCTATAATCCCCTGACGTTGGAGAAACCAATCCGTCACGGCCGTTGAATTTCCGGACACCGGTCCCGATACTAACAGACCAATTTGTTGGTGTTTGTCCAGGGACGTTTATAAGCGCAAGTAGATTATCTCCTTCAAAAACGACTTTCCCCCCTGGTAAAGTACCCCCAATAACTATTCTCCAATTGTCACCCATTGCTATAGGTGCGCCTAGATAATTTAACGTAGGGTAGGCCCCGCCACTTGCATCCCATTCCCCCTGGAATGTATATCCTGCGGCAACACCAGCGAGAATTGCAGCTTGCATAGCTTCCGTAGTCGGTACGTGTGTGTTGTCATTTGATAAAGATGATTCTGTGATAGTCGCACCAGCATCAATAAGTTGACCGGCACTATCCATTTCAACTAGATTACCCGCAACTGGATTTGGGATAGGCCGACCAGCACCCGCAAGGATGTGTACATAAGTTCCCATAAAATTCCTTTTAGACTCAGATGTAGAAAAAATTATTTATTATTGATAAAACTCTGTAATAATTAGGAGTGACGACCCCCCTGCTCCACCTGCATTTCCTCGGGTTCCAGCAGTTCCAGCAGTTCCAGCTATGCCTAATTCGTAGTCATAATTTGAGCCGTCAGGATTTGTCGGAGGTAAAAGGTATCTTAAGTAACCACCCGCACCACCACCGCACCCAGCGTTAACAAGGAGACCATTTGAGGTATTTGCATTAATGTGCCCGCCAGCTCCACCGCTACCCGTATTAGGCACTGCGCTTGGATTTGACCTCTCCATTCCTGCACCAGGGAAATAACCATTTCCGCCAACTCCACCAGGAAAGAAGTCTTGAGTTATTCTATACGGGCTCGATCCGAATCCCGCGTCATATTCCTGGGCGATTGCTGTTGCTCCTGATTGACCTGTAAAGGAAAATCCGGGCGCGCTAAGGGTAACGGTGCATGTACCACCTAACCCTGCATCAAAAGTCGCACCATGCCCCCCGCGAGCGATGAGTTGGCCAGCGGCGAAGCTAGAGTCGCCACCATCTCCACCGAACCCCATATCAACCCCTTGAGAACTACCTGCACCACCTGCACCCCCACCGTAAAGCTCTACACATATATATAAAGGTAATCTTGTATTAACCGTCGGAACATAAGTCCCACTTCCACTTCTAATGATTTGTTGTGTTGGCATAAGAAGTTGAGACGTGCCGCACCCACCCGCGAAGGGGTTCAAATAAATATTTGCCATAAATTCCTCATGGTTGAAAAAAGATTAATAATATTCAATTTTACGTGTAATTTTTTTAATTTATATTATAATACTATAAAATAATAAATTTTTCTAAAAATTGAGGAATAAAAAAATATGGGGTTTTATCCGGTGGTAAAAACGTTGGCTACGTACAAAACAGCCTCTCCGACAGTGCCTTCCGCTGCGATGACAGAATCATTATTTTCTGAGTCGTTTCCTATACTCACGACCAATCAATTTCTTGCGCAAGCTTTCTGGTCAGGGTCTCCAGTAGGTACGATTTCCATTATGGGCAGTCAAGATAACATTACCTTTAACGCCACTCTGTATTCTATAGAGACAGGGGGGGTTGAGAACGATCTAACTTTTGACACTTTCGGCACATCCGTTATGTGGGTTCGAATTGATTACACATTCACTTCTGGTACTGGCGCTTTAGTATGCAGTGCATCAACTAAGGTTTCCTAATTTAATTTTTTTGAAAGGATTTTTATCATGGCTTTATCTTTTAAGACTCAAACTCTAGCGACTTTCTTAGCCTCTTCGCCAACGACTCCCTCAAAGGCTATGACTGCAAGTCTTATTTCACAATCGTTTAATATTAATCAGTCCGACACTTTTGCAATGCAGTTCATCTGGTCAGGAACACCGACAGGTACTCTGACTGTTATGGGTAGTCTTGATGGTGTTAACTATAATGTCCCCCTCATGACTCATGCTGCCGGAGGTGCTGCTGGTGTATTTACTTTTGATTTAGCTGCATATACATGCCCTGGCTTGACAACATCATGCGGATATGTTCGCGGAGAATACACATTCACTTCAGGGACTGGTACTTTGTCCTTAGTTCAAGTTTGTTCAAAATACACCACGTAATTCTAAGGACACCATTATGAGAGAAATACGGGGCTGGAATATTGGCGAAGTTGTAACGGCAGCTTATATGAAAGCGAATACAGCGAATCTTTTAGAAGTAATCGGCTCCAGTGGGGAGCCAAACCTCCCTTGCATCTATAACGGGCTATCACTTGCATCACAATCGGGAACAGGTGGGGATACAGTCACATTCAACCCGGGTGTCGCTAGATGCCAGGATTTGCCTTTAAGTGTTTTTACCTACTTGCCCCCGAACCCTTATGGTACAAGTTATCCTTGTTTTATAGATATAAGCACTCTTGATGCCAATAAAACAATCGTACTCGACCCCGCAATTACAAGTGGATATATCGTTGCTACCTTTGCTATAAGCCCTACGACCCCTGATGCAACAAATTATGTGATTACGGGTTCTCTTATGCAGATTGCAACTGGTTCTTACGACCCGACACATCAAGTGAGATTGTGCTCGTTTGTTTATGCGATATTCACATTCACGTTAGATTTTACTCCAGAGACAAGCCGTGACACAGACTTAACAGGTCTTGGGAGTGTTCAGTGGAATTACCAAACAAGTAATCTTGAAATTATGCCACCAGCTAGTCAAGGGGGGACTGCACCTGTAGATTTTCCAACAGGAATTACAACAGATAGTTTTATTGTGCCAATCCAAGAAGTATTTACCTCAAGTGGTATATATACGACCCCTATATCACAACCAAGAAAACCTTTGTACCTTGAAGTATACCTCGCAGGCGGAGCCGGCGGCGGTAGCTCTGGAGGTGATTCAGGTTCTGGTTTTGGTGCAGACGGAACTCTTTCTTCATTTGGTACTATTTTAGTCGCTAATGGGGGAGAGGGGGGGGATTTTGCAGCGGTGCCAGGGACTGGGGGGACAGCGACTATATCTCTTCCCGCTGTAGGCGTGGCATATCGTGGACAAGAGGGCCAAACCTTCCAATTTATGAATGGGATCGCAAACCTTCAATTATCTGGTGGTATTGGTGGTCAAAATATGTTTTCCGGCCAGGGATTAAGTAGCAACGCTATACCAAATACAGGATGTGGGGGAGCTGGGGGGGTAGCGTTAGAATCTGTGACACCTGTAACAAGATGGAGTGGGACAGGGGGGGGAGCTGGTGGATCTTTAAAGGCTATAATCCCCACACCTTCCGCAGCATACAATTTTATAATTGGTACGGGAGGAATTGGGGGTATTAGTATCGGAGGGGGTACTAATGGCACTAAGGGGTCAGATGGGACTCTTATAGTTACAGCTCATTACCAATAAATTCACTGTCTCTCATACTCCCCATAGGCCATTCTCTTATATTTTGAATAGTTTAACCCTAATAAAAGATGGGTTTTAACATCAAGTTTCACTTTATTTGACACGTATGAACAGTCTAATAAGTTACCTATAGAGTCTTTATCAATATTATTTTCTTCAATTACCTTTAAAATTTCCATTGTCATCTCTATATCTTTTTTATCTCCTTTTGGCTTTAAAATAGAGTAGTAAAAAATAGAGGCACACAAACAGCAAAGTAAGACGGTTATTTTTAACATAAAATTTATCCTTTCTAAATTAAACTATAAAATATTTCATTTTATGACAATTGTCAATAATCTTGTCATATTTTAAAAATTAGCTTATTTTTAAGTAAGGTTGTATATAATTATCAATACAATTAACTGTAACAAAGGAGGAGAGTCTATGGACGTAAGAATTTCTAAAAAGATTACTGCACTCAGAGAGCAAAATAAGTGGTCGCAAGTTGACCTAGCAAAGAAGACAGGGCTTTCTCAATCTGCGATATCCTATTTTGAAAGTGGTTCAAGATGCCCTAATGCTCATAGTTTAAAGGAATTGGCAATAGCTCTTAATACGACTACAGATTATCTTTTAGATACACAGAATAGCACGCTATCCAGAAAAGAAGATAAATAAGGGCCTTGCACCCTCACGCTGTCTTTCCAGTGTCATCTAGCCGTTTGAAACCCAACTAGAAATTCTCCGCCAAACCCTAGGCAAAGCGTAGGGCTATCCAAGATTTAACGTCCCAAGGCTGACGGCCACTTTGACTTTTTACGAGTAAAGGATATGGCGGTTCTATCTCGTCACGTTCCTCGTCCTACGTGCAACCACCCTGAACGTTTTAACGTCTTAAAGGGTTTAGACGCTAGATTTAGTCTCACTAGTTGAGAGGTCTTGTGTTTAACGTCACCACTTGGACGACCGACACGTATTTCTACGCCGTATGTTAAGTGGGTTTGTTCCATGCTGTATACTATGCATGAACACTATTGAGCTTCTCGTTTAGTAAAGCTCCCACCTAAAGACTTAAGTATGCCACTCTAAGACTTTACCTTCTAAAATAACAGATTTATAATCACTATCTTCCACTTCTTTTCGAGCATCTTCCAACGTCTCGTATTCTTCTGATGAAAAGTCGTTATTTTCATGGTCTAAAAATATTACAGTATACATGTATAATCTCCCAGATAAATAAGGGCCTTGCACCCTCACGCTGTCTTTCCAGTGCCATCCCTCATTTCACCTATAGAGTAGGAGAACCAGCTCTATTTCGTTCGCAGCGCAACTGCGACCTACCCGAAGTTTTACGTGTTTCTGCCTTACCAGTACTCTTAATCACGCCTCTTCTTTAAAGTCTTTAAGGTAGACCATCGCGGAGGCCATCCGACCCAGAGGGAGACGACGCGCAATATCAAGAAGGTTTGAAGATTCGAACTTCAATGCGTACGGATTACCTAGCTTTTTGCCCCTGGCACCTCCAATAAATCAAATTTTCTCTGTACCAACATACGGGATTAAAATGTTTCTGTCATTAGGTCTGTCCGGTGGAGTCATAAATATTCTTTGCTGACCCTCCCATGTGTAAGAAAATGGTTCTGCCATAGGCTTTACTTGTTGAGTATCATAATAATACCATGAGTCTTCACAAGTCTTTTCGTCTTTAACAGGGTAAGTAGTTTTGTATTTATAACCTTTTTTAAGGAACTCATCCAATCTATTTTCATTTACTAATCGCCAGGATTCTGTTCGATTGATACGGATTACTTCGTTTGTCGCAGTCTTAAAGGACCTCTCTTTTAAATCTTCCAATTTTATCAACTGCTTTTTAAAATACTCTTTGTGCTCTTTATCCAAAATCATAGCTGATTTTATAGACGATTCTGAGCTAGTCACAACCATTAATGCTTGTTCTAGCTTATTAATTGCTGTCGTAATTAAAACGATAAATGATATCGCCCTTGTGAATTTATAATCACTACTCTTTAATTTATAAAGGTCTAATTTTAATTGGCTAAATATTTCTGACTGTTTAGAAGGCGCGACTAAACCTCTCTTTTCAAATATTTTCCTAAATTCCACAAAAATCTTTTGAATCTTTTTCTCATATTTTTTCTCATTATCAAGCATGTAAGCGTAGAACAATACCGCTTCTTTTTTCCAGTCAATTTCTGAAGGGTCATCCGGAAAATCAAAAAGTGAATGTTTTAAATTGTCCATAAAAACCCTATCTGTATTTAAAGTAAGCTCTTATCTTGGATAATCGTTCTAGCCAAAGTTCTATATTAGCCGACAGAGAGTGAAGTCTATTATAATAGTCGACTCGTAATTTATAAACCTGGTCTAGTGTATAATTTTCACCTAAATCCTTAAGTAATTCATTGTAAATATTACGACCACTATTTCTATGAACGTCTATAAAATTAAAATGAATTTCAGGACTACTAACAGGTTTAATCGGGAGATAAAAGAATTCTAAAAATATATCTTTTACTTTCTCTATGCTAATATCCTCAACTCGCTCCATAGGTAAATTATGCTTATAATTGTATGTATTGAGAGTAGATTGATTGAATCCTTGTATACCTTTTCTATCAGATTCTTGGTCTATATAGGATGCACTCTCTAGATTAATTAATAATTCAAAGAACTCGTCACTTCTCACCATGGCCACCCTCTATATTAATTCATATTGTGTGAAAAATGCCTTGAGTTCTCTTACTGATGTGACAAGGAAATAGTGTCCAAGCCCTCTTTTTTTTACTTTTTCTTCTTGTTCTATTTGATATATACTTTGATAACGGCCACATGCTTTAACTTCAATCATAACAAAAAGACCACGAAGACAGATAAGCCTATCGCCAAAGCCTTTATTTTTACTTTCTTTTATAATCGCTTGACCAATACCGATGGATTGAAGTTCACCTTTTACTTTAGTATCCCAATCTGCACAGTCAGGAATTGTTTTTAAATAAGCTACAATTTCTTTTTCAATTTGCGCTTCAGATTTTCCTTTGCTTTCAGGGTCACCCTTAATGTATTTACCTTTTCCTCGGTCGACGTCCACGTATCCCTTAAGGCCTTTTGGTAATTTTTTGATTTTGATTTCTTCATATACAGGCTTTGAATTATCATAAAGTTCTTTGAATGAGGTCACTACTCGTCGTTGCATGTTTCTTTTTTCTTCTCTATATTCTCTTTTTCATATTCAACAATCCCTTTCCATTCGTATAAAACTAATGGATACCCAGAACCAGAATTATATGTACGAGGAATTTCTAAAAGATTTAATCTTTGCTTTATCGTGCTAGAAACCTTACCTGTCACCTCTTCCAATTGCTTAATCGTGTATTTGCCTGGCGGTAAATCTCTAAGCCATTGAGTGGGTTTTTTTGTAAGTCTTTGCTCTAATGGCGAAGATTTTTTAATTGTCATCTTTTTCTAGCTCTTGAGATTCTTCATTATAATTTAAAGTATAACCAAATGGGACAACCCCATTAATAATACTGATCCAGTGTTTAACTACATGTGGACTTGCTTTTTCCCTACTACCGGCTAGTAATTCCGCTGCTTTCTTTTGAAGTAATTTAAACTCGTCTTCGTCGATAGTGGTAAACTCTCTTGAATATTGGGGATAAAGCATATCTTCTTTACAAATTATTTTATATTCCCTATATAAATTACATTTATAATTGAATATATATCTCCCTACCACGTCAGATACGTCATTTTTTATCTTTTCAAAATCGCTCATTTTTTCTAAATCACTCATTATTTTTCCCCTTACCTAAAAGCCCATGAAGGAACACTAATTAAAACGCCATTTCCGTTATCAGAAGTCGGCCATTTTTGTTTATATTCACATTCAGCAATTTTATTTAGAATATCCAAATACAAAGCATCAGAACGCTTGATTGATTCTTCATCTAAATGCGCGAAACAAATTTCATATGGGGATTCTTTGGATATATACAAGAAATAAAACCTATCATATTTTCCTGGTTCGATTAGATTTGCCACATATAGATAATGAGCATGTTGAAGAAAATATAAGAAGTAGGCTTGAGATGATTCCATGCCATGCAAAGACACATCATTAGCGGATTTAGGGTCAATGAAGTACCCACCATCACTGCGCGCATCGCCTCGGCAAGATAAATATAACCCTGTTTTTGGACAACGCGCGATACCAGATTGTTCAATATAGGCACAGTTGTTTAACATTAGACTGTATTTAGTATGTTCTTTAGCATTGATTTGAATTTCACGAAGCATCTTCATTTCATGGTTTTTTATAATGTAGACTTCTTCGTCCCCAACAATGTAACCACCATTTTTAGATACTTTAATTTCAGTTTTTTGTATTTCATTTTTAATTGGTTCAACAGTAATACAATCATCACCATCAACTTTTTCTAAATCCCTATCACCCGATTTTTTATTTCTTTTTGCACGTGCTTTTTTAGCGACTGCAATTTCTTCACTTTTTTCTTTAGCTTCAACATAAACATCTCCTTGAATAGAATCTAAGGACAAGTTTGTATCCAGGCTCAAAATAGGTTGAAGTAATTCTGGAAGTTTGAATGAATTTAAAATTCCGTCTTTAAAATCTTTATATTTGTTTGTATTTGCAGCGTCATCACAAACAAAAACATACTTGTCAAACTTCTCTGGCTCTAAAAGTGCTAAGTGGATAAGTGTGCCCATTTTAAATTCTGGTTTAAATTCAATAGGTGTTACTTGTTTAGCTACGTATTTTTGATAAAAAGCCCATGGTGATTTTTTCTTATGCCAATATTTTATGGCACTTGAAGATATCGCTGGTAACGCATGGTGTTGGCTATTCGTTAAGCCTTCAAGCCAGCGATTAGTCGGGTCATTAAAATAAGGATGCGTGATTTTAGTTGGGTCGTGATTTACAAGCATTATATTTATTCCCCATTAACCGAATGGGTCGGTGGGGCGTGAACCGTAACTGCTTGGGTGTTGCTGATGTGAGCTAGGCGCGACAAATACAGGGGCCGCATTCACATGGCCTTGTTGCATTTGAGGGTGCAATGGTGGTGCATAACCTTGAGGTGCCATGCCATAATTTTGTTGTTGTTGTGGAGCATAACCTTGAGGTTGACTCATACCTTGAGGATTTGTTGCTAATTGTCTTTGAACTTCAATACGTCGATTGTAGACTTCTTGTTGAAGCTGTTGAATAAATTCAGTGCTAGGAATCCAAGTTGATTCGCCAAGAACTTTCCAAACAAGCGAAGATTTACCCGCGTATTTGCCACCTTTATTAATATGTGTACCATTATATTTAATCGAAACTAAATCACCAATTACGTATGGCGCCATCTCTTCGTGCATTGATTTGCAACCAAAAATTAAGTAGTCTTTCCCATCATCCCGACCTTTAAAAACGTAACAATTATTAGGCTTATCGTAAGTACTATCCACATAAACATTTTTTAAAAACCCTATAAATTCTTGACTACCAGCCATGTTATCCGGTCTTAACAAAATACAACCATCAGCAGTCTCGGGGTTTAAAATAGTTTTTGGGTTACGTGAAACAAAAGCCATGCGTGCCTACTCCCATTATAAAAAAGATATTAATTGATTTATTTGCAATTATTTATCTAATTTTTAGGAAAGTCAAGTATTCACATAATTTTTTGCTATTAGAGGGTAATTTCTGAAATCAAATGTATATTTTCAAATTCTTTCACATCTTCAAAATTTCTGTCAATTTCAAAACCGAGTTCTTTCATGACGAATTTATAAGTATCCACTCCGCGCTTGTCAAAATAAGGGTTTTCGTGTGTATATATTTTTGTTGTGGTACTCATATAATCATAACCTAAAAGTCTATGGCTTTGCTCACACATGATTTGAGAGACTCGTTTAGCAAGCGGGATTGCATCTTCGATGGCACACTCAAATGCAAATGCGTCATGATGAGGTATGACGTTGATCCCTTGTTCAACACAGACGTCATGTGCATATCGAAGCATTTCAGCGGCAAAAGACTGGCAAGGTAAGTTTTGAAGCTGTGTTGTTTTCGTATCAGGGCTCACAAAATATAGCCAGCCTGACTCACCTTTTATTTGGAAATAGCCGTTTTGGATTGACTCTTGATAGTTATCATCTACAAACTTCCAATATTTATGAAAAATTTGTTTGTGGGTTTCAAAATACCTAATGGCTTCTTCACGCGCTTTTTCTTCAGACCATTCATTATTTAAGCTCATGAAAATAATAGTGAGTGATTTTATCCAACGCCCATAAATTGTACCTAGAACGATACCTTTGAATGGTGTACGGATATGGCCGTGTGTCTTTTTAGTCGCCCCTTCAGGTGCAAACCCTGTTTTAATTGCGGTGCTCAGATATGGGTCATTGAGGTAGCTATCGAGCATCTGAGGGTCCCGAGACAGAATCGCTGCCACTAAAATTTCTTGAGCCTTGAAATCAGGATGAACAAACGCTCTCCCTGGCGCAGGTTGAATCATCATCCTAAGCCAAGGGGCAAGGTTAAGGATAAACCCCTTGGAGGGCATAGGAGACGACCTAGACGTTCTTTGTTGAAACGGAAACGGTGGACACTTGATATACCCTTCAGGGCTCATCAGTTCTGATAGGTCTGTCGAGTTGAGTTGTTTGAGTGTATTTCGTGCATGATAGAGCGGTTCCAGTATATCTTTATAATTCGAAAGCATTTCATTGAGATAATCTTCGTCAAGCCTAAATTGTTTTCCCTTTTCAGTTTTTTCCCAGAGCATATCTAGACGATAGTGTGTAAGGTATTTTGCAAAATTCTCATGGCAAAATGTATATTTTACTAGAATTTTTCTATGCTTTGGACCTTTATATTCAGGGAGATATAAGTGATAGCCAGATTTTTTATTACACTCAAGTTGGATTAATTTCTTAATCTTATCCCGTTGAGAAAATATAGCTTTTACCTTTTCAATATCCATCGGGAACCCGTTGCCCATGGTGTAGGAAACACCTGATAACATACAAAATTTACCACGAGCCAATCTTTGAGCCAGTGTAATTTCAATGTTGTAGAGTCTTGAAAGAAGCGCTATTTTCTTTGTAATAAGAGCAAGTATTTTAACGTCTTGTTCACAATAGAAAAGGATTTCCTTCATTTCTTTTTCAGTATATAAAAAAGAATTAGTTTCAATTCTAAGTTTTGTTTTAGCTGCTCTATGTTGATCGTCATACAAAATTAAAGCAAGAGTGGCGCCTTTATCCGAAAGATATTCATCTTCAAGCCCAAGGCATTCAATAGCAGACGACAGAGAGTGTTTTTTAGAATAGTTAAAAAAATATGGGTGGGTAAGGACCCACATTTTATATTCAACCCAATCATCAATACACGTTGTCTTTTTTACCCAATCAACACCCATAATTTGAATTAAACAAGGAACTTCTGCGCCACTAATTGCCCAGCCAATAAACAACGTTTCAGATAAATCTAAGGAGAGTAAATAAGATTTGAAATCATTTAAGGCATCAGGGTAAATGATGGGCCAGCTTTTAAGTAATTTGTCTTGGGGGTTATATATTGCAACACAAACTAAATTATAATACGTCTGGTCGCGAGTTTGGATATATTCAAAGTCTATGTAAAGTGTATTCATTAAGCATCTATATCAAATACTCACAAATACGTCAAATAAGTTTTTTAAGAAGCTAATTTAGGGATCCAAAGTTGTGCTATATTATCGTAGAAAAAGTCCAGGCTGTATTTAGCCCCCAGAGTGATATTCCCAGCGGGCGTTGAAATTCTATCGGGTGCAGTAGCACTGCCAGAATTATCGACGAAAGTGATACTTGCAGAAGATGCGTTATAAATTGTTAAATGTTGAGCCCCATATTGAGAAATACCTGCAACGATACCATTGACGGTTGTTGCTAAAGCACCTGTAAACCTCACCATACTAGACCCACTCACTAACGCATCAATAGGGGTTAAAGTCGTTGGCACATCTACTTGTGACGAATTTATTAAATAATCACTCGCATCATAAAAACCGCCGAGAGCTGAGACAGCCGCAATCGCCAGAACATTATTGAGTAAATTAATTTGGACAGAGGTTAATCCTTGAGGACTCCCCAGCTGCAATTGATTTCCACTTAAGTCATACTGCAAAGCACTTAACGCAGTCATATCATTATTTCTATTTGTGCCTGGAGTTTGGTCGATAGTCCATGCACTTCCCGAGTATGAGGCATGTGCTAAAATAACATCCGTCAATGGGTTAACAGACGAAACCTGAGCGAGTACCCCCGTGGTTGTATATAGTTTTTGCCCTGGGGATGTTGGATTAATACTATATGTTGCAACAATAAAACAAGGATTAATACTCGGGTCTAATGTGATAGAATTATGCCCTGTGGGTATTTCTATGATTGCGGGATAACCAGTTCCATATGTTGGAGTAGGCAAATACGGATAACTCGAAACAGTAAGTTCTTGAGCTCTCGCAGCGCCTATAGAAAATGAAATAGTGTTTCCGACAGTTCCAGTGTGTCTTAATCCCCATAAAATCATAGGTGGGAAATTATTATTATCATAATTTCTTTGGTACATATCTGATGACGTCCCTCGCATATCGACGGGAATAACTAATTGTTGGTCAAACCAAGTACGAATTTCCATTTCATTTCTCGCTATGAAAGTATTGTTGTTGAGTCCAAAGCTGATGTATCCAAAATCCAACTTGTTGCTGAACTAACTGTGTAATTATTAACGCCATATTTTAAATCATATGAAAATCTCAAGGCCGCTGAACCATCGCCAACAGCATATAAAGTCCCTATTTCACTTAGAACTAAAACATCTGTGTCTGATGAAAATATCGTTGTGGAACTTGTAACATCTTGGGTTGTTCCATCAAGATATGTTCCGATAATCGTATAAGAGTAATAACCCCCTCTTATAAAATTTGTGCCACTCACAGGAAACATCGCTAAAGAAACAAGACTTGATGGTCCATGCGGATTGATATAAGCCTGTGCCTGATTCACATTTGTCGAAACAAATTCAATTGCAAAATCTCCTAGTCTTGGATCTAATTTATACGTCTGAGGTAAGTTTTGAGTAAGCCCTAAATCATCTAATGTTTTATCGAAGGCTGTAAGATAAGTGTACCCATAAGGTAAAATTTTAGGGACAAGATTTGTCAACTCTAATTGTAAACTTTCTGGAATAACTGTCGCATCCTGAGGGATAAAATAGACTTCTACTTGATATGGCGTGAAAGGAGATTCATTTAAAAAAGTACTGGCCCCCAGTAAAGATGTGCCGAGCACCCAGAACAAATAATTTGTTGGTGTGACTTCTTTTATATAAACATAACAAGGAATTGTTTTATTGCTTCTGTACCAGATATATTTGCTTAAAAAATAGGAGACGTCATATCTATTCCCAGAATTATTAACCAATAAAGAATAAAGCATTGAAAGAATAACATCACTATATGGCTGATTGCTTAGAACGCCAGTTGTGTTATTAAGGGTTAACTCCCAATTAATAGCACCACCCGATGGCAATAAACTATCATAAACTGTTTTAATATCTTCATATAATTTATCAAAAACAGTTGCGCTTGCTGTTACATCCACGTAGTCATTTGCTACGATAACTTCGCCTGCATCATCAACCGTAGTTTGGAGTTGAGTGTAAACTCCTTGTGGCTCACTTCTTTTGATAAGATTGTAGACGTCTAATTTAGAAGGCATTTTAACAGGGTTTATCACAACTAGACTTATATAATCTGTAAATGTTATCCCAGTTATAACGTCTGTATAAACGACTTGAAACGTGTACCCACCAGTTTGTAACAAATAAAAATAGTTAAGATTCGCATGGTCGACTTTATAACTTGTGTCAGAGGGTGAATCTATCACAGAAATGATAGCGTCTGTTGTCACGTCAATTAAGGAATAATCGTCTTCATAATAACCTGTAATGATAGAAATATTTGATGGCAAGTATACCGGAAAGTTTCTTGCTGGCTCTGCACTATGGCCTGTATTTATGTAAGATTTAATGTATGCTGCCATGGTTTTTCCTATGCCAAACTTACATTAATATTTGAATAATCAATATCATAAATTATTAGAGCATTCCCTGTTAAGCTGTCGATTACATCTTGCCCACTTGGAAGAATTACAGGAGTATATGAACCGTTGTACTTTATTTCTCTGTCAATCAATATGCTTGCATAAATACCAGTTTCATAAGGACTCGATGCAAGTCCTTCGTCAACAGTTTGTTCTATTAAAGAAATTGGAATTTGATATACTTCTCCAACTTTGACACCACCCGGTGGAATTGAAATAATGCTCCGTCTGATTTCACGTTGAATAAGTTCAGTCACCGTAAGGTTTACTGAAGGTAATATTGTAGTCAGAGTCAAACCTGTGACAAGAGTGACGACAATAGAAATTACTTCAGGAATCATATACGTCTTAGTTGTTATTGTCAGAACGGTATTATTTGTAGGCTTTACGCTTTGAATATAATTATTCACTTGAGTAACAAGTACATTATTTGCTGTTCGACTATATGGTATTCCTGGCGATGCAAGAATGGTTGTCGAGTCAAAACCCCCTGCAAAAATAGCGATATTAATTATATTTAATCCCCCATTTGTAAGAATAAAGGGGTAAACAAAAGTCACACCCGTAATGGACATAGCCCATGCAACGAATGTTGATGGAGAACCCCCACCTGGCGGATTTTGAAATGCAAAAATAATTCGGCTTGCAACTTGAGGGTCTTTCTCTGTGGTAAGGCCATCGCTCATAGTAGTCACAACGACCGTTGCTACGCCTACAATTGCAGGGCTGGGTGTTAGGGTCGTAGGGATGGCCATATTAAAGCCAGAGCCTACCTGCGTGCATGCAATAGAAATTTGGGTTGTGGCATAATCTGCTACGGTCACAAGAGTTGTTTGCGTGCAAATATATTTTACGTTTGTAAGCGAATTTAAGAAGACTTGGCCTTGGGCAATAGGCACGTCCGAACCGATGCTGGCACCTAGAATTACCTGGCCTGTTGCTGGCAGATTTCCCAGACGGGGAGTTAAGTTGAGATTTGAAAGCATGGAATCTAACGGACTCCCCGATGCGGTCTGTGGAAATTGTTGTTTTTGAAGAATATATAGATCTTGAGACAGACCCGCGCCTACCGATGCAAGGGCATTCGCTTTAAAATACCAGTCTCCTGGAGTATTTACGTTCAACTTATTATTCAGTGCCAACGCTGCATTAGCATAATAAGTGCGTACTTCAGGTTGTGTTCTAAATGGGACAATAGGACTTGACATACATTAACCCTGCACTGAATAAGGAAGACTAAAAATATTTGAATTACTGTCCGTGACGTTTAGAGTTATATTAAAGTATCCGATGCCTAAAGCAATCAAAATAAAATCAATATTTATAATTGAGCCCCTGTTTACCATAGGTAAGAGCGGGTTTATGATTGCGTTTTTTAGGATATTGATAGTGATTTTTTGTCTGTTTTGAACAAGTGAACGAAGTACACTTCCAAAGCCTTTATCATATCTTAAAGAGCCAAGGATGCAGTTCAATCGCGCATAGATTTCAGTCAACAAGGAATTTGCATTGACAATGTTGCCTTTGGAATCCCCTTCTAAATCTTGTGTCGATTGATTTATGTAAATGCTATCGCTCATGTTTTAACCCCCTTACACTTTCAAATGACTTTTAAAGTACTTCCAAACTACTTGCAAAATACTTTCGGATGACTTTCAAAGTACTTCCAAACGACTTGCAAAATACTTTAAAAGTGATAAGAATGACTTCTTAACAGTATTTAACTATCAGAGAACTTTTCTTCTAATTCTTCCAAGAGATCATCGATCTCTTCCGCGTCTTTCATAAACTGGTCGTATTCATGAATAGTGTAAGTTCCATATAACGATTTTAAATAGTTTACCCGTAAGATTATATCTTCTTTTTTCATGGCATTACTCCGTTATTATCTATGTATAATAGCTCATTATTGACGTAAGTGTTATCTGCTACGATAGGTTTTGTGAATGTGTATGGTATCATTGGGCCGATTGGTGGCGATGTGGGACATACAGGCGCCACTGGCGTCGGAGGGACAGCTAGATTAATTGGTGTTGCTGTTGTTGTGCCTGTCACACTGCAAGTACCTCCGCCGCTTGGGGCAACCACAACAAGGTTAGTGCTGTCAATAACAAGAGGAGGTATAGTGACCACCAAGGCTCCACCCGCTGCACCTCCGATGTTGTGAATATGTGTATTATAAATCTGAATTTGCGTATTAAGAAATTGTAAATGGTCAATCATTTCACCTAAAATATCAGAATATAATTTTTGACCAGCGTCTCCATTAATTACTTTTGAAGATATACCATTAAATCTTGCTCTTAATTCAGTTAATTTTAATTCTAAAGAGAAGTCAGTACTATTGTACATCGCAGTTTCACCGGCTGCGATATCAAGAGGGGATGCTTCTTTTACACTGTTTGTATAGCCAAGTACCACAGGAATTTGATTTCGAATTCCTAAATTCCCTACGATGGCAGTGTAGCTTTGATTGTCAGGCATACTCGCAAAACCATAGGAATTTATAACTGGCGTGTTAGTAATCATATCTTGAGCCGCTGTTAATCCCTGAATTGTTGTTGTGAAATTTGTATTATTTTCACCTTTTAAATAAACTGTGGCTTCACCGGATGAAGCTGTTTTTAAACAAACATTATATAGATTCCGTATATCATCAAACACTGACTAATCCCCCGTTAACCCAATATGCGCCGCCAACAAGAGGCTTAGTACAATTTAATGTGACTATAGTCCCACCGCTAGCAGAATAATTGAGATTATATCCCCGACAAAATAGACTGGAATTTTCTAATACGCCATCGTCTACGGCAATATCAATCAGTCTGTTTATTGGTAGTGGTAACAAATTTCCTTTAGAGTCTCTCTGCTTTATTCTCATACTTGTTATTGATACTTGTGTTTCTTCTACAAGGTGTTCTGCCATAGCTCGAGCTGCATAGTTAAAAATTATAGCGGACACATCCACTTTTCCATCTTTGCTTTTTAAAGGAGGTTGTGAATTAGGAGTTTTATTTAAAGAACAAATTGTCACATTTGCCGCTGTGGACGTAGCTGTACCTTGCAATAATTCTGAAATATTGTTTAATGTTTGGTCAATTTTTGCAGGGTCAACAATTATATCTTCAATAATAACATCAGCAATTGTGAAATTTCCTGAATGGTATAATTGATTTATTCTAGTGAATGAAGGTTTTGGTGGAGTATACTGACAAGCAAATGAACTATTATCCTTGCTTTGATTTCCTGTGGTTACCCCTTGTAAAGTCGGTAGTGTGAAAAGTGTGACGAATTCATAGTTTGGTATTGCTGCTGCATTCTTTTTTATTGATAGACTTATATAGGGGATAGTGGCTTCTTCAATATTATCTTTGTCAAAAAACCATTGTAAATCATCAAAAAGAGATAATGGGGCAATAACAATATTCCCTTCACTATCTTGATAAATTAATCTTTGGTATGGGTATAGAATCTTATTTATTGCTTGCAGGATGTTCATAAATGAGGTGATTGTCACAAACACTTTTGAACTATCGGTCAAAACTAAACTAGAACTTTCTCCTTGGCCCATATATAAGTCAAAAGAGAATAATTTATTTGCATCTTGTCCAATTCCAATGAGAGTATTTCCTGTTATTAAATTGAGAAAATCCCCCATAGTGACGCCTTGGGCTGGTTGCAAAGTATCAAATAATAATCCAAAGACTTTTGCCATGGATAATTGTTGTAGGAAATTAACAAAATTTACTATTATACTTGTACCTGCCAGGGATATATCTAATTGAGTTGATTCTATGTAACCAGAGAAAATATTTATTCCATTCTCTTTAATGAAAATGAGGTCACCTTCAGCCACATACTTAAAAAAGTCTATTTTCTCATATTGGGTCTGAACAACCTTCGCTGCTCCTCTTTGCCTTGGGTCAAAAATATCATTTCCAAAACTAAAAGCCTCTAAATAATAGAAATCACTTACCTTTGTCGTACTGGAAGGAATACTAAAGCCTGCGGTTATGGTGTTAACAACAAGAATAGTTTCTGTCCTTAGAGGGTCCGCAAACGGGTATATTTCCATGGTATATGAGATAGGTTGATTTATATTACTGAGTGAGGTCATTAGGTAATACCAATTGAGAACCAGCAGGGATAAAATTTACACTATTAAAAACTCCAGGATTGAGAGAGATAACTTGTTGAATATTAGTCGCATTGCTAAAATCAATGTTATATTGTGCAAATATTTCCTCTAGACTTGTTGTTGTTTGTATTGTGACTCTTGTCGTATTTTCTAATAAGTTAAATAAAACAGCCTGAGCTACATTATTTAATGAGACAACCGCTGCTTCAAGGTTTGCAATAACCCCTTGAAAACTACTTGCCTGTCCTGAACTGTTTATTGCATTAATTGTGTTTTGGACGCTCTGCGCAAATAAAGTTACAACTTTAGAAACGCCGTTTGGCAATCCCGTATTGAAAGAACTATTATATGTTGAGAGGTCAATGCCAACGACACCTGTTGAAGGAGTTGTTGTTGTCTGAGAACTAGAAGATGTCGGTGTATTATTCGATATTCCCGTTGTATTTTGGTTGCTACCAATAGACAAATTGACTATCGACGTGTTTAACGCCTCGAGCGTAGGGTTTATAAAAGTCGATGGCGTTAAATTGTGGTAAACTAGTTGAGTTACACCAACCAAAGTCGCAGCATTAATCTTAGCATTATTATGATTTGTTTGGAAATAACTATTAACAATCGTACCACCTCTTGTATACAAGATTGTGGCTAGATTTATCGATTGATTTATCGCAGTATAAACAGAAACAATTGCATTAAATGCGGATGCAATTTGAGACGTTATGCTAGTTATCGACTTCTGCGCTTGAACAGGGCTTGAGGTCTCAAAAGTAAATTCATAAGCGATTGCTTTATACGCATCACTAGAATGGATCCTCTTATAATTCACTAAGAGAACGTCAGAAATTTTCCCTAAAATAGGATGAACCAAAACATTTCTGTTTAATGGTGATACCGAGGTCGGATTTATCATGACGTTAAAAAGATTATTATTCGCATCAAGGGCTGAAGAGCCAAAAATAATACCCACGCACTTTATGGTCTCACCATCCCAGCCGAGATCCTCAAGCACATTTACATTCGAATTCGGAAGGCGGTGTCGGACATATTTTTTAGTACCAATATCTGTGACGTTTTTTGACACGGTAGAAGTACCATAAGGTAGAGCATCATTGCTACCCTTAATTAAAGGATCAACACTACCAATTAATCCAGCCTTAGAGAGCAAACCCGACACCTGCGAGATTGCCCCTGCTGCTGGGTTAAAGCGATTTAGGTTATCCAATAGCCCAGACGTGATAAGATGAAATTTACAGCCATTATACGAGCCTGGGTACATTTGCCAATTATTTAAGCCTAAAACGCTCGCAATTGTGTTCGCATACCCGAAAGTTTGGGTGACGTCGTTGCCCGCTAAAGGATTTGCCATTATCGACCATCCTTTGTCTTTGACAAAATCTTCTTATCTGATTTCCACACAAGTGGTGAATTTGGGTCTCTGTTCCGCATCATAAGTGGGTCAACAAACGACTTTATCGCTGTTTCAAAACTAGCCGCTAGGTTTTCGGCTGATTTTCCTAGCGCTGAAAATGTATTTGTGGACTTTCCAATTTCACTAAGAGCTTCATTTATGATTTGCTGAGGGCTTCTACCCGCAGCCCCTTTGTCCAAAGCAATTTGAGTGGCTTTTACAGTGGCGTCTTGCCCTTCACTTTGGTTAATAAAGCCATCACCTGCTTTTCCTTGAGCAACCTTACGACCATTATCCACCATCCATGGCCAAATATTCTGATGCAGTTCCATCATCTCAACCATATGCGAATCGTAGTTCAGTATACCCTTCCGCCTGGCAGCATCAGCACCTTGGAACCTTTTCCTGGCCTTTGCCATCTCATGTTCTTTTTCTGCTGGGGTTCCATGGAAAAACTTTTCTTCATTGATTCCTGTTACATTGCCTACGAGCTGTGCCGTAAATTGTTGATAAGGCGTTCCTGATAAATAACTTTGTTGTCCCGCCATGTAGCCTTCAGACCGATGTGAATCATTCCTAAGAATACCTGTGGTCTCCGTAACGCTTTGACCACTTTGGAGAAGAGTGAGCGCTTTTTGTAAACCTTCATTCGGGCTCATGCCAGATTTTTCCACGGACTTATAGACTTTTTCAATATCAACCGAGCTCTTGCCCGTATATTTAGCTATTTGGCCAAGTAAATTTCCAGTGATATTAACTTCTTGAGGGGATGAAGCCCCCTGAGCACTTAAAGATTTTATAATGCCTAAGGTAGTATCCGAATCTATGCTACCACCTGCAAATCTTGAGAACCCTTTTCCAAATTCGGCGCGACTCTCAAAATAAGGATCTTGCGAAGCTTCAGCAGAACCAAACCCTGCTGACCCATACTGGCTTTGGGCAAATTGCCGATATCCTGGAATCTGCTTACTAAGACTTGAATAGTAATCAGTTGTTAAAGCTCTTTGTAGTGTGGGTAATTCGAGTGCCTTATGTGTTTGGCCGAGGATATCTCCGCCTAATTTCCCCGCTCCATACCCTATTCCGGCACCCCAATAAGTCCCTAAACCCGGAATTATAGACCCGAGGGCGCCCCCCGCTATACCTCCAACTAAACCTAAAATTGACCCTGTGTTACTAGCGACCCTATCCTGGTACGCACCAAGTAAACCAGCTCCCGCTTGTACTGGGTTAGACACAACATTGGAATTAATCAACATTCCCATCGCACGCGCAGGATTAACTATTTCATTTTCTGCAAGTTGTTTAACTACTGCCCCAATGCCAACTGCTGCAAGAAGTTTTTTTGTATCATTAACTAAGTCTTGTTTTTTCTCTTCTGGCTTCTCTTCTGGTTTTTCTTTTGGTTTAAAGTTTTCCTTAATCCCAGAGGTTAACTTATCAATAGCCTCAGAAAGAGACCCCATAGTTTTTACTAATCTTTCTGTTTTCCTTGAATCTGAATCTGCTTTTTTAGAAATTTCTTTTGGAGATATCTTTTCTTGATTTGTACTATTCGTATTACCTGGAGACAATCCCGCTTTCAAAGAAGCTGATAACTTAGCTTCGATCTTCGCCATATTTTCCACAAACCTGTTTGCAGATGTTGCAGATTTTTGAATGCCTTTAGCTAATTCTGTCAAGCTTTTTTGAAAATTTGATGTGTCTAATTTTTTTAAATCGGCTGAAACTTGATTAAGAGATTTCTGGATATCAGACGTGTCTATTTTAGCAGATTGACTCGCCCCACCTGCGCCTTTAACTTCTATGGTGTAATTACTGTCAGTCATTACTTACTGTCTCTTACTTGATAATACCGCATTAACTTTCTGGCAATAATTTCGTAAACGATTTGTCCGTGAGTTGTGTGAGTATTACCAAGCAGAGAAAGAGAACCTTGCGCAATTGCCAGGGCGTAAAATTGTTCGCTTGCCGAGGATTTTTTTTTAACTCTTCGTAAAGAGTGTTCACCTGTTCATCGCTCATGTTATCAATTACCGGGCAACAATCCTTGTTATAATCAGCCCATATTTGCATTAATACCATTTGCTGATCAGGCGTCATCATATCGATAGTATCTTCAGATAAAGTTGGAATTAAATCTTCCGGGCATGACGTCGTTGATTTTGAAAGAATTTTTTTAGTATAAATAAATGACTCAAAACCGGGATAACGTAATTCTTCTGGAATTGAATTTATCTCTTTTCTCACTTCAATATTTATCTGACTTATTTCTCTCTGGCTTAGTAATCTCATATTTAAAAGAAGACCATCAAAATCTACTTCCATATTAGAATGAACGCCATTACGCATACATTCTAATTTTTCATATTGGACTTTGGCTCTATCAAATTTCCCTTGTTCGGAAATATGGTCCATATTCGCTCGAAGTTCTTTTTTAGTAACAACAACTTTTTTTCTATTCTGCTCAATCATATCTGCTCTCTTTAATAGGCTTAAGCTTGTGTCGCAATTATTGCGCCAAACGTATAAGAATTCGTTATGACTTGACCTTGCCCCGCGCCTGTCGTAGTTGTGTCCATATAAAACACACCAGTTAAAACGATTTGTTGTCCTTCATAATCATGTTCGCCATAGGATTTACTCATAGAAGAAATAGTTATTTGGACGTTGTTTTGTTCATAATCATATTTGCTAAAATCGATTGGCGCTCTCGTTTTATCGTTTTGAACATATTGTGTGAGGTCTAAGGTTATGGTGTTATTACCTTTAACCGCTCCACTAGCATTGCCATCCGTAGTCATCCCTTGTACGAATGCCGCGTTACCCATTCTTTTTAAAGAAAAACTTGCCATATCGCCTGGAGGGAAAATATTAACACCATTAAAACTTACTAATACTCGGTCGCTATACATCTGTGCCATGACAAACTACTCCTAAATTTCTTTTTAAACTTTATGCGCCTAAATTAAATACGCTGGAAATTAAACCCACTTGAACATTCGCACTTGCAAGTTCAGGAATTACAGTGATTGGCACATCGATTATGATTGTGTCTGGTGCATTGATTGCACGGGTTACTGTGACTAATTTTGCTAAAATCGCAGAATTTTCAAACATCCCGTTAGTTTCAAACTGAATCATCAAAGCGATAACAACACCTTTAATCTTAGTTAGGACTTGTGGGCTTTGACGAAGTTGTTTAACTTTAGCCACAATAAGTGCAACATAAAGTTGTTGTTTAAATAAAGTTACAATTTGCCATGTAGTCAAAGGAAAGAATTCAACGTCTGTCACGCTTGTCCCAGGAAGTGTAGTTTGACCAGTAACAAGTCGTGAAGTAATTACTTGACCTGCCGCATTTACACATAACGGAGACCAGCCTAAGTCAAGCGCAATTTCACTTGAGGTTGGTCCTGTTAAACCATAGACAACTCTGTTTTGAGTGTTTGCTGACGATAAAAGAGAAGGCACAATTAAAACACTTTGTGGATTATATGGCGCAGAATTACAGCTAAAGAAAGCCGCTATTGTCGCAGCGACTACCGCTGAACTTTGAGGGTATTCTCCCACGTTTGGAACATAAGGAAAATAAACTGCCTCATACCAATTATTATCTATATCTGTTGGTAATAAACTTGCCATTGATGTTGCAGCGATTGTTGTATTTGCGAAAGTTCCCACCACGCCGTAGTGTCCCTTCTCAACCTCTGTCGGTTGATTAACAGCGGCAATATAGTCAAAATATTCTGCTTGGTTTGTGCTAATATCCGTATTTGTGGCAACGTTATATGGGTTAACAATAGCCGTAAAAGGTATTGTTTCCATTAATGTGAACACAGTTTGAGTAGCATCTAGCTTTAAATTAATTGCATGGGTCGTATCAAATACACCTGTCACAGGGCCTAAGTTTACGACAAAAGCACATCCTGCAATCGTATACGGTGCAAGGACGCTTTTAATTACCCCAGTTGCTAGTGATGTTAATTGATTTAATGCAGAGTCCCCTAACTGTGTTAAAGGCACATAAGCTGATTGAGTAGGTACGGCAGTCCACCCAACATAAACATCACCACTCGTTTGTATCGCAGTATCTGTTGGAACCCCTAAAGAAAGATTTGCTGGATTCGGTGAAAAACTTCCGCTTGTTTCTCTGTCCGTTAAAACGGAAATAATGATATTCGGTTTAACAAAATTATATTGTGAACCACTATTAACCGTAGCAATATTATTAATTACCTGGTACATATGAAAAACTTGCATACAAATTTCTTCAGTCCGATTCGGATCAGGTAAACCTAAACTATTATTAATATAAGCAAGTTCTATAGTATCCGCGCCAGTCGTTACAAAAGTTCCTGATACACTTCCAAGAGTAATCGCATAAGAATTCACGCTTGCGCTTAAGAAAATACCTTCTGCTCCAGAAGTCGTCTGAGTTATTGAAGCGGTAAAACCAGATTGTAATAATAAATTATAATTTTGTGGTTGAGCGGCATAACTTAAAGTTACTGTGCCATTTAAATTTGTTACGATGGCTGATGGTGCAGGAAATAATAAATCACCAGAAAGTCCATAGTTTACAGTAAAACCTAGGTTTTTCATATATGATAATGCTTCATTTCCTGAGCCTAAAGGTGGCATCACAAAGGGATGAAAATATTGTAATTGAGGATACCCTGGAGCCGGTGTTAATGGCGCAAGTTGACTAGCACCATCAATTAAACTTCTATGTCCAATACATTCCACAGCTTGTTGAAGTGTGGGCAAAGCTGCTGGGCTGGCGATAGAACTTCTAATTGAAATATTAGGCGTCTTGTAAAAAGGGACAGTACTTGGATTACTCATATATCATTTACTCCATTATTTAAAGAAGTTATTTCGTTAATATTTGCGATATAATGCTCAATATATGGATATAAGAACTGACAAGGGTCATGTATATTATGCCCAAGCACTTCTTGAATATATTGCCACCACTGAACTGTATCGATTGAATAACTTACTCTTAATTTCATTGTTACAGAATCTTGACGATTTGTTAAGCTGTTTAGATCAGAAAAATCAACATCGATTTTTTCACCAAGTTCTGTAAGCCCCGGAAATTTCCCCCACGTCGGATTTCCGAATTCATCGGGAGGTCCAAACTTAAGTGCATCAAAGAAATTTTGGTTTTTTAAGATTAAATATATTACGGCTTCGGATAATACCGTTGCGATTTCTGTGCTTCGTTCCCTAATGACTGCGCCGCCAGGGAAGATAAAATCAAAAAATAAAGAAGTTCTGCCATACCAAGATTCTGAATTGATACTTGATTTTACGGGATAGATTAAAAGTGCAGGGATTGCGGCCGTATTTAAATCTACTATTTTATATGGAAGAACATTATGTGAAAATACGCTAAAAACTTTAGGATATTTTTCCATAAACGTTTCGCATAGAACTCGACATAACGAAGCACTCGGTAAGAGGTTACAATAAGTTCCGTATGCAATTTTATCAGTCCTCATTGCATGCCCTCAAAATGACTTTGCACGATATCAATGACTAATTCGTTGATAAATTTTTTCTCTTCATCGCTTAATGAGATATATTCACGTTTGTCATTAACGTACTCCGCATACTCTAAACCGATTCTGTCCGTATCCAAATTGATGTTGAAACTTAATGTATCTGAGCTTTCATCATAATTTACGTTTACTTTTATTGCGTTATCAACTAGGCTTTGAAGGAGATATCCAGTGAGTATATTAATAGGGTAAGCATAACCCAATAATTTTTTCTTCCATTTTTTATATTTGGGCGTTAAGTCTTCCCAATTTCTTCCTAAAGTTTGTCCGCTTGAATCAAATAAATCAGTTTTTAATTCTCTGAGTGTTTTAGTAATTTCTAATTCTATTTGTTTACCTAGGTCATTCATAAATTTCTATTCGCCACCCAACAGCCATTGTTCCAATAGCCTCTTAATGGCGTAACTTGTGGATTGTTTACGTGAGTATTCGCATAATGAAAGGAATTTACTCCACAATTAGAAACTTGCGGGGAAGGCAATACAGGAGAAGTTCTTTGCGAATTTCCATTGAGTAGTAATCCCGCTAAGGGTGGCGTATCAAAGACTCCTGTCTTTCTTTTTCTTTTTAATGGCTCTAATATATCTTTAAAAGAATCATCATAAAAATCAACATAATTTTGGCCACGATTGTTGGAAGTTTTGCCAAAATAGAATTTCGTGATGTTATACAAAGAACGATACAAACAAAGATTACTTATAATTTCTTTTGTGTTTTCCTGTGTTATCTCTTGAAAAGTCAGACCATTATACCCTTTAAATGGAATGATATATTGGTCTGACAATTCTAACTGAACTTTGCTTTCGGCTTGTTTTATGAGCATATCTAATTCGATATCTGAAATTTGATCATCCCTAGACCCAAAAGATACTTTTGTTTCTATAAATGCTTTTACTGTGTCATTTGCGATATATTTGCCCATAAAATAACTTACGCCCCAACATCAATATCTAAAAATTCGTCACCATTTTCATCAATGTATATAGATTCTTCTTCAGACGTCATAACTCTTCCCTTAATCCTTCGCGTATAAGTCTAAGTCCCTATCCATTGGATTTAATAAAACGCCGTCTGCGTCCACTTTTAACATGTAAGGAACAACCGGTCTGACCGCGAATTTCTTCATGCTGCCTTCAAATTTTCCAAAAAGTGGATTAGTTGTTCTGACTCTTCGTTCTGCAAATTTGTTATAAAAATCCTCAGATACTTCATAGACTTTTCCAGCTTCATAAAAATTTGAGAGTGTGCTCATATCAATATGGTTTTGGAGTTCGAATGCGATATAGGATTTTTCTTCTTTAGCTTTTTTAAGTGCGATAGAAGAATCAAATTTTGGCGAGGCCAAAGGAAAATTAAATTTGACCCTAACTTTCCTAGCCTCTTTTAAAGTAGGCTCTTGGGCCGAAAATGGGTCTTTAATGGTAACTTCTTGCTTCATGATAAAATGCTCTCTTTCTTAAAATTAGGCTAAAGCGTTAAAGATATATAGGTCATTCGGCCTGATAATTCGTGAAAGACCATTGAAGCCTGCCAATAATTTAATACTAGGATTCTCATAACCACCGAAGGAACCAGGTTGAGTTAGATCTTCCATAACCATAAACATCCCAGGGCGAGCTTCTAAGAAGGAGCCACCATTTTGTTTTGCCGGTGTATAAACGAAGTCGGCTGTATTTCCACCGTATGCGGATAAATCAAATACAAACACAATTTTGCCATCTGGTAAAAAGTAGTTTACAGAGTCTTCAGCGAAACCTAATGGGTCTTTATCATCAGCCATCCATGTGGAGTCATCGACAATTATTTGTATCTTGATATCGCCACCCAAATAGTACTCAACCATGTCTTCCATAGTTGCCCCTCGGGATCCTTGTTTGACTAAATTCGTATTCGCCATATAACCATATTGTATAAGTTGTTGTACTTGTGGATTACTATAAAACCAAGTATGGGTCACTCGATTCATAGCTATCCCTTTCAAGAAAGGTTTTAGCCGTCTTAAAGAGGGTTCATTTGAAATTAAATAACGTATATCAGTCAAAGGAGTTGCTGATGGGTTCATTACATAAACACCACCTGGGCCGGTTGGAGTTGCCCATGGGATACCACTAATTGGTACTAAAGTATTCTCACTAGGAACGCCGAAACTAAAGGTTTGGCCATACCAGGAAAACTCCCCATCAAAAATAGCTTGGCGATTAAGGATTTGCTTTTTGGTATACATGCGTACACCTAATTGTTCTGTCCAAATAGATAGATATTGAGCAATACCTCTGATACCAAAGTTGTTAGTTCCAATTTCGCGAAGAGAAAGGATATCTTGTTCATCAACAACAATTTTTTCACCACTGTATCCAGGGGTGAAAGTTGCAGATTGGTTACCGACTTTCTTCACTTCAGGGAAAAGTTGACCGAGTTTTCTATCTTGTTGCACACCTTTAATCTGTTGAATAGTTTCGACTACGACTGTGCTCGCTTCACTCATGACGTCTGGCACATAATGTGAAAGGAATGATGTTGGATCCATTACGGTACCGATTTCACGAAGCAAATTCGTTACGGATACGGTTGTGGAGTTAATTGGAATCCCTGAGCCTGTGACGTTAAATTGAGCCTTAGAATAACGGTCAACAGCTTGTTGAGTGTTAAACATAGGGGCACCATGATTTCCAGATAGAAAAGCTGGTGAAAACACATCTTTGGAATTTTTAATTCCCATCGACAACATTGCTTCTTCATAAAAAGCAGGAAGGTCTCTTCCTGCAATCTTGATTTTAGGGTCACTCTTAAGGCCGTATAATAAATTGAGGTTAGAAACACCTCTTGTTGCAATAGACATTTGTTTCTCCTCTTTATAGACCGTAAATTAAAGTAGTTGCAATATTGTAATCAATGATTTCTTTTGCATTACGTTGTGTAACAGCGGCAGCAATATCTGCAATTTGTGTGTAAAGTAATTGCTCTTTAACAAAAGCGCCTTTTGTTAGCATGATTGCGATTTGTGCTAGGGGTTGTGCAGCGGTGGATACAGGAAGTTGATTATCCATCAGAACACCTACAAACACATCTTGACCGTCAGTTCCTGCAACAGAGTCAAAATTAATAAATTTTCCGCTATCCGCACCGCTTGTCAGTTGTGCAAGTAATAATCCTGTTTTATATTCAATGCCGCCGGTAGACGCAGCTAAAGGCGCTTGAGTATAAATAGGGGATGCATCTGTAGAACAAATAGAAAAACTAATTGCTCGTACATTGGTATCAACGCTAGGTCCCATGGACATAATAAATTCCTTTCAAATTAATTTTTTAATCTTTTTGTGCTGCGACTATCGCGCTAAACAATGCTTTTGTTTCTTCAGTGCCTTTAGAAAGAATTGCTATTTTTTCTAAAATATCCCCATTTTGCTTTTTGAGTTCAGCATATTCACTATTTAATTTTTTGACTTCTTCAGAAAATTTAGCTTTTTCTTTTTCTTCAGACATAGCCGCGTCATCGTCTTCTTCATCAGCGGCTAAAAATGTGGAAAGGTATTTCCCAAGTTCTTCTTTATCCTCAATAGAAAGACAGTGTTTTAAGTCTTTCTTGCCAAATTCTTTTTTGTCTTTATCGCCTTCGCTCATTTTGCCTTTGTCATTTTCTTCAGATAGTTTAGAGCCTTTGTCTTCACCGTCTGACATTTTTGACTTACCTTTGCCTAGATTCGCTGCGCAATTTGCTGCAATTTTTTGTAAGTCCAACATCCCGTTTCCTTTTGTTCCTGGCATTAAATTTTCCTCCCAATTAATGCTTGATTTATTCTTGGCTCTAATGCCGTAATCAACAACAGTTATTAAATTTTCCGCTAATAAGTTAAACGCTTCAAAACGTGCTTTTTTATCGGTAATTTTATTTAATTGTGATTTTATTCTGAATTTGTCTCTTGGTAAAAGTTTCCCACCAATAGCTAAAGTAGTCAACATACTTTCTATTTCTATTTCGTTTTTAATCTCTTCCATTTTATTTCGATGAGAATCATATTTTGAAAGCATAGCCACTTTCAAATTTAGGAGATTATTTTGATTGTATTCTTTTGTGTTTGTTATGACGGTTGGAAATAACTTAGCCCCGTCTGACATAATTGCTTGCGCGCCTGGAATTGCACCATTCACAACCCAAGATATTTCAAAAAGCTCATGAGTTGCTGGGTCAAAACCTATAGAAACTTGAGAGAAACGTTTATCTTTGACTCGTTCAACATTATCTTTTCCTTTAACTCGTAACGTCGCAAAGAGGTAAGAAGTCCCATCTTTTTTTACTATTTCTAATTCACCTATTACTCTCCCAACAACATTTAATGCTTTCGGGTCATGGTCTAAAAGATTGGCGACAGTCTCAACTTGTTTTAGTGGAGTATCTTTCCCCATTCTTTTTAATTTATTCCAGACACCTTTTAAGCTCTTATTATACTTGTCATGGATAGCCTGAACGTCTTCTTCTTTAATATCAAAAGAGTTTCCGTTTGCATCAGCTTCAACGAGGAATGGATAAAGAATAAGAACTTTTACGTCAATTGTGTTCGGATTTACTTCATTCCAAGAGGAGTCTTGAGTCGGTAAAGATAACTGGATCATGAGGAAGAACCTCCCATTGGAACGTCATTTCGTTTTTTGTAATGTTTATCGTGTGATTTAACATCGACTTTTGTTGTTGAATCTTTTGCTTTTGGTTGATTTTCTTTTTCGATATCTTTTTGTATTGATTTTATTTGCTGGTCTGTGAGTTCAGAATCGCCAAGTTTTTGACGATACTTGTTGATATCCTCAATAATAGATGGGCTCGTTAAACCAGAATTTTTCATGGCCTCATAGAGTTTAGCAACTTGAATCTTATCTTCTGTGTTCAATAATTCCGACTCAAAATATCCATATTTTAATCTATGGCTCTTATATTCATCAGGTGAGAAATTAAATTGAATTAAATCTTTGACGTAATTATTTAGTAATGTGTCTTCAGTCGAACCCCGAATTGCAGAAAGAAGTTTATTTTGAATTGTAGTTTGTGAAGTACCTAAGGCATAACTTGCGCCTTGGGTGTTCCCGAACATCGAGGAAGGAATAAACAGAGATTGTTGCATTGAATCGTCACAATACTTAAGAGCATTGATAAAAATATCTAAGTTGCCTTCGCTGTGGATTGCCTCGATATCGAAAGCTGCACCCTTCATCCCAGGCAAAATAAGGGCTGAATCACCACGCAATGCCTGTAAGGCTTGTCTCACTGTGTCGATGGCTGTTTGCGTTTGATGTGGGTTATTTAAAATAGGATCTGGATTATCCGGGCTAGATACTGAAGACGTCGTCAACGTCATGGGGTCACAGTATGCGACTAAAATTGGTAGAGATTTCTTATCTCCAGCAACTGCCAAGAATTGTAAGAATGCACATTTTAGTACGTAGAAGTTATACGCACTGCGTAACATCGAACGGCCATAAGGGTTTAAAAACCCATCTTGGCCTTTTCGAATATAATGAATCATCTTATTTCTTGGGACGGGGACTAAGCCAACTGTTTGCAGATTTGTACTGCGAATAGGAAAAATAAAGTCGCCCAGAAAAGATATGCTGTCAGGGGAACCATTAGAGTAACCACATCCCCCCTGGCCAGAGCCTTCAGATGAGCCAAAAGATAATTGAGATAGTCCATTTTGCATTCCAGGATTTGCTGCGAAGTAGGCATATTGATAGATATAATCATCAAGTTGCCCTTCTCTGTTAACATTAAATAACACTGTTGAAGGTGGATAGGATATGACAGATTTAATCCAAATTTTACCATCAATATACTCTGATGGTTTTGAGTAAACTTTTTCACCCGTGTAGAATCCTGCCCACATTGCTGTCAACATGTCTCGGATTAAACCAGGTTTTCCGCCTTCAAGCTCTTCAAAACACTTGCGAACAAAACTCTCTATTTTCTTATTCTCGTGAAAATAATCACCAACAGTATTACTAATAATTGAAGTGTTATACTCAAGAGACGAAGATATAATTGAGTCTGTATAAGACATTCTTTGGAAAGTATCTAAAGAAACTGTGGATGGATTAATAAGCCAAGAGCCTAAAAGATTATAAACAAATGGGATTGACGTCCCTCTAATATCATCAGGGTTTTTTTTATCCAGTTTATAAACATCTAAAAACTCTGTTAAAACTTCATTATTTCTATTAACAAAAGTTTGAATATCAGGCTTTGTTGGTGGTTTTGCAGGCGTACCGAAACTCATTAATATTCTTTCTTATACAGGGAAAGTGTAAGTGTCCCAATCGTCAGCCGTTGTAAAATCTGTCAAAATAAATGGAAATGTTGGATTAAAATTAAAATAGCTCACTGTAAAATTTATAATGCTGACAGAAATTATCGGTAAATTTATGAGTGAGATGCTCCCATTTGAGTTAGTCACAATGTCTAGATATGTTTGACGAGTAATATAAATTTGTGTGTCAGATGTTGTCGTTGTGGTCCCATCCCCGATATCCGCCATAATTTGTTGAAACGTATACGTTGTCATTATTAAAATTTACCTTCATCTTTTTTATCCAAAACAGCTTTTAATATCGATAAGTTTTGGTCGTCCAATTCGATAAGTCTATCCAAGCGAGAATTTATGGCGTCAATTTGGGAAGTCATTTTAGTCATCATAAAATAAAAAAGGAAGGCGGAAATCACAAGAACAATGATTACGAAGAGCTGGTCGCTATTCAATTTCTTAGCGATAATTCTTTGCGTTTCTTTTGAAACTGGCATTTCTTTTGAATTTAACAACAAAATTTAAATCACCTTTTAAATGACGGTTTAAAAATATTAAATAAAAAATTACTAGGTAATAATGTTATACTTATAATTACTATCTAATAATATTATACATGTGTTCAATTTTATATTAATATCATATTAACCTAAATTTTGTGAAAGTGTAAAGTAAATAGAATAAATTAAAAAAGAGCGATGCTATGGCGGCTTACAAACCGGAATATTGTGAACGATTAAGAAATCATTGTGAGAATGGGAGATCTTTAGAAAGTTTTTGTGCGCTTGAAGGTGTGAGAGTGAGTCCGAAAACCATTTCTGAATGGTATAACGAGCACCCAGAATTTAGAGATGCTGTCGATATGGCTCCCTGCTTGGAACTTCTTTATTGGGAAATGCAGATGACTACAGCATTGGTAAATAAAGAGAAAGAAACTATTAGTGTTGCAAAATCAAAATTAGATAATCTCTCAAAATACGTCATATCCCCCCTCAAGAAAAATACTTACAGCGATTTGAAAGAAAATACTCTATCCACGTCGAATATTAGCAGTGGGGACGCAGTAAAAGATTTCCATATTTTATATGACAAGAAGAGGGCTAATGGCCTCTAATTATAAAGAATCAGAAAAATTAGAAGAGTTTCAAGGGTTATATAATACATTTTCTTTTAAACGATTAAGAGACTTACAAGCCGTCGTAGAAAATAGAACCGCTTCGCGAAAAGATATTGAAGAATTTTCTACACTAATTTCTTTTGAACGTATTCGTACCTTCATGAATTATATAAAGTCTATGAATTATCCTATTGATTATCAGTGGTTTCACTGGCTTTTAGTCGAAGTTATTGACGATATGATTGTCTCACCCCACTCCAAGAGGCTGATGATTGAGATTCCTCCAAGGCATTGTAAAACTCTGATTGCAGGAATTTTTTTATGCACGTACTTGTTTGGTCGATTTAAGGATAAGTCGATTATATATGCCACGGCCAACAATGATAAAGCGGTCAGTGAAGCCAGTAACATGCGTAATGTGATTACGAGCGAAAGGTATCAGCAGTTATTTCCTGGAGCCAAGGTTAAAAGCTCACTCGAAAATATCGATATGCTGAGCAAAAGAGACCGTAAGGGGAAGAAAGACACGGCAACAGTCTTATCTAACGTCTATTCAGATAGAGGGTCTATTCGTTGTGCTGGTATGGGAGATATGCTATCGGGGCACCCTGGGCAGTTTCTCGTCGCTGACGACCTTTATAAGGGCTACGCTGAAGCGCAAAGTGATAAGATTAGGGAAACTATCTGGCAATGGTTCTGGACTGTGTTCATGGCGCGTGCAGATAAGAGCGGGTTTAGCCCTACTGCCCATGGCATCGTGTTTTTCACTCGATGGCATGATGACGATATCTGTGGCCGGATTCAAAGGATGCAGATTGAAAATAGACAGCAGATTGATGAACTTGAACACCGAGGAATTCCCTGGGTCGACTGGGATGTTTTCAGCTTCGAAGCGATAAAGACGGGAACTAAAATATCCCACCCCCTAGATAAGAGGGAAGTCGGAGACCCTCTGTGGAAGCTTTACGAGCCTGAGTATTATCAACATAAAATTCATAACCCTCTGATGTTTGAGGCCATTTACCAAGGCAACCCCATCAATATGTTGGGTAAGCTATTTGAAAGGAGCCATTTTCAAGATTATGAACAATTACCAAAAGATATATCACGTATCATCATCGCTATTGACCCTAACCTCAAAGAAGGCAAAACAAGTACTAAAACAGGAATTAAAGCGAGCAGCGATAATTTCGCTATCGTCGTACTTGGCTGTTCCGGTAATCGGATATATCTGTTGGATTGGGTGGCAAAATCGAAAGACTACCGAACGTTAAAAATAGAAACAGCAATGATGATTCGGAAGTACCCGTATTACTGGGCTCTGATCATTGAACAAACAGCTAGTGGGCCTGCTCTAACATCTGATTTGAAACAACATTATGGGCGGATTGTAGAGTTCTCACCAGGGAGTCCTAGCAAATACGAGAAGGCAAGTTTGGCAGCGCCCACGTTTGTGGATGGGAAATACTACGTCCCTAGCCGAAAATTACGGCCAGATATCGATTCTTTTATAAACCAGCACATAAACTTCACCGGTGAAAAAGGCAAACATGACGATATGGTCGATGCGAACGTGATAGGAGTTATCTATTATATGCAAAATAAATGCCTGTCAAATGCAGCTTTTATTAAAACTGAGAGTTATTCATCTGCTCCAAGGTTATTTGGTACAAGGCAGATGACTATCAATAGTTTGTTGCCGAGTTATCGGGCCCGCAGTCAACCTAGAATTAATTAAAAATTATAAATTTTTTCTATAGCCCCCAAACCTTTTTGGCCACTACATAACTCATCCATATCTGCTGCCTGTGTCTTTGCTTCAGTCATTTTTTGTTTCTCCTTTGGTTAAAATTTATCTATTGAATTTTGTCTTTTTCAATAGATAAATCATTTCTTTTATCCTTCATAACAACAATATGTGTTTCTATATCATTAGGTGTTCCATTTAAATTAGCAGTAGCCATTGAATGGACAAGTAACACATATTGCTGATAACTGACCCCTTTGTCTTTTAGATAGAGGAAAAAATTGTCTATTGCTTCGCCCAAAATATGTTTTTTCTCTTCGATGGATAATAATAAGAATTCTTTCTCTTTATCTGATATTTCTTCTTCAGTCATTTCTAATTATCCTCTCAAACCTTCTAATAAACATTTCATGAAAATCATATAGACCCTTTATTTCATCTCTTAAGGCACTTTCCCTAAGCCTATTTGTTATTAAAATAGTTATAGATATAAGTAATATCGTAAAGATATTTAAACTAATACCTAATTTACTACCCTTTTGTATTGATATGATTAAAAGACAAAGACTCGCGACTTGATTAATTCTCATTCCAATATCTAAAATAAAACTTAACTTATTATGATTCATCTATTAAATTCCCACTTGTATCTACTAGCCATTCAGGGTGAGGTTCAGACTCATAATGGTGACAATACCCATGACAAATATCACAATATTCCCCACTAGGTGACTCACAATCCCTGCATTTTTCTTGCCACATATGAGAACACTCTTCACACCCGAAAAATCTCCAGCCTGGTACTATTTTTCTCATTATAAAGTCCCCTTCTGAAAAACCGACTAAAACAAAACTATTTTTTATTGTAAAATCTGAATTCTTTAAATGATTTTGATATAAATATTGTTGAAGTTGGTAAAGATTTTTAAACTTACCCATTTGGCCAGACCTTATTTCTAATACGCTTTGCTCACCACCTATTTCTTCTTTTAAGAAATTTATAAGCTCAACCGTAGGGATAGAATAAAATGCGTGCTTTAATGCAAAATTGCTTAATTCGTCATTCGATAGACCTTCATAATAAGACGCATTTACTATCTTTAATTCGCCATCTTGCATAACCTTTTCTTCAATATGTTTTACGTCACAATATTTAATATTACGGTACACTTATATCATCCTCATTTATCAAATTCCCTTGTTTATCAATGGGCCATTCAGGGTGGTAGGCCCAACCTTCTGGGTCACAAGGTGAAACACATTTCTCACAACATTCTTGACTAGGTGTTTCAACATCTCTGCATTTTTCACGCCAAGTATGATTGCAATCTTCACAGTGGAAATATCGCCAACCTGGGATTATTTTATTATGAGGGCGATTTGTAATAAATTTATGAAATTCTTCGTCAGTTAAATTTTTTAACCCATATTCTTCTTTAATCATAAAGTACCTATTTTTCTCTTAATTTTTGGAGGGTTATCTTCTTTATACTTTAAATAAATATAATCTTCAATAATAGCTATAACTACTACATCAGGAAGATAATCTAACTCTAATACATCATATTTTTTATAATTTCCCTCATTTTTTAACCATAAATCTGACTTAAACCAAGAATAATAAAAATGTTTGAATTTATTGTATATGCTCATTTTTTTTCTTTCCAAATAAAATAGCATGATAAAGCATTCCTAACGTAAGAAAATTCTCATCAATCATCTTTTGAATTTCATCACGCAATTTAGGGTCTTGACAATTTTTTAGTTGATTTTGTAAGTCTTCTAGACGATTTAAGAGGGCTTGTTCGGTTTTAGTCATAGGATTTATCTATAATTTTAAACCTTTCAGGCTCACCATTTTTTATATAGTAAGAAGCAATGACAATGTTTTCTTCCAATTCAGGGTCAATGTACTCAATATACATAGGCTCTTCATTATTAATAATACATCTTTCCCAATTACCTCGATAACGTAAAATGAATAAGCCAAATTCTTTTTCTGTTACTAATTTCATTTTAGTCATAATCACCTTAAAAAGTTGCCACAAGTCGGAGTCGAACCGACATAACTTCCGTCCCAGCGTCCTGGAGGCTTACCGATTGAACCCTTATTGTGGCATTAAAATGGTGGAAGAGGATGGACTTTAACCACCAACTCCAGGATGTATCTCCGCCATGGCAGTTCAACTGGTATGATAATTTTACTACTCCCCCAAATACCGGTTTACGTCCGGCAACGGTCGGTGTACGGCTCCCGACCAACGTGCCCTAGCTCACGCCAGAACCCCCTCTTGACCTAATTGGACTCAGTAGGGAGCACCTACTATAGTAAAAAAGATGTTCAACCTAAGTGATCAGCATGGCTGTCTGTATCTTTTTCAACCTTGAGTCCTCATTCAAGAGCGCTCAAACTTTAAATTATTATCTCAACATTATCAACCATTCCTATGACGTTTTACTACTTCGTCAATTTATGGATATCTTGTGTCAATTTGACAATATCTCTACATGTATTTTATAACTTTTACTTAGATAAAATTTAAGGAAAAAATATGAATAGCCTCAGTTGGCATAAAACTGTCAAAAAAGTATCGCCCGTGTCACCAGATTTTAAATCGACACTTAAATATGAGGAAAAAAGATTGGGGAAAGTGGAACAAGCGGTTTATAATTATATTTCAGATTATAACGTTGAATTAATTTCGGGGGACCAAGTACGTTATAATGGGAGGGACCAATCTTTTTGGCCTTTTGCTGACATTTTAAAATCCGTTCTTGAGAATAGCAATAAATCATTTCCTGTATGCACTATTGAAAAGTACGTTTCCGTTTTAAAAGACCTGTTCATAAAACAATGTAACGCCAGAGCTCTCGCTTCTAACCAAAATAACGACAACCTGACGGAAGCTCAGATTTTAGACCTCGTTAAATCCGAAAAATTGGGTTATGCAAAAAGTACAGAACAAGCATTGGAATTTTTACAACACATACTTTTTAAAGTTTCTGACACAAATAGTGTCAAAGTTGTCGCAACAAGGACTTATTCTATCAAAGATTCGTTAGGGCAGCTCCATCACCGTGAAAAAGAAATCTTATTGCCTGGATATAAAAGTTTACGCGATTATGAAGAAACCCTTCGTAATATCTTTGTGAAAAAAGACCCCAAAGAAAAACCTGAATCCTATTGGGATGTGTATTCCCGCAGTAAAGCTGTTCTTCAAGCGAGTATGGTTTATAACCCCCAAAAAGAACTTTACTGGTGTGATGAATTTAAACACTATTACGTTAACTCTTACATAGAACCTGAATGGAAAAAGGAACCAGATTATTTCAACTTAATGGAACGTCATAAAAATGACCCTATCACTTTTAGCAAACTTGGAAATTTACTTAGGTCTTTTTTAATTCACTTATTTCCAGACACACTTATTAGAAACGAAGTCCTTAAGTGGTGTGCCTTTTCTAACACAGAAAAACTACAAACTTATTTAACTCTTATTGGGCCTCCTGGGATTGGTAAAAATCTCCTTATTGAGGAATTTCTTGGCTACTACCATGGAGAAGATAATTTAAATTTCCCAAAAGACGTTATAACGAAATTTAACGAAAAGAACTGTAGCTCAACATTACTTTTTTTTGATGAAAAAATGATGGTTAATATTGAACAATACAATGAAATGAAAACCTTCATTAACAAAAAACTTGCTTTTGAAGAAAAAGGTAAAGCAATTCATATGGCCCAGAATTTTGCGAACGTCGTTTGGTGTTGTAACACTAAAGATACAATGAGTGGGATGAGTCGAGACGATAGACGGTTTAAAATTATACCAGTAACTTCCAGCATACTTATTGGAGCACCTATTCTTGATGAGAGAGGCAATAAGATAAGTACTTTTAACTCAGAGACTATAAAAAATCTTACAAAGTCTGAGACAGCTAAAAAAGAATTTGTCCTATTGATGTTATTTATTAGAGAACATGCTCTTTCAACTAAAGAAGATATGGACGATATTAACACAATTAAAAATAATGAAGCACGCGATTCGATATTCAGAGAAAGTCGTAGTCTTGAATTTACTGAAATTATTGATGTACTTATGAATATTCACAATGATTATAATGAACTTACAAATAAGTTTGGTAATCCGCCAATGACTCAAGATGAAAAAGACACACTTGGTGCCATGTACTTAGACTATATCCCTCTAAGTAAACTTGTTATTGCAAGAGACGAATTTTATTCTTATCGTGTGCCTTTTGAAGTCGTCAAAAAAGTTATCATTGCAAAAGCAGGCAAACAAAAACCTATGGGCTTTAGAGCTTTTAACCGCCATCTTTCTAATATGCCTGAAAGTGTTTGCAAAGGATTTACTCGTAGTGGGCAAGCACGAGATATTGAAATTAAGTTAGATTTCGAACCACACAAAGACTTCTGTGAAAATTTGAAACCAATGTTGTTAAATCATTTAACGAAGAAGCCTATTAAATTTGATGCTAAAAAAATAGTAAAAGAAATGGAAGCGGAGGCCAATAAAAATGACCCGTTTAGTTGATTAATTATTTAACAACCCTAAAAAATTTGTAAAGTTTATAAGTTACAGCCTCAGACATCATATTCGTAAGTGTGTCCCAAAATAAATTTTTTAATTTTTCATCTTTTTTTAATTTTTCTAAAAATTCTTTAATTTTTATTCTCATTTCTTCTTCTGAATTTTGTAACTTATCCCCAAAGTCTTTTAATCTGGCACTTTCTTCTATAATAGGAGGAGGTGCATCCTCTATTACAGGCATTTCTCTTCCAAAAACTTCTTTATGAATTTCAGCATCTGTTTTCCCTGACCTAACCCTAATTCTTATATCAATATTATTATCAGGCTCTTTATAACCCATAGGAATAGTTTCCCCTTTTTGTAATCGGGCTATAGCTTCTATTGATAAATCTACGTTTACTATAATACTCCCATCATCCGCTTTATTAAAATCTCTAATCATTTGGTAATTCCTTTCATAGGTCCTATTTTCTTCGTTCTTAATTGCTTTATAATATCGTCATCTGTAGGGCCATATAAAATTCCAACTTTAAATTCTAACGCACCACTATCAAAATGGAGGGGAAAACCCCCTTTCAACATTTTTAAATCAATATCTGATAATCCTAAAATTAACACTAGGTCTCCATCCTCGTCTTTAATTATCGTATTAATCATTTGGTAATTCCTCCATTGTTATTTTCCATTTTTTACACGGGCCTAAATTAGGTAGTTTAAGTTTAAACACGGTGAATACAACAGGACTATTAACGTCACAGCTCTCTTCATCCATAACATAACCTTCAAATGTTGTTGTTTTTTGTTCGTCTTCAGGCCAAATTTTATTAATCCGCTCATCAAGTTTTTCTATATAGCCTTTAGGGTCTTCGAGGTACGCTTTACAAGTCCCAAATATTTTATCTAAACCTACTGTTTCCATAAAAAATTCTGGTGTAGTGCCTAACACACCTATTGGTTCAAACAAAGTGGGGTCATATTCTGTTAGTACACCGTAGTCATTTCTTAACGTAATTATACTATGCCTAATTTTCTGAACCATATAGTATTTATTTTTAGATATTCCATCTATTTTTGAATGGAAACCTAATTTTACTGCATCCCCTACTTCAATCAACCAGTCACCTATTTTATATTCTGATTTAGCCATTATTTCTTAACTTCCTTCGGCTTTATAACCACCTTAGAATACGCTGGCCTTGTTTTATTATATTCGTCTCTGACCTCAATCGCTTTAGGCTCGTCATCAATAATAACTTCAAGGACCTCAATGAAGTTGAAAGCTTTCTTGTGAGCCACGCAAACTATGTAAGCTATCATTTAAACTCTTCCATAATTAATGAAGCTTTAGTGAAGTAAATATCACAGCATTCTGTCACTTGATTAGAAAATGCCATTCCAATTTCCCTAGGTATACCATGTGCTTCAACATAATGTGCCAAAATTCTTTCCTTCTCTTCCAGAAACTTTTTTGCATTTTCTGCTAAATCTTTAGGGCTATTCTCCCAGTCGATATCTTTTTCAGTTCTATAATTTATATTCATTTTCCCTCTTTATCTTCATCTAAGAGTATTTTCGCAAGCTTCATGCCATACGCGCGTTTTTGAAGAACTAGCTCTTCAATTTTATACAACTCGGCCCCCATAGCTTCATTGTGCATCTCGATGATGCGCTCCAAAGCGCCTTTATACGTGTCAAATATCTCTGGCTTAGCAAACTCAGTGATATCGCTTTCATGAGCAGGAGTAACCTCAATTATAGATAAATCCAATTGGTTGGCGTAGTACCATTTCTTCATTTAAGGTCCTTAATAATTTCAATTATCTCTTCAGGGGTTTCTTTTACGTTGGTATAAAGATTAGTCCCATATACTAATCTTGAATATTTAAATTTATAATATCGTTCAATAGATGAAACTATTTCCATATTCACCCAAACACTATTTTCTTTTTCACCAACATCATCCACGCCAGTTAATTTTATAAATTTCATTTTATTTTATTCCCCTAAAAGCTCTTCACCATAAAACCGCCATTTTGAAACTTTACTTGTGGTCTCAAGCATCAATCTATTAGCAGCCTTTTCATTCTCTATATCATAACAAATATGCGTGGGGTCTTTTATGTCGAAATTATGAAGCGAGTCTTCATCTAAATAAGCCACAAAACTTGTCTTCCTTGGCGTTGGCCATTCAACCCCGCTGGGTCTGAGGTATTCAATTAAAGTATCACCCCTGTCACCATCATCTCGGATTTCACCGTCATCACAAGTATATGTAACAAAATTAACGGAGTTAATAGCTTCAAGATGTAGTCTTCCAACGGCAATAAAATCGTATTTTCCGTGTCTATCGATAAAGACTATTTCTATTTCGTGGCCGTCTCTTGATTTATAAAAGCCTAGTTTGTCAATTTTCATTTTTTACCCGCTTCGAGTATTGGCAGATTAGCCTCAGTCGGTATGTAAATAACTTCTTTGTTCGTGTTATTCATATTATTTATCCAAAGATAATGAAGGTATGACTCGTTTCCCTTCAAACTGTCTCCAATAATTTTATTGGCCTGAGCCACACCTTTTGCTCTCTCCACTTCCGTTTGGGCCAATAGTTTAGCTGAATCTAGTTTTGCCTGGGCTTCTAAGACGGCTATACGCCGGGTGTATTCCGCTTTTGATAGTTCAGCCTTTCCACTTTGTTCTTGCTCCCACACCCCATACAATGGCCCTATAATGATCCACGAAATTATCATAGCCGCGACAATAATTGTGCATATGATGATTATCTTTCCCCAGTTAGTTTCTTTTTTCATTTATTCATCCTCTTCTTCATCACGCCATTTTTCACACTGCTTGATACTATATTCAGGCGCCAGGTCTGTCATTTTGACTTCGCCTGTTTGTAAGTCCTCCTCAAACTGTCTTGTGATAGAAATATGGGAGTAGCCTAACTTTAAAGCTACTGCTACCATAAATGTTGTGTCCACTACCTGAGACTGGCATGACTTTTTTAGAATAGCATCAAGCAACGTTTTCTCTATCAGCTTGTCCCTAAGACTAATATTTAAGTTCCTTACTTGCTTGTCCGCAAAGCAATCAGATTTTCCTATTTCCACTTTATGCGTCTCTTTGTATCGGCCCATCTCTCCACCCTTCCTTCGATTGTTTATTAACTATTCCGGTAATTTTCTGCTTTTGTCAAGAAACGACTATTTAACGTATTCTAGCCACCAAAAATAATACTTGACAAAAAAATCAAAATATGTTATACTTAGTTTTTAGAAAACAAAATAAGTATAAAAAATACACAGTACCATCCAAACACCAATAACCTACAAACCCTAACTAAAAATTAACAATAATCCTATGAATTATATAAACTATTTATAATTTAATAATCTAAATATCGAAATACTAAAAATTTTTTACCGCGGCTTTTGATTTGTACTAATGGGTGGCATTTAAATTTGTGGTTATTGGTAAAATATGACAAAAGTCAATATTTAATTTTTTAGGTTTATGACGTTGTTGTTGGGGTACAGTCGTAAGTCAAAGTTCGGTCAAGGGAAAAAATTTTTGTCAGGGGGTCGACAAGGACTTTTGAATACCAAAATCGTATCTTTAGGTCGCTTGGCTAAGATACAAATTTTAGCCTCAAAAAGATCACATAATGTATATTATGTGATGTTGTCATACAGTAGTACTACATTATTACATAGTAATATATGATACATATTGTTGATATATATGGTTAATTCAGAAAATCACTATGTATTGTAAGGTAATTATAGAGACGAAGATAAACACTGTAATAATTGGTAACATTGGGTTTATTTATGGAATTATGAACTACCATAACTTGTCATAATTGTTATCAGAATACAAACGGTTATTTCCATCACCATCAATTCCCACCAATAAATAACTAACCTTATATTTTATTTTCTATTATACCAATTTGTAACATACCGAAACCTATTAGAATAATGATAAAAGACTGTTTGGTAGTTTAAAAGATTAATGTTTATGTTATTTAGGTTAGACAATAGTCTCATTCATTTTATTAAGCCTTTTTAATAGGCCACTTTCGAGATTTCTATAAATCAACATCAAGTTTTTCCCTTATTTATCAACGCATAACTAGCCTAACAATACCAAATAATTTAAGGGTAAAAGGTCGCTGTTTTTGTGCAAAAATGAAAGTTGTTCAACGGAGAGTATATGTGTGCGCTTATTTTTTGGTTCTAACAAATTTCTTCTTGAGCGAGAGAAACCAAACTTTTTTTTTATTTCGCGTACGTAGAGAGAAATAGGGTTTTTGCATACTAAATTGGTAGATTGTACTTATACTACTGTCCCAATGTGATAATATACACTATACAACTTATTTCGGCCTAAATCAACTGGAAGTTTGTATATATTATCAAATAATCAACTTATGCATATAAACAGGCTAAAAAATAAGCCTGAACCCCTCAAATTTTATCATTTGGTATTTTGATAATTTCATAGTTTTAAAAACTCTCTAGTTATGAAAAGGTTATGGCTAAAGTATTGGTAACAATTAAACTTAAACTACTCCCTCATACATATCGTAAAACACACTCCTGTGAAAATTGGTAGAAAGTGACACAAAACTACCAAATATCATACCATTAAAAAATTAGATACAGAAATGGCCAAACAGCCAGTGGACACCAAACCAAAAACTTGACAAAGGCCGCAGGCCAAAGTACCATCGAATTTGTATTATACCAATTTATTTAATCTCAATTAAATACTTGTGAATATTGGAAAACCCTTACATGAATAAACAAACTAACAGAATAATTAGACAAGAAGACGCCTATTCTATTGAGTATTTGATAAATTACCTAGTAACAAAAAAGTTGTTATTGATACATAAAGATATCTACGCTTTGACAATAAACATAGAGAATTGTCTCACTCTCACACATCATCGTCTCTCGATGCTCAATCGAATGATATCTAATTGTTTTCAGAATGCGTTCTGTGTGCTCACACGCTATAAACTCTCTCTGTATCTGAGCCTAGGGCGTAGAGAGATAATGTGTCTCGATGAGTACATGCCCACGGTTACGCTACAAGCTAGGGGCTGGAACGACACGTGCCTACAGATCATCAATTTAGAACAGAATTATCGATGGACAGCAACTCATGAGTACAATCTACATCTCTAAATCGACACATCCATCAAACATGACTAAAATGTTATTAAAAATGAACATACCTATTGTCTAAAAATAACCATTCATTGCTTAAAAATAATCATTGAGACACATACATAAACAATATAAAAACACTCTAGTAATAACAAAAACTGGAGTGACGTATGATAGACACGTTCAACAAAGTCAAACCCGTTCTCAACTGGCTAGTCATTATAATTGTGGGCTTGGGCGCAGGCAGAGAGATAACTCAATATGTTTATGATAACTCGCAGACAAGTAGAATCGCTGTGTTTCAACGAGATTTAGTTATCAACATGATTGATAACTCACCCTCCCCTGAACTGCATAAACATTTTACAGAGCTCGTGGCTCATGCGAGAGATACTAGAGAGTGTCTGTTTGCTGTGCATGATGAGATTAGCGAGCTGCGAGAGAGTATGACTGATGATCATAGTATCGTTAACTCTGATATCAGCTATGCTCAAGCTACAACCCGAGAGCCTCCGATATCAGCTCATGATATCATCAAAAAATACGTTAAAATTCTTGCAGTGAGTTGTAAATAACGAATGTAGGGTGTAGTTATAAAGCGGAGCTTGTGCGACTCTCATCAATTATTTAAATGTGTAGTTCATGACGGTTTCGAAACTACGCAAGCTCTATTTTTGACACAATCAGAAAAATAGTCTAATATAATTAGAGTAGCGCAAAAAGTTACTTTTTCCGAGAAACCGCATAGTCTTATCCTATGCGGTTTTTTGTTGTCTAATCTAAAACTCCGCATTCACAAAAATTTCACATTTTCTTCACATCGATTCTCTATGTATCTATTTTCCATGTTGTCGCCCTGTCGTCGACCCCTTAACTAAAACTTATCTATATACCCCATACATAACAAATATTTTCAACAACGTAGGCTTTTTTACTTGACACAAAAGCCAACGTTGTGTATTCTACGTATAGAGCAATGACGCTCTGATACGAAACCAAGGAAATGAGGAACATGATTATGGATACAACAAAAAACACTACTAAGCTCGCAGAATGGAAATCGGGATACGAAGCTAAAGTCGCAGTTAAATTAGCTGAGACAACTATAGCAATAGCTAAACAAACACTAGAAATTAAAGCGGACGCTGCTGCTAGAAGAGCGGCGTGGGCAGCGGGATTCGCAGATAGAGAAGCGGCACGTGTCGCTAGAAGAGCAGCATATTAATCACATATCAGAGCAATGACGCTCTGATACGAAACCAAAAAATGAGGAGTTTTGATTATGACTTGGAAAGAACAATACGACACTAGAGAAGCTATTAGAATTGAAGCAGAAGAAAAAGCGCGTGCAGAATACAGAGCAATGGTTGCAACTAAAAAAGAAACTATCACAGATATGATTAAAACTTTAGATTATCTCACAGAGAGAATTAACAATGGCTTCTTTTACAGTGGAATAACTGTATTTAGTCTTGAAGAAAAAATTAGAAAATTGCATTTTTATAAATTATTATCAGTCATTGATACAAAATCAGCATTAAAACAAGTCAAATTAATATCCTGGTTTATAAAAGATAAAAATGGTTTTGTTCACATCGCATTAGATAATTTTCGTAAATTAATTTCTACGATTTAACACATAAATAAAGGAGCACACGATTATGACTGAAGTAATAATGACAGGCGCAGAAGAATTAAGCGCTAGACGCAATGGCACATACAAACATGCTGAGCGCACAGCTAGTCGATCATCGGGTTGGGATTATATTGTGAAAACATGGCGCACACGTGAAGCAATGGCAAAAGCAATCAGAAAACAACAACAAAGAGCGAGTCAAGCAAGCGACTGGATGGCATTCGTACGTCTCGAAGACGGCGAAGGTTATTAAATAACAACGCAACAAAAATAAAGGAGCATATGATTATGACTAATTTTAAAATGGATTTCAATTGTACATTAAACGGTTTAACTTATGAAATTGAAGACGATTATCTATTCAAAGTTGTTGATACTGAGCGTGTTAGTAAACACAAATTAACGGACAATCTAATATCTGAACTAGAAGAAATTAAAGAAAAATATGATTATAACGACGTTAATCGTGTGTATCTCACATCAAAAATTATTAATACTGAATATGGCCCAGATTTTTGGGGAAATTTGGAAAATTAATTTAAGCGCTTAAAGGGAAATCATTATGACCACATTCCACTATTTTTTAGACTATCGTGTAAGGATTATTGAAACTGCTCGGATAGATAAATCCACTAAATTACCTCTATATGAGGTATATTATCTCACAACTAAAATTAAAGGTAATTGGGTATATAGTGGTGAATTTCCTGGATATCACGTGCCAAATGTATTTCATAAATTTTTTGAAACTAGCCACTTCGCCGACTTTTTTCAATATAAAGATGAATTTTTTATGGTTGCTGATGAACAGGAATTTTGTAAGTTTTTATATGTGCGTGATTTAGAAGAAGCGGGTTTTAAAAAACGTTCATATATTTCAGAAACTAATAGATTTTACACTGGGTTTTAATTTTAAATAATAAATAAGATGAGGAGAACTAAACTATGAAACCATTCAATAAAACTTGGAATGTTGGCGACCACGTAAGGATTTTAAACATGGAGGGTATCTATAAAATTACTAAAATTCATGAGACTAGATGTTGGATTGAACTTACAGGTTTTGATTGTTCATTTCCACGAGATGTAGTGTCTAAACGTTTTGATTTAAATTTATTAGTGAAACATTAAGGAGAATAATTATGACTGATGAGCAAATTAAACATCAACCAGTAGAGAGCGCACGCGACCCATATATTCAAGTTAAAACAAATATTTTAGAAAATATATTATTAAATAAGAATTCGACTATACCTTTAAATTTAGTTGATAATCAGATAATTGAATATTACGGCAGAGGTCAAAATAATTGTAACGCGACGTTTAAATATGGGGACAAATTTTACAGATTTAACTATGAAACTTGCTATGATTACCAACAGGATAAAGAATTAATAAATTTTTGCGAGGCGGATAATTTTGGTTTTGTAGATTGTATCGAAGTTAAACCAATTCAAAAAACAAAAACTTTTTATTTAAAAGAATTTTCAGGCCGTATTTAAATTTGGGGGGTATTTATTATGAATTTACAAAAATCGGATGCTGTATATATTTCAAAAAAATGTTACGGAATGTTTTGTTGGAAAGTTATACACGGGTCAGACAGGGAATATCATAACATGATTAACATGCAAAAAGACCACGATTATGAATGGCAATTGTATAGTGGTTATTATCAAAAAATTGCAGCACAGGAACAAGAATCCGAAAAATGGTATTGGGATTGGCTTGAGGATTATGCTAAAAGACAAAAATGGACTGATAAAGATTTTGAATATGCTATACGTATTGAAAATAATGTGAATAGACCTAATTTATATTCATCAGCAATTAATTCGGATATTGACTACAACTGGAAAAATTCTAATTCATAAACAAAACATTAAAGGATTTTATATGACTACTGTACAAGAAAAATTATACGAACGATTTGAAAAATACCTCGATTCTGGGCTTTTATTTCCGCATCATGAGTGTTCAATATGCACTCGGTCTGTAGGTTATCGAAAAATTGACGCAGTTAATACGCAATTATATTTTGATAGCAACTGCAATTGTGTTTCATATTACTCAGAATTACGCCCTGTTGAAAAAAGTGAAATAGATGAGATGCTCTCAGGCAAACTTGGAGCTTGGCCTAAACATTTTGAAAGAGTTTTAACCGAAAGAGGCTTTTAAATAAAACAAAGTTAAACAAAAAATGAGGAACTAAAAACTATGAGTAAAACATTAAGGAAAAACATTATGGACACAACTAAAGATATAACACGCTACGAGATACAACACATAATCACGGGGGAGATTAAATATTTTAATCACGCACGCAGAGCATTACGATTTATGTTAAAACCTGAAAATATAGGACAGTGGGAAATACCGATTCTTGAGATTCGAATGACTCAGGTTTTAGAGCAAATTTATTAATTAAAGGAGAACTCTCATGATATTAGATTTAAACCCGGGCACTATACTTTTAGATATTAAAAATAAATGTATTTACGAGGTAATAGATGATGACAGAATAGCTAAACATGTTTTGACAGAAGAGTTAATAGTTGCATTATCTCCATTAGAACTCAATTTAAATTTTAGTAAAGCGGGGATTAAATATCTTAAAAAAATTCTCAAAGGGAACGGCCCACGTGCATCAATAATCGTAGAAGCTGGAGGGCCTTTAGTATGAGAGCATTTCAAGAATATTGTAGTTATTGGATAGATTACAAAAAAGGTTTTAACTCGATACAAGCACAGCTTGATATACAACAAGAACTCTACGAAAAAGCCGTAGCTGAAGCGAGAGAAATTTTAGGGACAAGTTTAATTTTAAATAACGCAGAGGGGAAATATGCGCGATAATTACAAAGAAATTGAAAGTAAAATAATAGATTCATTTTGTGCTTACATTACTAAACTAGACGAAGAGGGACAATATGAAGTTTACCCGGAGGATAGTATCAAACAGTTTTTTAAAAAATTAACTTATCATGAATTTGGTGGAATTCGAATTATAAAAAGTCCAGAAACAGGTAAAATACATAGAATAATATTAAGGAAAGAAATATGAACACACAACAACTAACTACTCTACAAGAAAATCTAAAAAAACTCGTGGAAGATTATAAATTATTCAATAAAGAGTATGTAAAATATGAACAAAGAGTGAATAAATATGAAATGGAGGGTAACATAAAAAGAGACTTTGAGGAGCACATGCAGAAACTAAAAGCAGAAATGAACAAAGATGATTATTCCGCAAAGTTGACAACGTTACAAGAAAAATTATATAAGACCTGTAAATATTTTGCTGATAGCAGACTAGACAGAGTGTCAACTCCGAAAGAGATTAACAAAGAGTTTATTAAATCCATCGGACTTAACTTTTCTATAACTCCCCATAAGGGGCCAGACGGTAATTATTATACGTTTTATATTGATAATAAAATGATGTTTTCTCGTTTTGATTTGTATCAGAGTTATGCATATGCGGTTTAATTTAGAGGACTTGCAATGATTAAAAAATCTACTAATATAATAAAAACAGAAGACCCATACACCGCCAGCTACCATCTTCCAGATGAAGAATATAATTATTATTACCTGGATTTTATTACGTATCCTCCCGGATTTACACGTTCAGAATTGGAGAATAATCAGACGAGAGTAGAGATATCAAATAGATTTGGTAAACATGTATTTAGGATTTGTTTTACTACTGAAAAAAGAATTGATGAGTTGATTAAAGTCCTAGAAGATATGAAAACTAAACACAAAAATAACTCTTATTATAGGGCGTTTAAAAAATGAAATTCGAAGAAGTTTTTGCTGCGTATAAAGACGATGAGAAAATAGAATACTTTGATAAGGATGAAAAAGTCTGGATATTACTCCCACCATTTCACATTGGGATTCAATCTTATTTGCCGTGGCCACCACCTAAAATATTTTATAGTGATTTCAGAATTAAACCCCACGAAAACATGGAAAAAGGGGATTATTTTATGGTGTGTGGTGGTGGTTTGAGGAATGAAAATGGCACTTAAAATAGTAATCGCAAGTATCCCTCTCCTCACAGCATATTCCCTCATTATCTACTCACTAAAAGAGGATATAAAGCGTTTTATTCGTTATTTTTCGTACAAATTACTGTTACGAAAGATTCGTAATTTCACAATAAAAAGGAGAAATTATAATGTCAGCGGCTGAAAAGATTTTACCCGAAAATCAGGTTTCACATAATAAAGTTTCTCTCTCATTTTCGCAGTCTCTGCTTAAACAAATTCAACTTTTAGCAGAGACCGACGGGGTTTGTGTTGAGGATTTATTACTTGACTTTGTCAATCAGAGCCTTAAAACCCGTGCGTTTCAAGTACCTGATAACACGTTACCGATGCATCTTATGACCCGCAATGGTGATATTAGCGAACGTACCCCTAAGGTTTCTCAACCAAAAATGACATACCACACGTGGAGATAATTATATGAAATTAGAATTAAATAAAGTTTATCGAGATAGAGCCGGCCAGGAATGGAGGATTATTTGCAAATTCGAATCAGGAAATGTATTAGCGATAAACCCTCAACAAAATCAGGTTAATAACGTAAATGAGGACGGCTGTTATCTACTTACACAAGAATGTGAGAGAGATTTAATAGAGCTTGTCGGCGACGATTTTACAGACAACCTTAGATATTTTGAATTAAATGGGATTTTAATCGGACTTATTGAAGATATCCAAAGAATTAGAAACCAGGATTTTGCCAAAAATAAGATCTCAAAATGGAATGTAATTATGAAAGAGTTATCTACGAAATGACTGTAAAAATTGTGAATACTGGGATAACGATGATCAATAATAAAATTATACTACCAATTAAATATTTAGGGGTTAAAAAAGACTACCAAAACAAGTTTAGAGGTTTTTAAATGTTGAAATTAAGCAAAAAACAACGCTTTCCATGGGCAGTTATAGAGACTGCGGTATTCTTCACTTTGAAAGACGATTTATCTTATCGGTCTGTCTCAGAGAAGATGGAGAATATTGGTGTTAAAGTGTCACATAAAACGGTCTACGAATGGGTGCATAAGTTTGCAGACTACGTTACGTTAAGCCGTAGGTGTTTGACTCAATATCAAATTGAAGAATCATACGTACGTTGTAACGGTGAATCATTGTTTATGTATCGCGCTGTTAATAAGAAAATGTTAACGCTGGGCATCTTTTTACGCTCAAAAAGAAATAGGGGCGTGGCAGAAAAACACTTTGCAAAGATTGAACAATAAAAAGCATGCTTTTTATATAGGAGAATAAGATGAAATTTGAAGAAATAGCACAAGCATATAGGGACGGTGAAGATATTGAATTCCTTAATGAATTAACGGGTAATCGGCTCCAATTTCGTAATGATTGTACTACGAGTGCTAGTATAAAAACGATATTAACTTGGGAATACCGAATTAAACCAAAAAAAGTTAAGCGGTATCAGGTTTTGTTTTATATTCTATATAATAGGAATAATAAACTTACTCCTATTTATAAAACAACTGATTCTTTATATATGAATGAAGAAGACTTCTATGAAAGATTTAGTGTGCAGTCTGGGCAAAATTTTTTGTTTGATAAATTGATATTAGAATCAGAACAAGAGGTTGACGAATGAAAAAAGAAGAAAGCATTTTAAATAGGGTTTTTCTCACTGATGGAGACGGGAAGAAAATACCAATAGTCCCAGTATCCCCAGACGAATTAAAGTTTGAACTTGGGAATTTAAAGCATCCTTTCGATTATGTTCAACTCGATATAACCCTTAATTCGGATAATGATAAATCCCTAAATGATATTTATACCAAATTAAATAATGAAACTATTATAAGTAAAATACCTGGTGAATTTTCTAATATTTATAAGATATATTCTGGGTATTATAAAATAATTGGCAAGGAAATTACTATAGACATGGGTAATATCGAGGATTTTGACGAATGAAAATAATTAAAGAATCTGACGAAGGGATTGAGTTAAAAAAAGAAACTAAAAATATAATAGGGTGTGGAAATCATTATATTATGATAGCGAATCACCCAAATGAGAAGTATCAATATTCATGGCTTGATTTTCTAACATTCCCAAAAGGATTTAGGCTTAAAAATAAACCAGTTATTAGTGTTGAAAAATCTGAGTATAAGAAGGCAAAGCATGCTTTTAGAATTTGTTTTGAGTCTAAAGATGATATCGATGAGGTAATTAGAATTTTAAATATTTTGAAGGATAAACATGATATAGATACCTCTAAAGAAGAAGGGTTTAATGAATGAAAAAAGATTGGATTAAACGCCTACCGCCTGGCGAATATACTATGCAAGATATAAAAGATTTTGCTGGGTTGAAATGGGGTAATTATCCAAAAAAACTGATGGTGAAATATGGGGCGGAGATAAAATCCGTGAAAATTGAAGGAAGGAATTTCTTTAAAAATATTTTTATTTGGAAAGGGTTTCCACAGAAACTCACGTTTGAAAATAATGAAGAACAAAAAAGCATGCTTATTAAAGGAGATAATAAATGAAAAAAGCGATAGCAACTAAAAAAGTTGCAGTTAGTAAACAAATTGAAGTCGGTAAAAAATTCGTAAACAAACATGTTATAAATAAAAAGGACCTAGATAAGAAGTTTGAAATGCTATCCAAAATACCACAACCTGTGATAGAATTGCCACCCAAAATTGAAAATTCTATTCAAATATTTTATAATTTTGAGGCTTTTATAGCGGGTAGGGTTTCCAGAGGAAGTTCGTCGACTCCGAGTATCTCTCTTTATAAGGCTGGCACATTTTCGATAAATTCAGAGTTTCTAAAAGAACTAGAAAAAATGGGTGAATTTACTCATGTGAAATTATTTTTTGATAGAGGTTCCAATTCAATTGGTATATCTTTTAAAAGTTACGCGAATGAGGGTTGTCTCTGCAAACTTATAACACCCAAGGTTGGTAATGATAAACGTTTTTCTTCACGCCATTTTTTTATTTATTACGGCTTAGATTTAACTAAAATCACAGGTAAATATCAACCTAAAAAAGTATACATCAACAGAGAAATAGGTGATATTTGGGTGCTAAGCTTAAATAAGCATGCTTATTAAAGGAGATAGGAAATGAAAATAGAAGAAGTAATTCCCCATTTAAGAAACAATGAAGCGGTTAACATATGTTTCAGAGCGAGGACTCCTGAAGATGAAGGTCTTTACATGAATACACGAGTTTGGTCAGGGTCCATTGATGAACTTTTAGATATGGAATTTGAATTAAGACCAAAGAATTGGCTTGACCGGCTCCCTCACGAAGAAGAGCCAATTTCAATGATAGAGACGTTAGAAAAAATACATTATTCAGAGTTAAAATTGAAAGCGCTATAAAAAAGCATGCTTTTTTATAGAATATAGCCGATTTAGCGTTTATTTGGGCAAGGTTGAATGATTTTTGCCCGTCCCTAGTGTAGACACCTGCTTTTCTAATTTAGAGGCATGTTGGCACTGTGAATGCTCAATCATTTTTCCTAAACAGGCTCCTAACGTAAAAATAGTGAGAATTCCTATTATAAAAAATCCCTTGTCTGAAATATCCCATCTCATGAGGGCTCGTCTAATTTTTCTGAACATCGTTCGGGCCTCCTATTCCACTTTGCATAGTCTTCCCAAAACTTCATATTTAATTTCATACGTTCTATGTGGGTTGTATTGAGACGAATTATTTCACTATCATTTTTATTTTTCGTCACAAGGCATAGTAAAATCCAAATTCCAATGGCTGTCAAAACACTGAATTCTAAATCTTGTATTGTCATTCCATTTCTCCAAAAAAGCATGCTTTTATTTATTCCTATTATTCATTTGAAATTCTATATATGCTTTAATCAACTCACGCATTTTTTTATCTTCAATATTTTTAGTTCTTAGTGTATAATTTATACCTAATGCGAATAAAATTAACATAACCATTCCGACGTCTTGAATATTCATTTAGCCCTCTTAATAGTATCCCTCAAATTTGCAAGTAGGCCCACGAGTACTGCGGCACAATCAGCGATCTCTTCGAAGGCTTTTCTGGGGTCTATTTTATCTTGGATAATTTCATGTTGCAGTTCTTTAACTTCAGATTCAAATATTGTGAAAATATCGCACGAAAAGAGGTTTTCAAAATTAGGTTTACACTTGTTTTTTTCTTTGTTTAAGGCGTATTCTGCAAGGCAACCTAAAATAACAGTTTCTGGCTCATAGCGGGTCCAATCTCTGTCGGACTTGCCTTTAAGTAATTCTATAAACAATTCATCGAAATCTTTTATTGTCATTAAACTATCAACGATATTCATCAATGAACCCCTTTATTTTTAAGCTCTACCAAGTTCATGGCTCTGTAAGCTTCTATCGCATTTTGTTTGACAGGGAGTATAGCTCTGTCTTCCAACATTTGAGCGACTAAAAAGATTTTTGCTAAGTCTTTTTCAGTGGAGAAAAAATCAAACATTGGGGTTATTATAGTATTTATAAGTACTTCTAAACTCTCAGCAGGGTACGTCTTTATTCCAACGTGAATTAAGTGCATTTTTATATCTTCATCAGTCATTTTGGGTCTTTCTATGGGGGTAATTAAAATGGACACTCGGGAAACATTGCAAATACTTCCTCGGGGGTTTCTTTAACATAGAACCATTCACCCGAGTTAATTAATATTCTTGTATGCAGGCTTATTGTAAGGTCATTAGCCCCCTCTATTCGTGTCTTTCTTCTAATACCTTCTTCAGTCAATGTTATAATCGCATCTATTTTATTAGGGTTTAACCACAAGATAGACTGATTTTGGATAGTAAGTTTTATAAAGTCCAATGCGGCTCCTCTCTTTTAAAAAGCACGATTTAAAAATATCCAAGTTTTATATAAGCCAATGCCCTTATTGTCAAACCCCTGATTATCGGTATTGTCATTTAACTCAGTCTGGTGGTTTTGACCGAAACGTAGCAAATTTTCTTAGCTCACGTGCGACTATCCGAATATCACACCCCCCATCAATAAAATCAAAAAACTCTCTGACGACTTCTACCCCATACTCTTTGAGGACCGGTTCTAATACGTCTGGAAAGTCCGTAAATGGGGCAGGTTTCGCTTTTTTTCGTTCAACGGCTGTTCTATGTGCATCGACTGCTTTGTTAAGCACAGTGTCCATTTTTTCTTCATTTGACTTATTTACCCAAAGTTTGATTTTTGGAGCAGGTTTCCAAGAAGACTTCTTTTCTTGTTTTGGTTTTTCTATTTTTTTGACTGCTGCTGGATTTTCTACAACAGCATTAGAAATAGGAGGAGTTTTAATTGAAGGATCTTTCTTAGAAGGATCTTTGTCTGATCCTGGATCAGACCCCCTCTGATCCAGGATCAGACCCCCCTCTGATCCAGGATCAGACCCCCCCCTCTTTTTTCCTTCATCTTCTGCTTTCTTTTTTGCTTCTTCGATAAGCAAAATCATGTATTCGTTAAAAATCTTGTTAGTTATACAATAATGGGTTTTCCAAAATTTCTTCTGTTCTTCGAGTGTGGGTACTCGTTTGTTGACGTACCCCTTTTCAATCAAACCAGGGATATGTTCCCCCCTACGGGTAGTTCCATTTAAAAGTGAGCTTACGGTACGTTGATTTATCGATATTTTTTCAGCTAAATCATTAAGTGAAATGTAACGATATTGATTTATGAAGTCTTTACAGAAGTTCATTTCACTACCGAGCACTAGGAGTAAGTGCTTTTCGAGCTGAGTTAATGTTTTAGACGCGTGAATAGCGTTGAGGCTTCTCCCCCCTCCAGTTTTTGCGTTTGTTATATTGTCTGCTATTTCAGAGGGTATAGATGCTAATTGAGCGTAGATATTGTCAATTTCCATAAAAATGGCTCTCAAATTAAAGGTATTTATTTAAACTTGCATAAACGTACATAGGATTTTTAATTTAGTCAAATAGGGAAAGTTTTTCAGAAAGTGCTAGATTGTAAGTGTTGACACTGATGGGATTGTCTGGCAGTATGTTGTCTGGAAGGTTCCTCATAAAACTTTCTTTCTGAGCCCTATAGCATTAACCTGAATCGTGGGTGCTATGGGGATTTTTATTTATAAAATACACCCCCCTTCATACCGCATCTCAAGCTATCGTGCAAGTCCCCGAATTCTCAGCAAAAACCCTATACTTAATCCCATTAGAATTTTACAAAACTTAATTTTTGGTTATACTGAGAACAAATTAACTTTTTGCCAAAGGAAAAATATATATATGGGATTTGAAACAGTATTTTTGTACCTATTTTATTTATTCATAATACTTATTTCGCTTATATTAACGAGCATATTAGTTATATTCTTTTGGATAAAACTGTTTTTTTATAGAAAAACAAAAGTAATCGGCGATAGATTAAAGGTGAGAAAGATATAATTAATGATATTTTATAAGATTATTGATAAGAAAACAGGGAATAAAACAGAGGTGAATAAGGTATTTTTTTCTGGAGTGTGTGCTCAGGTTTATGCTGATGATTTAAATAGACAGTATAGCCCGCATAGGTTTTATGAGCCTTCTCCATTTATGTATATTTTAAATGAAGAAGAAAAAGAACTGTATAGCGGTACGATTAAGACAAAAAAGAAATTTAAAAAATCGTATTGCGAAAAAGGGAAACTTAATTAGACTTAGAGACCTCTTCTTTGCATGAAATACCTTGAAATAATATTAACCTGATAGTCTGTTAATCGTGTATTAAACATGATGAATTCACCAATTCCCCCAGTAAATTGAAGATTTACTGCGTTACTATATGCGCCGACATACATGTTGTCAGAAGCAGTCGAGACTGCACTAGCATTTTGAGGTGATCCCTCTATGACTCCATTAACACTAATATTTTTAGTACTTGTTCCTACTGAACGTGCAACACTACAAGATTTAAAGGTACTAAAAACCGATGATTTACTTGTCTGGTTTCCTCCAGAATCAATAAGAAAATTATTAGTTGTGCCAATGACAGATATACTGAGAAGTCGTGAAGGGTCCGTGGCTCCTAAATATTTCACAGCAACTTTGGTATTACCATCAGCAGGACCTGTGTAAAATAACATCATTATTGCTGTTAAAGCGCTACTAGCAAAATACGATGCTGAATTCACAGCGGCCGTGAATAAAACATCATCAACACCGTCATATAAAAGATAAGGTTTTCCACTATTTGTTTTATATAATGGCCGACTTGTACTAGATGCTTGGGATAAATCCCATGCAGTTCTTCCATATCTTTCAGTAAAAGATGCAATTGGTGTTCCATCCGCTGGCGTACCACCAAAACTTGCACCATTAAATGGATCAAAGAAAAATACGCTTTGCGGTAAAGTTGCAGCGATATACTGGTCAATCGCATATTGATTTGGGCCGATAAACATTTTATTTAAGGGCATTAAGAAACTCCTAAATTTGCACTTATTGTAATCGACATTGCAACTATCGTATGTACTCCCGACTGACTTCCTGATGTGGCAACGTAAGTTCCCGCTTGTAAATTCGCTAAGGATGTGGCCAAATTAAACGTATTTGCTCCTGTTACATTAACCCAATACGTTACACCTGCGCTTACGCCCGTTGGCAAAGCCCCTGTTGTTGTGAATCGAACTTTTTGCCCTGATAATAAACTATGTGCAGTGTATGTAACAACACAAGGCGTGGCTATCGTCATTGTAACAACGGACGTATAGTAATAATTAACGTTATAATAGAGCTGGTCAAATGAAAAAGTGTTTGTTGATAAAACTGGTGCAGCCCCTCCAGAAAATTCAAATGGCCAATCATACGTTAGAAGTCTGCTCCCTGTCGTGTCTTGTCTAACAGAAATAAAACCACTTTGTCCACCTCTTATATTTGTTGGCACACCTAATAACCTATTACCTGGTGGAGAGTAAACGAAGTTTATCAATGATAAGTCTAGTAATATTGTTGTTGGAGTATCGACAACAATCGACGCAGCCTTAGTTGTAGCAGTAACCGCGCTGTCAACATATGTTGTGTTTGCAGATTTAGTACTATTGTCTAGCGCGCTTTGGCTCGGCACTATCACAGTGCCCGTAAATGTGGGTGAAGCTAGATTCGCTTTAAGCGCAAGCCCCGTATCGACATAACCCTTCGTTGACGCATCCGTTGCCCCTGATGGTGTGGGTACTGTCACTGTGCCAATGAATGTTGCCCCCGATAATAATGCATATCCGGCGACGTTTACACTCAAAGTATTTGTGACAGCATTATAATTATAATTAGAATTCGTATGTGCGCCTTGAAAAGAAGGGCCTGTAAAATTGACAAAAACCGGATATAGAAGGGTATCTGTTGTGTTAGGCGTTACACCCATTTGACTTGCTGCGGTACAAATATTTGCTGAATTTGCGAATAATGACCCAGATCCATCTCTTTCTGCGATGCTATTCGGTGTATTCCCCGCAGCGTTATAGATTTCCGCAGCACTGGTATTTATTTTAAGTGCAAGCCCCGTATCGACATAACCCTTCGTTGACGCATCCGTTGCCCCTGATGGTGTGGGTACTGTCACAGTGCCCGTAAATGTGGGTGAAGCTAGATTCGCTTTAAGCGCAAGAGCAGCCGTTGTTGCCGCTGCATCTGCTTTAAGTGCAAGCCCCGTATCGACATAACCCTTCGTTGACGCATCCGTTGCCCCTGATGGTGTGGGTACTGTCACAGTGCCCGTAAATGTGGGTGAAGC
>Ga0207699_10000111_pt1 | contig 57717 bp, 54 predicted proteins | sample LARL51metaG_FD_184344 | JGI IMG/M metagenome (GOLD analysis project Ga0207699, IMG submission 184344) | Corn, switchgrass and miscanthus rhizosphere microbial communities from Kellogg Biological Station, Michigan, USA - LAR L5-1 metaG... | ecosystem: Host-associated > Plants > Roots >...
GCATCCGCGTTCCTGGCCAGGCGCGCCGACGCAGGCATAGTCGAACTTATGTCGAGGAGGCGCAACGCCGCCAGGGGCGCGGATGCCCGGCGAATGATGCCACGAACTTGCGCCACGAGGCACTAGTTCTCGATCGTGTACGGCGAGCCGTCCATCTTGGTCAGAGTCACCGCGACCTTCTCCTCGTAGGTGTAAGCCTGCCGCCGAAAGTCCGTATATGTCGCATATACTATACAGATCTAAGGCTCCGCCTCAAGATGTAACTCCAGGGACACCGCGAGACGTTCTGATTCGGTGCGGCGCGCCGCACCGATCCTCTCGCAGCGTTGCCTCTGCGGTGAGAGACGGACTCGAACCGAGATTTCCCGGTGCCTGCCCCACTCGCTACCGATTCCGAGTGCCGGGCGGGCAACCGGGGGGCCGACCGGCAGCCAGCACCACCTTCCCGGCGCGTCCGGGCACTTCGCCGTATCCCACCTCCCCTGCCTGCGCCCGCCCCCTGGCCTCGGCCGCCAGCTCGCCGACCGTCCGCGTCGTCACGCCGAGATCGCGGTGGCGGCGCAGGAGGTCCTGGAAGAGGTCGCGGTAGGCCAGGCCCTCGGTCTCGGCGTGGAGGGTCAGGACCTCGTCGTGGCCTGGGCGGTAGCGGGCAACCAACCGGCTGACGTAGTTGGCGGGGGTGATGCCTTCGCGGCCCAGGTCTTCGTCCAGGGTCGGCAGGGTGGTGGGGACCTCGAGGGTGGCGAGAACGTGGCCGGCGACCCGCGGGTAAAAGGGGGCGGCGGCGCCGCGGGAGACGGAGAGGTAGTCGAAGCCGCGGGCGTCGAGGGCGGCGAAGGCTTCGTCGGTGCAGAACCAGGCGGGGGCGGCGAAGGCGCGGGGCGGGGCGCCGAAGATGGCCTCGAAGGCGGCGATGCCGCGGTCGAGCTGGGCGTCGATGGCCGCGCGGGGGAGGCGGTCGAGGCGGTCCTGCCAGGTGACGTGGTCCCAGGCGTGCAGGCCCACCTCGTGGCCGGCGGCCTGGACGGCGGCCAGCGTGGCGCGGCAGCGCCTGCCGATCTCGGGAGCGGGCAGCAGGGTGCCGTAGAGAGCGGTGCGCCAGCCGTACATGCGCGCGGCGTTGGTGCGCAGCATCTTGGCGAGGAAGCCGCGCTTGCGGAAGACGCGCAGCACGGCGCGCCCGGAGTTGTCCGGGCCGAGGGTGAAGAAGAAGCTCGCCCGGACCCCCGCCGCGGCCAGGTCCGCGAGCAGCGCCGGCACGCCGTCGCGAGTGCCGCGGAAGGTGTCGATGTCGATCTTCAGCGCGACGCGCAGCGGGGAGGCGAGGGCGGCGGCCGGCATGCTCGGCGAATCCCTGGCGAACGCTTGGCGAATCCAATGAGCGGGACGGTCCGCGCCGGCGGGAGCGACACTAGGTCACCCGAGGGCTCCATTCCGGCGCCGCGCGGAACCAGTCGATGGTGCGGCGCAGGCCTTCTTCGAGGGGTACCTGGGGCTCGACGCCGAGGATGGTGCGCATGCGGGTGATGTCCGGGAAGCGGCGCGGGATGTCCTCGTAGGACTCGCCGTAGACGTCCTCCTGGCGTACCAGCGTCACCTTGGAGCCGGTCCCCGGGTGGGCGCGGATCATGGTCTCGGCGAGCTCGAGGATGGTGGTCTCGCGGTCGGTGCCGATGTTGAAGATGCGCCCCACCGCCTCGGGGAGGGCGCCGGCGCGCACCAGCGCCAGGACCGCGTCGTCGACGTAGGTGAAGGCGCGCGTCTGCTTGCCGTCGCCGATCACCGTCAGGTCCTCGCCGCGCAGCAGCTGCCCCATGAAGATGGTGATCACGCGGCCGACGTCGATGCGGTCGAGGCGCGGCCCGTAGGCGTTGAAGAAGCGCACGATCACGACCGGCAGCCCGAGCTTGCCGTAGGCGAAGCAGAAGTGCTCGCCGACCGCCTTCGAGGTCGAGTAGCACCAGCGGTCGATCTCGGTCGAGCCCAGCAGCCGATCGCCGTCCTCGCGGAACGGCGTGTCGCGCGACTTGCCGTAGACCTCCGAGGTCGACGCGAAGACTACGCGCTTGTCGTAGCGGTGGGCGAACTTGAGGACGTTCTGGGTGCCGTTGACGTTGACGTTGAGGACGTGGAACGGGTCCTCGACGTAGTGCTCGACCCCGACCACCGCCGCGAGGTGATACACCAGGTCGGCCTTGGCCACCAGGCTCTCCAGCAGGTCGACGTCGAAGACCGATCCCTTGAGGTAGCGGAAGCCCGGCTTGCCGAGGTTGTGCCGCACCTTCAGGTCGGGTGCGATGTCGAGCGCCATGACCTCGTGGCCGGCGGCGAGCAACCCATCGCCCAGGTGCGAACCGAGAAAGCCGCCGCCCCCCGTGATCAGAACTCTCATGACGTCAGGTCCCCTCGCGAAAGCCCTCAGGAAAAGGGATCGGCCGGGGGCGGCACCCCCGCGATGCCCGCCGCCGCCTCGACCTCGAACCAATCGTCGCCGGTGGCGATCCACAACCGCCCCGCCGCGCGCCGCACGCTGCCCGGGACCGGCCGGAGGGCCGGCTCCGCCTCTGCCTCCGCCGCCACCACCGGCTCCTGCACCGGCTCCGTGCCCGGCTCCGCGGCCACCGGTCCCGCCGGATGCCCCTGGTAGATCCAGGCGCGCCGCCCCTCCACGTCGGCGAAGGCCCCCGGCCAGGGTGGCGCCACCGCCCGCACCAGGCAGTCGATGCGCGCCGCCGGCCACGTCCAGTCGATGCGGCCGTCCTCCGGCCGCCGCCGCCCGAAGACGCTGGCCCGCGACTCGTCCTGCGGCAGGCGCGGCGCCGTGCCGGCGGCGACCCGCGGCAGCATCTCGGCCAGCAGCAGCACGCCCTCCTCCTCCACCTTGCGGTAGAGCGTCAGCGCGGTCTCGCGCGGCGCGATGGCGATGGCGCGCTGGCCGACGACGTCGCCGGCGTCGGCGCGTCCGATCATATGATGCAGCGTCACCCCGGTCCGCGGCTCGCCGCGCACCAGCACCCAGTTGATCGGCGCCCGCCCGCGGTAGGCCGGCAGCAGCGACGGGTGCAGGTTGAGCGCCGCCAGCCGCCCCGCCGCCAGCACCGGCGCCGGCAGCAGGTCGCGGTAGAAGACGCTCAGCACCAGGTCGGGGGCCAGGCGCCCGGCGAGAGCGCCGATGCCGCCCGGCGCCGCCGCCAGCTCGTCCGAGTAGTGGAGAGGCAGGTCCAGCTCGCGGGCTGCCTCCGCGGGCGTGCGGTACCAGCGGTTCTCGGCCGGATCGTCACGGTGGGTCACCACCGCGGCGACGTCGCACCCCAGCTCCCGCAGCAGCCGGACCGCGCGGTAGCCGAGCTGGCTGAAGCCCAGGAAGAGGACCCTCAACGAGGGTGCTCTCCCGGCGCCGGGAAGTTGATCGTCTCCTTCACCACGCTGCGCGGCCGCCGGCGCACCTCGACGTAGATGCGGCCGACGTACTCGCCGAGCATGCCGAGCGCCAGGAAGTCGGCGCCGACCAGCACGAAGAGGATGGCGAACAACGTGAACACGCCCTCGGCTTCTCCGTGCTCCTGGAGCAGGCGCCGGATGACGAGGAAGACGCCGAAGCCGATCGACAGCAGGGAGATGAGGGTGCCGGCCAGGGTCGCCAGGCGCAGCGGCAACGAGGTGAAGCCGGTCACCAGGTCGGCCTGCAGCCGCAGCAGCCGCCAGAACGAGTACTTCGACTCGCCGGCGGCGCGCTCGGCGTGTCCCACCGGCACCTCGGCGATGCGGCGCGCGAACTGGCAGGCGAGCGCGGGGATGAACGGCGTGCGCTCCTCGCAGCGGCGCAGCGACTCGACCACCGGGCGCGAGTAGGCGCGCAGCATGCAGCCGTAGTCGCGAAACTCGACCCCCGACATGATGCGCCGCATCATGCGGTTGATCTGCCGCGACGCCCAGCGGCGGAACCAGGTGTCCTTGCGGTCGGCGCGCCAGCCGCCGACCACGTCGAAGCCCTCGGCGGCCTTGGCCAGCAGCTTCGGGATGTCCTCGGGCGGGTTCTGCAGGTCGGCGTCGAGGGTCACCACGGTCTCGCCGCGGGTGACCTCGAACCCGGCCATGACCGCCGCGTGCTGGCCGTAGTTGCGGTTGAAGGAGATCACCCGCACCCGGGGATCGGCCGCCGCCAGGCCGCGCAGCAGCTCGAGCGAGCGGTCCGCGCTGCCGTCGTCGACGAAGATCGCCTCGGCGCCGCCGGCGATGCCGTCCATGACCGGCGCCAGCCGGGCGTACAGCGCCCGCAGGTTCGGCTCCTCGTTGAACACCGGGATGACGACCGAGGCCGCCGGTGCCGCCGACACCGCCGGCGCGGTCATTCGGTGAGCGCCAGGCGCACCGCCTGCACGACGTCGCCGGCGTCCTCGTCGGTCATCGCCGGGAAGAGCGGCAGCGACACGATGCGCGCGCAGATCTCCTCGGCGACCGGCAGCGAGCCTTCCCGCCAGCCGAAGCGGCGGCGGTAGTAGTCGTGGAGGTGCACCGCCTCGAAGTGCAGACCGGTGCCGATGCCAAGCTCGCGCAGCCGCTCCATGAAGGGCGCGCGGCTCGGCGGCAGGACGGTGAACAGGTGCCAGGGATGGTGGCATTCGTACCGCGCCCGGCCCGGGATCTGCAGCCCCGGCAGCGCCGCCAGGTCCCGGCGGTAGATGGCGGCGATCTCGGCGCGGCGGCGATTGAATCGCGGCAGCTTGCGCAGCTGGTGCAGGCCCAGCGCGGCGTGGAGGTCGCTGAGGTTGTACTTGAATCCGGGCAGCACCACGTCGTAGGTGGCCGGGGCCTTCTCGGCGCCCGAGTACGCCTCCCAGGCGTCGCGCCGCACGCCGTGAAAGCGCCACAGCTTGATCGCCGCGGCCAGCCGGTCGTCGTCGGTGGTCACCATGCCGCCCTCGGCGGTGGTCATGTTCTTGATCGGGTGGAACGAGAAGCACGCCGCCAGCGTGCCGTTCTCGCCGGTGGCGCCGATCGGCCGCCCTTTGTATTCGGCGCCGGCCGCGTGGGCGGCGTCCTCGACGATGCCGATCTCGGGCCGGCCGGCCGCCGCCAGCGCCTCGCGCAGGCCGTCGAGGTCGCTCGGCAGGCCGGCGAAGTGCACCGGCATCACCAGGCGGGTGCGCGGGGTGACCGCCGCCGCCAGCGCTCCCGGGTCGAGGTTCCAGGTCGAGGGGTCAATGTCGGCGAAGACCGGCACCGCGCCGCAGGCGACCACCATGTTGGCGGTGGCGGGCCAGGTGAGCGCCGGCACCACCACCTCGTCGCCCGGTTGCAGCTCGAGCGCGAGCAGGGTGGCGTGCAGCGCCCCGGTGCCGGAGGAGAAGGCCAGGGCGTGCCGCGCCCCCACCGCTGCGGCGAACTCCCGCTCGAGCTGCGCCACCCGCGGGCCGGTGGTGATCCAACCCGAGCGCAGGCAGGCCACCACCTCGGCAATCTCTTCCTCGCCGATCTCCGGCCTGGAGAAGGGCAGAATGGACTCGCGCGGCAACACGGCGCGCTAGTAGATCACCTCTCCCGGACGCCCGCAAGCCAGAGCTACGCCGGGCGGATACCTACTCTAGCGGAGCGACGACCAGACGCTCGAAGTCCTCGGACAGCCGCCGGCCTCGCTGGAAGCCTCGAGCTTCGATCAGGTGCAGGGCAGCGCGAGCTTCGGCGAGATCCTCAGGAGATGCCTCGGCCAGCAGGGCCCGGAGGTCGTCGAGATCCTGTGGGCGGCTGCGGTCGTCTCGCGCGAGTACTTTGAGTGCCATGAGATGGCCGGTGCGAGCGACCGGTGCGACGAGCCCGGCAACGATTTCCAGCTTCTCCGCGGCCCGCACGACCTCGGGCTCGATCCCCGAGGACGCAAAGAGGAGATCGATCACCACACCTGACCTGCCTTCTGCGGGAGGCAGAAGACGTACGGTGGACAGGCGTCCTACCGCTTCCTGTTCTATGGCGGAAATGGTGCTGTAACCGAGGGATTGCAGGGCGAAGACGAGAGCCTCCGCCTCCTGATCGCTCTCCACAACGACCGCCAGGTCGATGTCGCGCGTCGTGCGGGGTTCCGCGCGGGCTCCGATCGCCAGACCGCCGATCAGCGCCCACTCTTGGCCCGTGGCGTGCAGGTCGCTCGCGATCCGCTGCAACGCGGCGACGAGCGGGTTCAGCGGCGGGGTGGCCACGAGATGGGGCGTCCGACGGCGTCACCCTGCTCGGCTCCAGGGCGATGAAGGAGCCAAGCCTGCACCTTCGCATCGATCTCCCCTTCGCTCGCGCCATTGTCTTGGCGGCGGAGCCGCTGCCTCATTTGAGCCTCGGCGAACTCGAAGAGCGCCAGGGTCATGCGGAAGCGTTCAGCCGGGGAGCTACCATCGGAGTCCACGCCCACATTCTACCGCGAGATGCGTTAGCAGCGGGCGCGGGATCCTCATTCGGTACTGGCGGCAGCGCCGGGGCCTTGGCAGCGGGCCGGGCCGCCACGCTCGGCGGACCCGGCCCAGCGGTTCCCGTAGCGGGCTTGCGATCAGTACTCGGACAGGTAGCGCTGCTGCTCCCAGGGGTGGACGTGCGAGATGTAGGCGGCCCACTCCTGGCGCTTGGCGCGCAGGTAGTGCTCGAGGATGTGCTCGCCCAGGGCGCCGGCGATCACCTTGTCCTGCTCGAGCTCGTCGAGCGCCTCGTGCAGGTTGGCCGGCAGCTGGGCGATGCGCAGGCGGCGCTTCTCGCGGGCGCTCATGGTGAAGATGTTCTTGTTGATCGGCGCGCCCGGATCGAGATTGCGCTCGAGGCCGTCGAGGCCGGCCGCCAGCATCACCGCCAGCGCCAGGTAGGGGTTGCAGGACGGGTCCGGCATGCGCACCTCGCAGCGCGTCGACATGCCGCGCTTGGCCGGCACGCGCACCAGCGGGCTGCGGTTCTTCTCCGACCAGGCGACGTTGATCGGCGCCTCGTAGCCGGGAACCAGCCGCTTGTAGGAGTTGACCAGCGGGTTGGTGACCGCCGCGAACGCCACCGCGTGGTCGAGGATGCCGCCGATGTAGCTGAGCGCCACCTTGGACAGCTGCCACTGCGCCTGCGTGTCGTGGAAGGCGTTCTCGCCCGCCTTGGTGAGCAGGCTCTGGTGGACGTGCATACCCGAGCCGTTGACGCCGAAGATCGGCTTCGGCATGAAGGTGGCGTGCAGGCCGTGGTCCTGGGCCACCTTCTTGACCACGAAGCGGAAGGTGGTGACGTTGTCGGCGGTGGCCAGGGCGTCGGCGTACTTGAAGTCGATCTCGTGCTGGCCCGGCGCCACCTCGTGGTGCGCCGCCTCGACCTCGAAGCCCATGGCCTCGAGCACGATGACGATGTCGCGCCGGCACTCCTCGCCGCGGTCCACCGGCGTCAGGTCGAAGTAGCCGCCGACGTCGTGGGTCTCGATGAGCACCTCGCCCTTCTCGTCCTTCTGGAACAGGAAGAACTCCGCCTCCGGGCCCGCCACCATGGTGAAGCCGAGCTTGGCGGCGCGCTCGACCTGGCGCTTCAGGGTCATCCGCGGGCAGCCCGCGAACGGCTCGCCGTCGGGCATGTGGATGTCGCAGATCATCCGCGCCACCTTCGAGCCGTCGGGGTTGGACCAGGGGTTGACGCGGAAGGTGTTGAGGTCCGGCACCAGCAGCATGTCGGACTCCTCGATGCGGGTGAAGCCCTCGATCGACGAGCCGTCGAAGAGGATCTGGCCGTCCAGCGCCTTCTCGAACTGGCTGCGCGGGATCTCGACGTTCTTGATCACGCCGAGGATGTCGGTGAACTGCAACCGCATGAAGCGCACGCCTTCCCCGTCGGCGGCCTTCAGGATCTCCTCTCTCTTCATCAATGCCTCCCTTTTTGTGACCGTTGGGCAGACTATAGGGCTCTCTCGATCCGAAATCAACCTTCAATTCGACGGACTGACATCAAAAAGTTGCATGATCTGCACAAATTACGGTGCACCATGACACCATCTCCATACCGCTCCGAGTCGGGCTAAGATGGCACCGCCAAAGGCCGAACGCCTCCGACGGCCCCCTCCTCCCGGCCGGGGTCCGCCCGCCCCCGCCGCCGGCTTCGGCCCCCTCGCCGGCGATCCGTCCGGCGCGGCGGCACGTAGCTGTGGTTGTGTCCTGGAGATAGCCGCCCACGTTGCCGTGAGGCAGGCCGCTCAGGGAGGAGCCGCCCCATGCCGGAGACCCGCGAACCTGGCGCCGCCGAGCCCCGCCGCGGCTCGCGCGCCCGCCTGGCGCTCTACCTCGGCGCCGCGCTGCTCGCCGTCGCCGCGCTGGTGGTCGGCGGCCGGTCGCTGATCGGCCCGCTGCAGCGCTTCGCCGCCTGGGTGCAGGAGCTCGGGATCTGGGGCCCGGTGGTGTTCATCCTCGGGTACGCCGCCGCGACCGTCGCCTTCGCCCCCGGGGCCGTGCTGACCCTGGCGGCGGGGGCGCTGTTCGGGCTGGTCTACGGCACCGTCTACACGCTGGCCGGCGCCACCCTCGGGGCCTCGCTCGCCTTCCTGGTCTCGCGCTACGTGGCGCGCCGCGCCGTCGAGCGGCGGATCGCCGCCAACCCGCGCTTCCAGGCCATCGACCGTGCCGTCGGCCGCGAGGGTTTCAAGATCGTCGCCCTGCTGCGGCTGTCGCCGGTGTTCCCGTTCAACCTGCTCAACTACGCGCTGGGCCTCACCCGGGTGCGTTTCCTGGACTACTTCGCCGCCTCGGTGGCGATGCTGCCCGGCACGCTGCTCTACGTCTACTACGGCAAGGCGGCCGGCAGCCTGGCGACGGCCTTCGCCGCCGGCAGCGGCGCGCCGGCGGCCGGCGGGCAATCCAAGGCGGCCTCCTGGGCGCTGCTCGGAGTGGGGCTGCTGGCGACGGTGGCGGTGACCACATACGTCACCCGCCTGGCCGGCAAGGCATTGCGGCAGGAGCTGGGAGAGCCGGCCTCGCCCGCCTCGCCCGCCTCCGGCGTCGACCGGCCGTCGCAGGGCCAGGAAGGCCACGCGGCCTCCGCGAGGTCGCCTCTCGCAGAGGACTCTGCCACGCATCGCGACTCGGCGGGCGGGTCCACTCATGGCTGACCGCGAACCTGTCCCTGAGAACAAGGGCGGCGCCGGCGCCGGCGGAGGGGCCTTCCCGGTCGAGCCGCTCGACGAGCACAACCGCGCGCTGCTCGCCAACGTCCACCCGGCGGACTGGGTCAACCCGCGGCCGGCGGCGCGCTACCACCTGGTGGTGATCGGCGCCGGCACCGCCGGGCTGGTGTCCGCGGCCGGCGCCGCCGGGCTGGGCGCGCGCGTGGCGCTGGTCGAGCGCCACCTGATGGGAGGCGACTGCCTCAACGTCGGCTGCGTGCCCTCGAAGGGGATCCTCCGCGCCGCGCGCGCCTGGGAGGAGGCGCGCCAGGCTGCCGGCCGCTTCGGCGGTCCGGCGGTGGCCGGAGCGCCGAGCTTCGGCACCGCCATGGAGCGGATGCGCCGGCTGCGCGCCGTCATCAGCCCGCACGACAGCGCCAAGCGCTTCCGCGGGCTGGGGATCGACGTCTTCCTCGGCGACGCGCGCTTCACGGCCCCCGACACGGTCGAGGTGGACGGCCGCCGCCTGCGCTTCCGGCGGGCGGTCGTCGCCGCCGGCGCGCGGGCCGCGGTGCCGCCGCTCCCCGGGCTGGACGCGGCCGGCTTCCGCACCAACGAGACGATCTTCAACCTGACCGAGCTGCCGCGGCGCCTGGCCGTCCTGGGCTGCGGGCCGATCGGCTGCGAGCTGGCCCAGGCCTTCGCGCGCTTCGGCAGCGAGGTGACGATGCTGGGCCGCCAACGGCAGCTGCTGCCGCGCGAGGACGCCGACGCCGCCGCGATCGTGGCCGCCGCCCTGCGGCGCGACGGCGTGCGCCTCGAGCTCGGCGTCAAGGCGACCGCGGTGCGGCGGCGCGGACCGGAGAAGGTGCTCGAGCTCGAGAACGTCGCAGGCCAGGGGGGCAAAGGGGCCGAGGGCGGCGAGGGGGGCCGCGGCGAGCTGGCGGTGGACGAGATCCTGGTCGCCACCGGTCGGCAGCCGAACGTCGAGGGGCTGGGCCTCCGCGCCGCCGGCGTCCGCTACACGGCGAAGGGGGTCGAGGTCGACGACCGGCTGCGCACCAGCAACCCGCGCGTCTTCGCCTGCGGCGACGTGGCCTCGAAGTTCCAGTTCACCCACGTCGCCGACGCCCAGGCGCGGCTGGTGATCCAGAACGCCCTGTTCTTCGGCCGGGGGAAGGCCAGCGCGCTGACGGTTCCCTGGTGCACCTACACCAGCCCCGAGATCGCCCACGTCGGCCTCTACGAGCGCGACGCCCACGCCCGCGACCTCGAGGTCGACACCCTGACCGTGCCCCTCTCCGACAACGACCGCGCCATTCTCGACGGCGAGGACGACGGCTTCCTGCGCGTCCACCTCGAGCGCGGCACCGACAAGATCCTCGGCGCCACCCTGGTGGCCGAGCACGCCGGCGACATGCTCGGCGAGCTCTGCCTGGCGATCACCCAGGGCATCGGCCTGGGCAGCATCGCCAGCGTCATCCACCCCTACCCCACGCAGGCCGAGGTCATCAAGAAAGCCGCCGACACCTGGCGCCGCGGCAAGCTCACGCCGCGGGTCAAGAAGCTCTTCGGCTGGTGGTTCCGGGTCTTCGCATAGGCCGAACCCGGAGAAGGCCCGGCGGATGCCGGTCACTCCGGCGCCAGGTCCCCCAGCCAGACCAGATGCCGGGCCAGGCGGCCGGCGCGGGCGGCCTCGTAGAGATGGCGGTCGGCGGTGACCAGGGGGCAGTCGGCCTGCAGGGCGAGGGCGAGATAGAGGCTGTCGGAGAGGCGGAGATCGGCGCTCAGCGCCAGGCTCAGGGCCTGGGGCACCAGGGCAGAGATCGGGGTCCACTCGAAGGGCACCTGGCGCAGGGCGGCGAGGACGGCGCGGGCGCCCTCCTCGTCGATCTCCCCCAGGCGCACGCGGCGCGCCAGGAGGCCGGCGATCTCGAGATAGAGCAGGTCGGGCGCCAGCAGCTCGCAGCTGCCGGCGAGCAGGGCGTCGGCGTGCGCGGTGAGGCGCTCGGGGAAGTACCACTGCGCCGCCACGCTGGCGTCGATCACGCAGCGCCGCACCCGCCGCTCCTCCGCCGAAGCGCAACCGCCACGGCTACGACTCCTCCTTCTCTCCGCCGGGGCCGGCGCCAGGAGCGCCGCCGCCGGCGCCCTCGGAGAGGCGGTCGCCGTCGCGGGCCAGCAGCTCGCCGCTGGCGGTGAGCGGGCGGCCCGCCCACTGGGCCCGCAGCCGCCGGGCGTCCTCCAGGGCGCGCTGGCGCGAGAAGCCGAGGGCGCCTTCGAGCACGGCCCGCGCCTCCTCTTCCACCGAGCGGCCCTGGCGGGCGGCGCGGGCGCCCAGGCTCTCGATCACCCTCGGGTCCACGTCCTGCAGCACCAGGTGCGCCATGCCATGCCTCCGGCTCGCGTCAAGGGCCCACGGGCCGGACGTCGGTGACGAAGTACTCGGTGTCGCCGAAGCAGGACGACGGCACGCCGCGGTGCTGCTCGTAGTGCAGCGCCACCCGCTGCCCCATGGTCTGGTTGAGGCGCGCGGCGACGCCGCCGTCGCGCACGGTGAAGCGGAAGATCTCCGGCATCGCCCCGGGCAGGTTGACCATCGCCAGCTCGCCCTCCCAGGTCTTGCACAGCCAACCCTTGTGCGAGAACTTCTGCACGTAGCCGGCGCGCTCGCCCGACGAGTAGCTGTAGGTCAGCGTCGCCCAGGCATAGAGGGCGAAGCCGGCGCCCGCCAGCACCAGCAGGACGAGCAGCAGCAGGGGCCAGCGGCCCCGGCGGCGGCGGCCCGCCGGCGGCCCCGGCGGCGTTGCCCTGGCTGGCGTTGCCGGCGTCGTTGGCGTCGCCGGCGTCGCTGGCGGCGCGTTCTTGTTCCCTTCCCGGTCGGCCGTCATGGCGTCTCCTTCCTCAGGCCCCCTTCTCCGCTTCGGCCCGCGGCGCGCGCGGGGCGCCGCCCGCCCGGGCCTTCAGGTAGTCGCGGTTCAGGCGTGCGATGAAATCGATCGAGATCCCCTTCGGGCAGACCTCCTGGCACTCGGCGTGGTTGGTGCAGTAGCCGAAGCCCTCCCGCTCCATCGCCTCGACCATCGCCAGCGCCCGCTGGCCGCGCTCGGGCTGCCCCTGCGGCAGGAGACCGAGGTGGGAGACCTTGGCGGCGGTGAACAGCTGCGCCGCGGCGTTGGGGCACTGGGCGACGCAGGCCCCGCAGCCGATGCACTCGGCGGCCTCGAAGGCGCGGTCGGCGATCCGCTTGGGCACCGGCATGAGGTTGGCCTCCGGCGCGCTGCCGGTCGACACCGAGATGAAGCCGCCGGCCTGGATGACCCGGTCGAAGGCGCGGCGGTCCACCACCAGGTCCTTGACCACCGGGAACGCCCGGGCGCGCCAGGGCTCGAGGTGCAGCACGTCGCCGTCGCGGAAGTGCCGCATGTGCAGCTGGCAGACGGTCGTGCCCCGGCGCGGACCGTGCGCCTCGCCGTTGATCATGAAGCCGCACATGCCGCAGATCCCCTCGCGGCAATCGTGGTCGAAGGCGATGCGGTCCTGCCCCATCGCCGCCAGCCGCTCGTTGAGGACGTCGAGCATCTCGAGGAACGAGCTGTCGGGATTGATGTCGGCAGCCTCGTAACGCTCCATGCGTCCGGGGGCGCCCGGTCCCGGCTGGCGCCAGACGTAGAGAGTGAGGTTCATTACTTGTAGCTCCTCCGGGAGAGCTCCACCGATTCGAAGTGCAGCGGCTCCGTCTGCCGGACCTCGGGCCGGCCCTCGCCCTGCCACTGCCACGCGGAGACGAAGGCGTACTCCTCGTCGTTGCGCAGCGCCTCGCCCTCCGGCGTCTGGTGCTCCTCGCGGAAGTGGCAGCCGGCCGATTCGTCGCGGTCGAGCGCGTCGCGGCACATCAGCTCCGCGAGCTCGAAGTAGTCGGCGACCCGGCCCGCCTTCTCGAGGTCCTGGTTGAGCTCCGCGGGATCGCCGCTCACCCGCAGGTTGCGCCAGAACTCCTCGCGCAGGACGGCGATCTCGCCGACCGCCTGCTCGAGGCCGGCCGCGTTCCGCGAGATGCCGCAGGCGTGCCACACCAGGTGGCCGAGCTGCCGGTGGAACGACTCCGGGCTGCGCTCGCCGCGCAGCGCCAGCAGCCGGCCGAGACGCTGCCGCACCTCCGCCTCGACGGCGTCGAAGGCGGGGCCGGCGGTCGACAACCCTTCGCCGAGATGCCCCGCCAGGTAATTGCCGAGCGTCGCCGGCACGATGAAGTAGCCGTCGGCCAGCCCCTGCATCAGGGCGCTCGCCCCGAGGCGGTTGGCGCCGTGGTCCGAGTAGTTGGCCTCGCCGGCGACGAACAGGCCGTCGACGTTGCTCATCAGGTTGTAGTCCACCCACAGGCCGCCCATGGTGTAGTGCGGCGCGGGGTAGATCCGCATCGGCGTCACCCAGGGATCCTCGCCGGTGATCTTCTCGTACATCTCGAACAGGTTGCCGTAGCGGTCGTCGATCACCGCCCTGCCCAGGCGCTGGATGGCGCCGGCGAAGTCGAGATAGACGCCGTTCCTCTGCGGCCCGACGCCGCGCCCGCCGTCGACGACCTGCTTGGCGTTGCGCGCGGCGACGTCGCGCGGCACCAGGTTGCCGAAGGCGGGGTACTTGACCTCGAGGTAATAGTCCCTCTCCGCCTCCGGGATGCTCTCGGGAGAGCGGTCGTCGCCGGGGTCCCTGGGGACCCAGATGCGGCCGTCGTTGCGCAGCGACTCGCTCATCAGCGTGAGCTTCGACTGGTAGTCGCCGGAGGCCGGGATGCAGGTGGGATGGATCTGGGTGAAGCAGGGGTTGGCGAACAGGGCGCCGCGCCGGTGGGCGCGCCAGATAGCGGTGGCGTTGCTGCCCTTGGCGTTGGTCGATAAGTAATAGATATTGCTATAGCCGCCAGTCGCCAGCACCACCGCGTGCCCGGCGTGGCGCTCCAGCCGGCCGGTCACCAGGTCGCGGGCGACGATGCCGAGCGCGCGCGGGCCCCCGCCGTCGGCGCCGACCACCAGGTCGAGCATCTCGGTGCGCGGGAACATCCGCACGGTGCCGGCGGCGATCTGCCGGCAGAGCGCCTGGTAGGCGCCGAGCAGCAGCTGCTGCCCGGTCTGGCCGCGGGCATAGAAGGTGCGCGCGACCTGGGCGCCGCCGAAGGAACGGTTGTCGAGCAGGCCGCCGTACTCGCGGGCGAACGGCACGCCCTGGGCGACGCACTGGTCGATGATGTTGACCGACAGCTCGGCCAGGCGGTGGACGTTGGCCTCGCGCGAACGGAAGTCGCCGCCCTTGATGGTGTCGTAGAACAGCCTGAAGACGCTGTCGCCGTCGTTGTGGTAGTTCTTCGCGGCGTTGATGCCGCCCTGGGCGGCGATCGAATGCGCGCGGCGCGGCGTGTCCTGGAAGCAGAAGCACTCGACCTGGTAGCCGAGCTCGCCGAGGCTGGCGGCGGCGGCGGCGCCGGCCAGGCCCGAGCCCACGACCAGCACGGTGAACTTGCGCTTGTTGCTGGGATTGACCAGCCGCAGGTGGTTGCCGTGCTCGAGCCACTTCGCGGCCAGCGGGCCGCCGGGGACCTTGCTGTCGAGTTTCATCGGCGCGGTGGTCACTTGGCCCTCGGTGTCCGAAGTGTCCTCAATGCACAAGGCCGCTCAGCACGGCCACGGGAAAGGAGACGTTGCCGAGAGTGATCAGCCAGGCGAAGGCATGGGCGAAGCCGTTGCGCCAGAGATTGAAGCGCGGGTGGTTCCAGCCGAGCGACTGGAACATGCTCCACAGGCCATGGTAGAGATGGAACCCGAGAGCGACCTGCGCGGCAATATAAAAGAGCGACACCCACCACTCATGGAAGCCGGTGACGACGTTGTGATACACGTCGCCGGGAACGAATTTCGGGTGCACCGTCCCCCAGGTGAGATGCAGCAGGTGATAGATCACGAACAGCAGGATGATCACGCCGCCCCAGCGCATGGTGCGTGAGGCGTAGGTGGTGTGGATGCGGGTGCCGGCGACGTAGGCGTCCGGCCGCGCCGCCCGGCTCACGCGGCTGAGCTGCCAGGCTGCCCAGACGTGCAGCGCGACGGCGGCGATCAGCACCAGGCGGACCGCCCAGAGCACGACGTTCTCCGGCACGACCGGTTCGCCGGCGGTGCGCAGGAAGCGGGCATAGCCATTGAGGGCTTCCGGCCCGAGGTAGAGCTTGAGGTTGCCGAGCAGGTGCCCAAGCACGAAGGCGAAGAGGATGATGCCGGTCACGGCCATCACCGCTTTCTTGCCCACCGCGGAGCGGTACAGGTCGGGGAACCAGGCCATGTCGTGACTCTAGGAGAGAGGTCCAGGAGAGGTCCAGTCTCTCACATGCCCTGCCCGCGGCGGCGCCGTCGCCGCCTTACCCGGGAACGCGGCGTGTTGTTCGCCGGCGATACCGGGGACGTCGTGCCCACCGTCGTCGCCTGGCTCGCCGGGGCCACTGGGTGCCCCGGAGCCGCGCTGGGGTGCCCCGAAGCCGGAGCCGCGCCGCCATGCGCCCCCGGCAGCGCCCGCTGTGGCCGCCCGGCCCGCGCCGCGGGCGGCGCCGAAGGCCGCCGGCGCGCCGCGTCCTGCCACTCGGCGAGGGCCTCGCTGCCCTCGCCCGTGGCCAGCACCAGCAGCTCGAACAGCGCCAGCGCATCCTCGAAGAGGGGCCGGCGGGTGAAGCGCACCCGCTCCGCGATGCTCCAGCGCGGCTCGCAGAGGCGGAAGAACCCGACCAGGGAGCGGCGGATCTGCTGCGACTTCAGGTTCGAGATCGTGAAACGCGCCAGCAGGGGCTCGCTCTCCTCGTCGACCAGCTCTTCGATGGCGGCGCGGCTCATCGGCCGCTGGCCGATGCCCTCGACGTCGTCGCGCCGCAGCATGATCTTGGGCATCAGTATGGCCGCGAGCAGGACGGTGTCGGGCAGCTCGCGGCCGGAGGCGATCAGGCGGTCGATCACCGGCAGGATCTGCCCGAAGTCGCCCAGGCCGCGCTCGTCGGCGGCGAGCATGGCGTAGGCCTCCGGCAGCAGCACCTCGAGCAGGCCCAGCTCGAGCATCCACTGCATCGCGGCGCCGGCGTGGCCGCAGCGCAACAGCTGCGCGATCTCCTCGGTGACCCTCGCGGGCGAGGCCTTCTCGAGCTCGCGCCGGTGCTGGTGGATGGCCTCCTGGGTGCCGGCCTCGATGCTGAATGCCAGGCGGCCGGCGAACTCGCAGGCGCGCAGCATGCGCACCGGGTCCTCGCGGAAGCGGACGCCCGGGTCGCCGATCGCCCGCACCAGGCGCTTGCGCAGGTCCTCGATGCCGCCGGTGTAGTCGATGACGGTGAAGTCGGCGATGTTGTAGAACAGCGCGTTGATGGTGAAATCGCGGCGGAAGGCGTCCTGGCGGGGCGTCCCGTAGGTGTTGTCGCTGGTGATCAGCAGCTCGCCGGGGGCGGACTGCTCGTCGGGCTCGGGGTCGCGGCGGAAGGTGGAGACGTCGACGACGTCGCCGTCCTGGAAGTAGACGTGAACCAGGCGGAAGCGGCGGCCGATGATGCGTGAGTTGCCGAACAGCCGGCGCACCTCGTTCGGGCGCGCGTCGGTTCCGACGTCGAAGTCCTTGGGCCGCCGGCCGAGCATCAGGTCGCGCACCCCTCCTCCCACCAGGTAGGCCATGTAGCCCGCCTTGTGCAGCCGGTAGAGGACTTTGAGAGCGTTCTTGTCGATGGCGGTGCGGGAGATCGGGTGCTCGGAACGCGCTACGATCCGGGGCGCCAGCTCGGCGTCTTCGCTCACGGCATCGATTATATGGGGCCGCCGCGCCTTCCGGCGGTCGCCGGGCGGGGTCTCTGGCTGCGGGTGCAATAAAAAGTGGCCGGGGCGGGCGGAGGGTTGAAACCCGCCCCGGCGCTTGGGAGAGGAGACTGTCGTTGCGCCTCGTTCGCGCCCTGCCTGGCTCGGCCGGCTGAGCGTCAGGTGGCCACGGTGGCCACGATGATCGCCGGCAAGCGCAAGTCGCGGGCGGACCGGGCGAGGGAAAGACGGGACGTGCGCAGCGTCGCCGGCGCCGCCGCGCCCGCCTCCCGGCCAGCCGCCGGAAGGTTGGGGTCGGGGTCACGGTGAGGCGTCGGGTTGCGGTGCGTCGTCATCACGTCTTTCCTCGTCCGTGGCGAGGGTAAACCAAGATTCATGCCAGTGCCGCCCCAGCCTTGTAAGTGCTGTAAATAGAGGGCTTGTCTCGCCAGCCGCCCGGGCCGGCAGGGTCCGCGGTCCCGCGCCCGTCTCTTGCCGCGGACGGCGGTGATGCCTGCAGAGGTCTGGGTGGGTGGACCCGTTCGAGGGGGGTGCTACCATCGCCGGCCATGGCACGCGAGCACGTCGAGTTCCCTGGATCGCGGGGGGTGCGGCTGGCCGGGCGGCTCGAGACACCGGAGGGGGAGCCGGCCGCCTACGCGCTGTTCGCCCACTGCTTCACCTGCTCCAAGGACCTCAGGTCCGCGGGCGGCATCAGCCGCGCGCTGCTGGCCGGCGGCATCGCGGTGCTGCGGTTCGACTTCACCGGCGTCGGGGAGAGCGGCGGCGACTTCGCCGACACCAACTTCTCCTCGAACGTCGAGGACCTCGTCGCGGCCGCCGCCTTCCTGCGCCGCGAGCGGCAGGCGCCGGCCCTGCTGGTCGGGCACAGCCTGGGCGGCACGGCGATGCTGGCGGCGGCGCCGCGCATCCCGGAGGCGCTGGCCGTGGCCACCATCGGGGCGCCGAGCGACACCGGCCACCTGGGAGCCAAGCTGGCCGCCCGGCTGCCCGCGCCCGGCGCGATCGACGGGTCCGCCGGCCCCGCCGGGGAGGCCGTCTTCGAGCTCGACCTCGGCGGCCTGCGGCCGGTCCGCATCCGCCGCCAGCTGCTCGAGGACCTGGCGGGCGACCACCTGCACGGGGTGCTGCCGGCGCTGGGCAGGCCGCTGCTGCTCTTCCACTCCCCCGTCGACCGCGTCGTCGGCATCGAGAACGCCGAGCGCCTCTTCCTGGCCGCCCGCCACCCGAAGAGCTTCGTCTCGCTGGGAGACGCCGACCACCTCCTCTCCGACCCCCGCGACGCCGTCCAAGTCGGGGCGGTGCTGGCCGCGTGGGCCGGCCGCTACCTGCCCACCGGAGCAGGAGTCGGAGCCGGTGCCGCTGCCGCTGCCGGCGCCCCGGCCACCGCGCCCGCGGCAGCGCCGGTGGACGCGGCCGGCGCGGCGGCGGAGCCGCGGGCCTTGACGGCCGGCGAGGTCGAGGTCATCGGCACCGCGCGGTCGCTGCGGCAGGAGGTGCGGCTCGGCGCTCATCGCCTGGTCGCCGACGAGCCGGCCGCGGACGGCGGCACCGACGCCGGTCCCACCCCGTACGGCCTGTTGCTCGCCGCGCTGGGGTCCTGCTCCGGCATGACCATGAAGCTCTACGCCGACCGCAAGGGATGGCCGCTGGCCGGGACCCGGGTGCGCCTGCGGCACTCGCGCGACCACGAGGCCGACTGCGAGAATTGCGTCGCGAGCGACGCCAGGATCGAGCGCATCGACCGCGAGCTGGAGCTGCTCGGACCGCTCACCGAGGCGCAGCGCGCCCGCCTGGTGGAGATCGCCAATCGCTGCCCGGTCCACCGCACCATGCGCTCGCGGGTCGAGATCGTGACGAAGCTGGTGTAGGGGGGCTGCGGATACACTACCCCCGTGCCCGCCCCTGACGAGGTCCGAGAGGCCGCGCTCGAGGTCGTCGAGGTGGGCAAGACTTGGCCGGACGGCACCCGCGCCCTGCAGGACGTCAGCTTCGCCGTCGCCCCCGGCGAGACGCTGGCGCTGGTCGGCGAGAGCGGCAGCGGCAAGACCACCCTGCTGCGCATGTTCAATCGCCTCGTCGAGCCCACCGCCGGCGAGGCGCGCGTCGCCGGCCGGCGGACCGCGGACCTCGACCCCATCGCGCTGCGCCGGCGCATCGGCTACGTGCCGCAGGACGGCGGCCTGCTGCCGCACTGGCGCGTCGAGCGCAACGTCGAGCTGGTGCCGCGCCTGCTCGGCTGGGACCGCCGCCGCCGCGGCGAGCGGACGCGCGAGATGCTGGAGCTGGTGGGGCTCGACCCCGGCGCCCATGCCGGCCGCTACCCCGCCGAGCTCTCGGGCGGGCAGCGGCAGCGCGTCGCTTTCGCGCGGGCGCTCGCCGCCGACCCGCCGGTGGTGCTGCTGGACGAGCCGTTCGGGGCCCTCGACGCGCTCACCCGCCTCGAGCTGCACCGGCAGTTCCTCGACCTCAAGCGCCGGCTCGGCAAGACCACGGTGCTGGTGACCCACGATCTCGGCGAGGCCTTCCGGCTGGCCGACCGGATCGGCGTGATGCGCGCCGGCCGGCTGCTGCAGCTCGGCCGCCCCGAGGACCTGGTCGCCGCCCCCGCCCACGACTACGTGCGCGAGCTGCTCGCCTTGCGCGCCGGATTGCCCTCCCAGCCCGCGGACCCGCCGGACCGCCCGGGCGCCGCGTCCCCGACCGCCCCGCGTTCCTGAGCCGCCTGCCTGCCGGTCCGCACCATGCGCCGCCGCTTCCAGCCTGCCCTCCTCGCCGTGGCCGCCGTCCTGGCGCTCGGCGGCGGCTGGGGCGCGGGCGTGGCCGGCGCGAGCCGCGCGGAGCGCGCCGGCGTGCCGCCGCGCCTCGGGGCGCCGCCGCGCTCGCGCGGCGGCGCGGACCGGATCGTGGTGGGCTCCAAGAACTTCGAGGAGAGCCGGCTGCTCGGCGAGATGTTCGCGCAGCTGATCGAGGCGCGCACCTGGCTGCGGGTCGAGCGCCGCCTCGGCCTGGCGGGCACCCAGATCTGCTTCGAGGCCTTGAAGAGCGGCGCCATCGACGTCTATCCCGAGTACACCGGCACCGGCCTGGTGTCGATCCTCGGCGAGACGGCGGGCGCCGGCGGGGCGAGCGCGGCGCTGCGGCGCGTGCGGGCCGAGTTCCTCGCCGGCTGGGACCTCTGGTGGATCGCGCCGCTCGGCTTCGAGAACGCCTACGAGATCGCGGTGCCGACCGAGCTGGCGCGGCGCGAGCGGCTGGCGACGCTGTCCGACCTGGCTCGCGCGGCTCCCCGGCTGCGGGCCGCCTTCGGCCACGAGTTCCTGCAACGCGACGACGGCCTGCCGGGGCTCTCCCGGACCTACGGCATCCACTTCCGCTCCGTGCAGTCGATGCAGGAGACGCTCAAGTACCAGGCGACGCGCGCGGGCGGCGTCGACGTGCTCGACGTCTACACCACCGACGCCCGGCTGCTGCTCTACCGTCTCACCGTGCTGCGCGACGACCGCGGCTTCTTCCCGCCCTACGAGGCGGCACCGCTGGCGCGCGGGGCCACGCTCGCCGCCCATCCGGAGCTCGGCGCCGTGCTCGGGCTGCTCGCCGGCGCCCTCGACGAGGACACCATGCGCCGCCTGAACCTGCGCCTGCAGGAGGGCAAGGAGAGCGAGGTGACGGTGGCGCGCGACGCCCTCGCAGCGCTCGGGCTGGTCGCCGCACCCGGCGCCGCGGCGGGGGGAGCGGCGCCCGGAGCGGCGGCGGGCGGCGGCAAGGGCGGGAAGGGTGGCGCGGGCGAGGTGGCCGGCACGAGCGCCGCGAATCCGGCGAACCCGGAGATCGCCGGCCCCGGCCGGGCCGCGAGCCGCCGCGCCGCCGGCTTCGCGGCGGTCCTCTGGCGCGACCGCGCCGCCCTGGCGCGGCGCGTCTGGACCCATCTCGAGCTGTGCGGCATCGCGCTGCTCCTCGGGGCGCTGCTCGCCATCCCGCTCGGCCTCTACCTCGAGCGTCACCGGCGCGGCGCCGAACCGGTGATCGGCGTGCTCGGGCTGATCCAGACCGTGCCGTCGCTGGCCCTGCTGGCGTTCATGATCCCGTTCCTCGGCGTGGGTGCCCTGCCGGCGGTGGCGGCGCTCTGGCTGTACTCGCTGTTCCCCATGGTGCGCAATACCTACACCGGGGTGCGCGACGCCGACCCGCGGGCGGTCGAAGCCGCCACCGCGCTGGGCATGACCGCGGGCCAGGTGCTGCGCGAGGTGCGCCTGCCGCTCGCCGCCCCGGTGCTGATGGCCGGGGTGCGCACCGCGGCGGTGATCACTGTCGGCACCGCGACGCTCGCCGCCTTCATCGGCGCCGGCGGGCTGGGCGAGCCGATCGTCACCGGGCTGCAGCTGGCCAACACCGGGATGATCCTCTCCGGCGCCATCCCGGCGGCGGCACTGGCCTTGCTTGTCGATATCGGGCTTGCCGCCGTCGAGCGGGCCCTGCGCCCGGCCGGCCTCGAGGTCTCCGGCGCTCGTGGCGCCGGGCCGGCGCCGGCCGCCGAGGGCTAGCGGGCCTCGAGCCGGAATGGATCGAAGGGGAGACGGCGTTTTCTCGAGAGCGCGGTCGCAGCGCCCGTCTGGTGCCTCGGGGCCGTGGACGATGCGGCAAGTAGCATTCGACCGGCGGTGCCAGGCCGTATTCAGCCCCGGCGTCTCTCTGGCGCCTCCCTGCCTCACCCGGCTGTCCCCGCATGGGCCGCGCCGGCAAATGCAGCGCGCTTTGGAGGGTCAGCAGCCGTGGTACTCGCGACTTCAGAACGCGTCCTGGTCACCGTCCTCAACCGCCGCGGGCAGGTCGCCCGCGACCGCGCCGAGCTGCGGGCCGCCCTGCTGCGCTCGCCGCGCGAGATCCCGTCGCGCTTCTTCTACGACGACCGGGGCTCGCGGCTGTTCGAGCGCATCACCGAGCTGCCCGAGTACTACCAGACCCGCACCGAGCATGCCCTGCTGCGCGCCATCGCCGATCGCGTCGCGGCGGCGGCGCGGGCCTCCCAGCTGGTCGAGATCGGCTCCGGCGCCGCGACCAAGACCCGCGTGCTGCTCGACGCCATGGCCCGGGCGGGACGGTTGCAGCTCTACGTGCCGGTCGACGTCGCCGAGGGCACCATGCGCCGGGTGGCCGAGGAGCTCACCGCGGAGTACCCGGAGCTCGCCGTCCACGGGGTCGTGGCCGACTTCAACGAGGACCTCTCCCTGCTGCCCCAGTTCGGGCCGGAGACCTCCACCCGGGCCGAAGGCGCGGCAGGTGCGGAGGGCGCCGGCCCCGAGAGAGGCATCGGATGGCCAGGAGTCGCGGGAAGCGCCGGCGCCATCAACGGCAGGGAGAGGCGCCTGGTCATCTTCCTCGGCGGCACGATCGGCAACCTCAAGCCGGAAGAGGCGCGCCACTTCCTGGCGACACGCCGCCGCGAGATGGCGTCGGGCGATCACTTCCTGCTCGGCGTCGACCTGGTGAAGCCGGTCGCCCGGCTGGAGGCAGCCTACAACGACGCCGCCGGCATCACCGCCGAGTTCAATCGCAACGTCCTGAGAGTCGCCAACCATTGCGCCATGGGCGGCGACTTCGACCCTGCCGCCTTCAGCCACCGCGCCTTCTACGACGCCGGCTCGCGCTGGATCGAGATGCGCTTGCGCTCCGAGCGCCGGCAGCACGTCCGCTTGCCGGCCATCGGCCTCGAGCTCGATTTCGAACCAGGCGAGGAGATCCGCACCGAGATCAGCGCCAAGTACGACCGTGCCAGCGCCGAAGCCCTGCTCGCCGGCGCCGGCCTCGAGCCGGTCGCCTGGTTCACCGATCCCGAGCAGCTCTTCGGCCTGGCGCTGGCGCGGCATCCCTGAAGCCGCGCGGCCCGCCGGCAGACTTGCGCGGCCGGCCGCCTTGCGTGCGGCTGTTCTCGGGACCACGGCTCCGTCACTTTGCTGACTTGGCTACTTGGCTGACTTGGCTGCCTTGCTCTTGCAGGAACTGCCGGCATCTGGTATGCTGTAAAAGCATCGTCTTGTCGGAGCTCTTTCGAAGGGAGGCGTGAAATGTCTTTGCGCGTCGCTACCTGGTCCTGGTTGCTCACCCTGATCTTCCCTGCCGCTCTGTTGGCCGATCCTCAGCAGTGTTTGCAGAATCCTTCCATCGCCGAGGTGACCCCTCGACTTCCGACCTCGGCGGACCAGATCGGCATCGTCACGCTGTTCCATACTCATTTCTGTGTCGACATCAGGACCTCCGTTCAGGGCAACACGATCCACCTGGTAGATGACCCGTTCTGTTTCCTGCCTCCTCCGGGTTGCGGAGACTTCCTCCACTTCCCTCCAGTCACCGTCGGCCCGCTGCCTGCTGGCAGCTACGTCATCAGTCTGGAGGGGCCTGGGGGTACGGTGTACGACACCCAGCCGATCACCGTCTCGGCACCGGCGACCGACCTGGTGCTGCAATCGAGTCGTTTCTCCGTCGGGGTGACCTGGAGTCATCCCGATGGGCGGCCCGGCGGCTCGGCGCAGGCGGTCCGGGTCACCGACAACTCCGGCTATTTCTGGTTCTTCGACAGCGGCGACCTGGAGGTCACGGTCAAGATGCTCGACGCGGCCCCGATCAACGGCCGTTTCTGGCTCTTCGCGGCGAGCATGACCAACGTCCCCTTCACGCTGACGATCGCCGACAGCCTCGGCACCAACGGTGAGTGCTCCACCGCGCCGACGCCGCCCGCGTGTACGCGCACCTACCAGAGCCCGTCCGGGACGAACCAGAACTTCATCGACCTGAGCGCCTTTCCCTCGCCGTGACCGGGGCGGGCCGCCCGTCCCGGGCCTGAGCTGATATGCTATCTCAGCATTGCCGCCTGTTCAGGTTCCATCCTTTCGAACGAGGTGTGAAAATGTCCTCCCGCGTCGCCACGTTGTCCTGGTTGCTCACCCTGGTCTCCCCTGCTGCCTTGTTGGCCGATCCTCAGCAGTGTCAGGATCCTTCCATCGCCGAGGTGACCCCTCGACTTCCGACCTCGGCGGACCCGATCGGCATCGTCGGGCTGTTCCATCTTCATCCCTGTTTCGACAGCATCAGTAGCTACGTCCAGGGCAACACGATCCACTTGGTGGATGACCCTATCTGTTTCGCGATTCCTCTGGATTGCGGAGACTTCCTCCACTTCCCTCCAGTCACAGTCGGCCCGCTGCCTGCCGGCAGCTACGTCATCAGTCTGGAGGGGGTTGGGGGTAACGTCTTCGACACCCAGCCGATCACCGTCTCGGCACCGGCGACCGACCTGGTGCTGCGATCGAGTCGTTTCTCCGTCGGGGTGACCTGGAGCCATCCCGATGGGCGGCCCGGCGGCGCGGCGCAGGCGGTCCGGGTCACCGACAACTCCGGCTATTTCTGGTTCTTCGACAGCGGCGACCTGGAGGTCACGGTCAAGATGCTCGACGCGGCCCTGATCAACGGCCGTTTCTGGCTCTTCGCGGCGAGCATGACCAACGTCCCCTTCACGCTGACGATCGTCGACAGCCTCGGCACCAAGGGCGAGTGCTCCGCCACGCCGGCGCCGCCCGCGTGCACGCGCACCTACCAGAGCCCGTCCGGGAAGAACCAGAACTTCATCGACCTGGACGCCTTTCCCTCGCCGTGACCGGGCGGGACGCCCGCGGCCGACGCTCGGCCCGGACAGTCAGCCGCCAGGCAGCGGATCGAGGCGATCCGTTCTACCGGAAAGCGACTTTCCCTGCATTCCGATCGTGGTGCCGCGCTCAGCTTGCGCCGCCGCCGAACGTCTCCTGCCAGCCGCGGGTGGCGGCGAGGGCGGCGAGCGCCTGGTCGAGGCGGGCCTGGTTCTCGGGGCGCACGAGCCAGGTGCTCCGGCCCGAGGGGTGCGGCAACGGGACGAGGTCGAAGGCGTGGCCGCCGCGCTCGACGGCGAAGACCCGGCCCACCCGGTCGCCGAGGGGGGCCGGCGCCGGCAGGAAGCGGGCGATGGCGAGCTGGCCGACGGCGATGACGGTCGCGGGCTGGATGAGACGCAGCTCGCGCTCGAGGTAGGGGGCGCAGGTGGCGATCTCGGCGGGAGCCGGGACGCGGTCGCCGCCGGCGGGGGCGCGGCCGGGGAAGCAGCGCAGCACGGCGGCGATGTAGACGCGGCGCCGGAACTCGGCCTCCGGCGCCCCCAGGCGGGAGAACCACGAGAACATGCGGGCGCCGGCGGTGAAGGCGAACGGCCGGCCGCGCGCCGCCTCGCGCGGCCCAGGCGCCTGGCCCACCAGGATCATGCGCGGCGGCGCCTCCGGCCGCCAGGTGACCGGCGGCGGCTCGACCCGCGGGCAGATTCGGCAGCCGCGGACCTCGGCGAGGTGGCGGTCGAGCGCCCCCCAGTCGAAGCGGCGCGGGCAGCGCGCGGCGGCCACCGGTGCGGCCTTCAGGGCTTCGCGGCCGCCGGGGACGCCGCCGCCGGAGAAGTCGCCGGCGAAGGCGTGGCGGCAGCGGGCGAGGTCCCGGGTGCGGCCGGCGCCGGCGCCCCCGGCTGGGCGGCTGCCTGGTGCGGCGATGCCGCGGGCGCCGCCGCAGCGGGCAGCACCTCGACCCCCGGCTCCCACCAGCCAGCGCCGGGCTCGAAGACGTCGCCCTCGTGGGTGCAGGGGGATGCGATGTGATCGCGGCCGTAGACCGGCCTGCCGGTGTGGGTGGCGCGGTGCAGCGGGTAGAGGCTGGCGCAGACCAGGCAGTAGTGACCCATCACCCGGCCGCGCCGGTCGGGCGGGACCTGGCTCGCGGGCGCCGCGGGCGGGACTCGATAGACCATGGGTTGCTCCTTGCGTTCTCCGTGGCGGGCTGCCGGGGCGGCCCGCGGCACCCGGGGTCAGCCCGCGGCGAGCAGCTCCGCGCGCGAGAAGAAGAAGGCGATCTCGGCGGCGGCGTTCTCGAGCGAGTCGCTGCCGTGGATGGCGTTGCGCTCGATGGAGGTGCCGTACAGCGCCCGCACCGTGCCCGGGGCCGCCTTGGCGACGTCGGTCGCACCCATCACCTGGCGCAGGTGCGCCACGGCGTCCTCCCGCTCCAGCGCCAGCGGCATCACCGGCCCGCTGGTCATGAACTCCACCAGGCTGCCGTAGAAGGGCCGCTCCCGGTGCACCTCGTAGAACGACCGCGCCTGCGCCGCGCTGAGGCGCACCAGCTTGATGCCGCAGAGGCCGAAGCCCTCCGCCTGCAGATGGGCAAGGATCTTGCCCGCATGGCCGGCCGCGATGCTATCCGGCTTGAGGATTGCCAACGTCATCGCCATCTCGGTCTCCCCTGATCTCACCGTTCGTCCTATGCCGGTAGCGGGTCCGTCTCGTCCGCGTCCCTTTGGGCGAGGCCTCGAAGGCCTCCGTCCCGCCCCCACCACCCTCACGGCCCTCGCCCAAAGGGACGCGGACGAGACGGACCCGCTACCTAACCGCCGCCGCCAGCCGCCTCGGACAGCACCTCGAAGTCGGCGTCGGGGCCGTCGAGGCGGAACACCGTGCCGACCACCTCGACCGCATCGTCGGGGCCGAGCAGCACGGCCGATCCGGCCGGCAGGCCCAGTCCCCAGCGCACGCCCGGCAGTCGCAGCAGCCGGCGCAGCCGGCGATCGTGGCCCGGGTCGAAGTTGGGCTCGACCACCCCGGCCGGCAGCCAGCCGAAGCCCGGCAGGGTCTGGCCCGGAGCGATGCTGCGCGCCGCGGCCCCCGCGGCCTGCGCGGCGGCGGCGATCGCCACCACCATGCCGCCGCCGGCCAGGCGCTCGCCGAGCGCCGCCTCCGCCGGCGAGCCGGCCATCGCCTCGAGCAGGTGGTCGGTCACGCCGCCGCCGATGTAGGCCGCGGCGACCTCGCGCAGCCGCTCGGCGTTGCGCCCGCGCCGCGCGTCGCGCGCGCGGTAGATGGGCACCGTCTCGACCTCGCGCCCGAACGCCTGCCCCAGGTAGGCCGCGAAGTGCCGCGGGTAGTCGTTCGAGCCGCTCGCCGCCGGCACGAAGCCGACCGGTCCCGGCGCGCAGCGCGCCAGCCAGGCCCGATCGGCCGCGAGGGTCTGGCCGAAGCTGAACTCGCCGCCGCCCAGGAGCGCCAGCCACCCGTCCCCGGGGCAGCGCTCTAACCCGTGCAAGTCGCGCTCACCTCGGCGCCGCCGCCGGCGATGCCGCCGCGCGCGCCGTTCCCGCGCCTCTCGCCGCTGCCGCCGTGGCCGTCATCCTCAGGCACCCAGCGCGCGCGCCATGGTCTCGCCGAGCATGGCCGGCGACTCCACGACGTGCAGCCCGGCCGCGCGCATCGCCGCCATCTTCTCGGCCGCGGTGCCGCGGCCGCCGGCGACGATCGCTCCGGCATGGCCCATGCGGCGGCCCGGGGGCGCGGTGCGGCCGGCGATGAACCCGACCACCGGGCGGTCGTAGTTGGCGGCGATCCAGGCCGCCGCCTCCTCCTCCGCGCTGCCGCCGATCTCGCCGATCATCACGATGCCCACCGTCGCCGGGTCGGCAGCGAAGGCCTGCAGCACGTCGATGAAGCTGGTGCCGTTGATCGGATCGCCGCCGATGCCGACGCAGGTCGACTGGCCGAGGCCGAGGTTGGTGAGCTGCCACACCGCCTCGTAGGTCAGGGTGCCCGAGCGGCTGATGACGCCGACGCCTCCGGGCCGGTGGATGTGTCCCGGCATGATGCCGATCTTCGCCATCCCCGGCGAGATCACGCCGGGGCAGTTCGGCCCGATCAGGCGGGTGGGGTGGTCGGCGAGGAAGGCCTTGACCCGCAGCATGTCGGACACCGGGATGCCCTCGGTGATGCAGACCGTCAGCTCGACCCCCGCCGCCGCCGACTCCATGATCGCGTCGCCGGCGAAGGGCGGCGGCACGAAGATCATCGAGGCGTTGCAGCCGGTCGCGGCGCGCGCCTCGGCCACCGAGTCGTAGACCGGGATGCCCTCGCCACCCTCGCCGCCCGCGGGGACGGGGACCGTGCTGCCCCCCTTGCCCGGCGTCACCCCGGCCACCACCCGGGTGCCGTACTCGCGGCAAGCCAGGGCGTGGAACGTGCCCTCCTTGCCAGTGATGCCCTGCACCACCAGGCGCGTGTCGCCGTTCACCCAGATCGCCATCTAGCGCCCCGCCGCCCTGGCCGCCGCCACCACCTTCTCGGCGGCGTCCGCCATCTCCTCGGCGACGATGAACTGGAACGGCGCCTGCCGCAGCACCTCGCGCCCCTGCTCGACATTGGTGCCCTCGAGCCGCACCACCACCGGCAGCGTGACGTTGCCCAGCTCCTCGATCGCCCCGACGACGCCGCGCGCGATGCGGTCGGTGCGGGCGATGCCGCCGAAGATGTTGATCAGCACGGCGCGCACGCCCGGGTCCGCGACCAGGAGCTGGAAGGCGTTCTTCACCGCCTCCTGCGAGGCGCCGCCGCCGACGTCGAGGAAGTTGGCGGGCTCGCCGCCGTAGAGCTTGATGATGTCCATGGTCGCCATGGCGAGACCGGCGCCGTTGACCATGCAGGCGATGTTGCCGTCGAGCTTGATGTAGTTCAGGTTGTACTTGCCGGCCTCGACCTCCATCGGGTTCTCCTCCTCGAGGTCGCGCATGGCGAGCACCTCGGGCCGGCGGAAGAGCGCGTTGTCGTCGAAGGTCATCTTGGCGTCCAGGGCGAGCACGTCGCCGCCGCCGGTCACCAGCAGCGGATTGATCTCGACCAGCGACGCGTCGGTCGCCAGGTAGGCCCCGGCCAGCGCCGACAGCAGCTTCGCCGCCTTGCCGGCCGTGGCGCCGGCCAGCCCGAGCCCGCGCGCCAGCGCCCGCCCCTGGAACGGCAGCAGGCCGAGCAGCGGCTCGACCTCCTGCCGCAGGATGGCGCCCGGATCGCGCGCCGCCACCTCCTCGATATCCATTCCTCCCGCCGCCGACGCCATGACGATCGGCTTGCCCGCATGCCGGTCGAGGGTCACCGAGACGTACAGCTCGCGGGCGATGTCCAGGGCCTCCTCGATCAGCACCCGCCGCACCAGCTGCCCCTCCGGCCCGGTCTGCGGCGTCACCAGCCGCATCCCCAGGATCCGGCCCGCGATCTCGCGCGCCTCCTCCGGCGACCCGGCCAGCTTGACCCCGCCCCCCTTGCCGCGCCCACCCGCATGGATCTGCGCCTTCACCACGCACCGCCCCCCCAGCTCCGCGCAGATCCGCCCCACCTCCGCCGCATCCTCCGTCACCCGCCCCCGGGGCGTCGCCACCCCATGAGCGCGCAAGATCTCCTTCGCCTGGTACTCGTGGATCTTCAAGACCCCTCCCCCCGAAAAAACCCGCCGCAGTCTATCGCACCACGCCCGGCAGCCTGAGAACGACCACCGTCATGTCGTCCTCGCGCTCCCCGCCGTTGGTGAACGCGACGACGTCCGCCAGCACGCCGTCGCGCAGACTCTCGACGCTCCCTCCGGCGTGGCGCTCCAGGCTCTCCTCGAGGCGCTGGAAACCGAAGAGGTCGTCGCTGCCCTCGGCGCGCGCCTCCACCAGCCCGTCGCTGAACAGGAACAGCGAGTCGCCCGCGTCGAGGCGTGCCAGGCGCGGCTCCACCTCGAGGGCGCGGCGCACGCCGAGCGGGTAGCCGGTGGACTCGAGCGCCTCGACCTTCCCGGCCGCCGTGACCCGGTAGGGATAGAGATGACCGGCACTGGCGTAGAGCAGCTCGCGCCGCACCGGGTCCAGCAGCGCGTAGCAGAAGGTGGCCAGCAGCCGCTTGCGCGCCGTCTGGTAAACGGTGCGGTTCAGCGTGCGGAAGACCGACTCGACCTCCGGGTCGAACGTCACCTGCACCGCCAGCGCCGACTTCGCCATCGACATGACGAGCCCACTCGACACCCCATGCCCCGCCACGTCCCCGACCGCCACCGCCAGCCGCCCGTCCTCGAGCGCCAGCACGTCGTAGAAGTCGCCTCCCACCTCCGAGGCCGGCAGGTAGGCATGCGCCAGGTCGACCCCGGCCAGCCGCGGCGGCAGCTCGGGCAGGATCGAGCTCTGGATGCGGCGGGCCGTCTCCAGCTCGACCCGCTGCCGCTCGCGCTCGGCGATGCGGCGCACGTGCGGCGGCACGTCCTCGTAGCGGTAGGAGATCTCGCGCCGGCTGCCGAGGTAGCGCGCCGAGACCAGCAGCGGCATCGCCAGGACCAACAGGCCCGCCCACCCCTCGGCGCGCAGGGCCGGGTTGACCGCGGTGAGCAGCGGCCAGGCGACGAGCAGATAGGCCGACGTGAGACCGGCGACCAGGAAGGCGAGCAGGTCGACGGCCAGGAAGACGGCGAGCTGGGCGGCGACCATCACCGCCGACAGCAACGCCCCCCAGCCGAGCGGCAGCACCAGCAGCGGACCGCAGCTGCCGGCGGCTGCCGCCAGCGCCGCCGCCAGGAAGCCGAGAGGGCGGCCCAGCCACCGGCCGAACACCGGCAGCGCGCAGAGCGCGAGCACCAGCCCGACCGGGACCAGGAACGAGAGATAGCCGGCCGCCACCTCGAGCCCGGTCCAGGCGCTGGTGATGTGGTGGAACAGCGCGAACATCGGCCAGGCGCCGGCGGGCCGCAGCGCCAGCAGCATGGCCACCGCCAGCCCGGCCAGCGCCAGGCCGGCCAGCAGGCCGCGCAGCGACGACGCGGCGACGGTGGCATTGCCCCACCGGCGCTGGAACAGGGCGTCGAAGGAGGTGAGCTTGTGCCCCCAGGGCTGCCGGCACCACCACTCCCCGACCGACCAGGCGAGGAAGCCGAGGATCGCCGACGGCATCAGGTAGAACAGCACGAAGATGAGCATGAAGAACCAGGTCGCCTGTTGCGGCGTCGTGAAGCTGAAGCCGTTGACCATCGCCGACTGGGCGCGGGAGGTCATCAGCATCACCAGCAGCCCGGCGGCGCCGATCGCCAGGAACAGCTGGGTGCCGCGGCGCACGCCGATCTCGCCCTCGTGATAGCGCCTTAGGAACGGGAAGGCCAGCAGGGCGAGGGCGCCGTAGTTGAAGGCGAAGTCGCCGAAGAGCGCCAGCTGCGAGCCCTGCAGGCTGCGCTGGGCGGCCCGTTGCGGCGCGCCCCCGTCGATCCAGGAGCCGAAGTCCGAGAGCCGATCGCCCGCGAACTTGACCTCCATGCCGAAGCCGCCGCCGTCCGGCAGCAGCCGGCGGTCGCGATAGCGCAGGCTGACGTCGGTGCGCGAGGCGAGCTGCTGGGTGCTGATCTCGGGCTCGCCGAAGCGCCGGAGGTCGAAGCCCTGCGCGCGCAGCACCGCGTCGGCCTGGGCGCGCGCCACCGCCGGGGCGAGCGCCGCGGCCCTGGCTTCCGGGTCGACGCGGAGGTGGAGCGACACCAGCCCGCCGGTGAGCGAGACCTCGGCCCGCGCCGCGTAGTCGTTCCGCGTCGCCTCCGGCGGGTAGACGGTGACCTCCCAGACGGTCACCAGGTCCGGCAGCCCGGTCGCCCGCAGCCGGGCCAGGTCCTGGCGCTCGAGCGCCAGCTGCAGCCGGCGCTCGAGCAGGGAGTTGCCGGCGAGGCGGGTCACCACGTAGGGCCGGCGCACAGGCTGGCCGAGCTGCCGCAGATGGTCGAGCACGATCGCCTCCGCCTGGCTGGCCGAGGTCCGCCAGTGGCGCGGCTGGAAGGGGGCGGCCCGCGGGTAGCCCCAGACCAGCAGCGCCGTGCCGGCCGCCGCCGCGAGTCCCCACGGGATGAGCGAGATCGATCTACGCATGGGAGCCAGGGGCGCCGCGCTCGGCCGCGGCGAAGGACAGCGCTAAGACAGCTCCGCCACCAGCCCGCGCACCGCGGCGACCGACTTCTCGAACAGGGCCTTCTCCTCGGCGGTCAGGTCCAGCTCGACGATCTGCTCGACGCCGCCGCGGCCGAGCTTGACCGGCACGCCGACGAACAGCCCGTCCACTCCGTACTCGCCCTCGAGCCGCACGGCGCAGGGGAGGATCTTCTGCTTGTCGAGCAGGATCGCCGCCACCATCTCGAAGCTGGCGGCGGCCGGGGCATAGTAGGCCGAGCCGGTCTTGTAATAGTTGACGATCTCGGCGCCGCCGTTCCTGGTGCGCTGGTTGATCGCCTCGATGCGGTCGGCGGCGAGCAGCTGCGGCAGCGGGATGCCGTTGACCGTGGCGTAGCGCGGCAGCGGCACCATGGTGTCGCCGTGGCCGCCCAGCACGAACGCATCCACGTCCTGGACCGACACCCCCAGCTCGGCGGCGATGAACCAGCGCATGCGGGCGGCGTCGAGCACCCCCGCCATGCCGAGCACGCGCTGGCGCGAGAAGCCCGACGCGCGCCGCGCCACCTCGCACATGGCGTCCAGCGGGTTGGTGACGACGATGAGGATGGTGTCGGGCGAGTGCTCGACCAGGCTGGTGACGACGCCGTGGACGATCTCGGTGTTCTTGTTGCGCAGGTCGTCGCGGCTCATGCCGGGCTTGCGCGCCAGCCCCGCCGTCACCACGCACACCTGCGAGCCGGCGGTCGCGGCGTAGTCGCCGCCGCCCTGGACGTGGGCGCTGAAGCCGAGGATAGGCGCCGCCTCCATCATGTCGAGCGCCTTGCCGGTGGCCAGCTCGTCGGCCACGTCCACCATCACCACGTCGGCGAGGTCGGCCTCGGCGATCCGCTGGGCGGTGGTGGCGCCGACGTTGCCGGCCCCCACCACGGTGACTTTGTAGCGCATCTCGAGATCTCCGTCGGTTGCGGCCGTTTGGCGGTCGGGATGCTACAGGTTCTCCAGGATGGCGCTCGCGAGCTCCGAGGTGCGCAGCAGGGTGGCGCCCTGCATCTGCCGCTCGAGGTCGTAGGTCACCCGCTTCTGGGCGATGGTGGCGGCGAGCCCGCGCTCCACGGCGTCCGCGGCCTCGCCCCAGCCCAGCCAGCGCAGCATCATCACCCCGGAGAGCATCAGCGAGCCGGGGTTGACCTTGTCCTGGCCGGCGTACTTCGGCGCGGTGCCGTGGGTGGCCTCGAAGACGGCGATGCCGTCCCCCTCGTTGCTGCCGGGCGCCATGCCGAGGCCGCCGATCTGCGCCGCCAGGGCGTCCGACAGGTAGTCGCCGTTGAGGTTGGTGGTGGCGATGACCCCGTACTCCTCGGGACGCAGGAGCACCTGCTGGAACATGGAGTCGGCGATGCGGTCGCGCATCACGATCTTGCCCGCGGCGGCCGAGCCGGCGCCGAGATCGTCCTCGGCGACGGTCTGCTCGCCGAACTCCTCCCGCGCCACCTCGTAACCCCACTCCTTGAAGGCCCCCTCGGTGAACTTCATGATGTTGCCCTTGTGCACCAGGGTGACGCTGCCGCGGCCATTGGCGAGGGCGTAGCGCAGGGCCGCGCGCACCAGGCGCTTGCTGCCGGTCTCCGAGACCGGCTTGATGCCGATGCCGCTGTCGGCGCGCACCGGCTTGCCGAGCGCCGCCAGCAGGTCGATCAGCCGGCCGGCCTCGTCCGAGCCCGCCGGCCACTCGATGCCGGCGTAGACGTCCTCGGTGTTCTCGCGGAAGATCACCATGTCCACCGCCTCGGGGCGGCGCACCGGCGACGGCGTCCCCGGGTAGTAGCGCACCGGCCGCACGCAGACGTAGAGGTCCAGCGCCTGGCGGAGGGCGACGTTGAGGCTGCGAATGCCGCCGCCGATCGGCGTGGTGAGGGGGCCCTTGATCGCCACCCGGTAGGCGCGGATCGCCGCCAGCGTGTCCGCCGGCAGCCACTCGCCGGTCCGGTCCTTCGCCTTCTCGCCGGCCAGCACCTCGAACCAGGCGAAGGCCCGGCGGCCGCCGTAGACCTTCGCCACCGCGCCGTCGAGCACGCGGCGGGTGGCCCGCCAGATGTCGGGGCCGATCCCGTCCCCCTCGATGAAGGCCACGATCGGCCGTGCCGGCACCTCGAGCCACTTCTCCGCGGCATGCCAGGTCACGGCGAAGCCGTCCGCCGGGGGCGTCAAGCCGTTGTAGGTCGCCAAGGCGCGATCCCTCCAGGGAGTCGACGAGCTTCCGGCCCGACCCGGCGCGAAGCCCGGCGAGCCGAGGCAGAAGCTATCACGCGGGCGCGGCCGCGGGCACGGCCCGGGAAGCCTCGGTCCTGGTGTCCCGCTACCCTTCGCCCTCGTCGGCGAGGCCCAGCGCCGCCGGGAGGTCGCGCGGGTGGGCAAGACGCCAGCGGGGGGTGGCGTCCACGGGGTCCGCGGCGCCTGCCGATGCGCCGGCCGAGGCGCCGGCCGCGACGGCGACGGCCACGGCCGCGACCGCCGGCCCGCCGGCCCGGGGCTCATCCCCCCAGAGCGTCAGCGCGAAGGCGCTGCCGGCGGCCTGGGCGGTACGGGCGTCGATCCAGGTGTCGCCCACCAGCAGCAGCCGCGAGGCGGGGATGCCCATGCGGTCGGCCAGCAGGATGAGGCCGCCGGGGTTCGGCTTGCGCGTCGGCAGGGTGTCGCCGCCGATCACCTCGCGCAGGTAGCGGTCGAGGCCCAGCCCGCGGAGGATGTGGCGGGAGAGGGCCTCGCCCTTGTTGCTGAGCACGGCGAGGGGGAAGCTCGGCGCCAGGGTGGCCAGCATCGCGGCGACCCCGGGATAGGCCTGCGTGGTGGCCAGGCAGACCTCGGCGTAATGGGCGAGGTAGCTGGCCAGGGCCTCCTTGAGGTCGTCCTGGCCGGCGCCGGGCGGCCAGGGAGGCAGGGCGCGCCGGACGAGCATCCGCGCCCCCTCCCCGACCATGCCGCTGACCTCCTCGACCGGCAGCGGCGCCAGGCCGCGCTCGGCGCGCATGTGGTTGACCGCCGTGGCGATGTCGCGGCGTGAATCGATCAGGGTGCCGTCGAGATCGAAGACGATGCCGCGCGGCGCGGCGGCGTCGAGGCCGGCCCCGCCGGCCGGGGGAGAAGACGGCGGCTCAGGCGGCAACGAGCTCGGCCTCGATCCGCCGCGGCAGCAGGCCCGCCGCGAAGCCGCGGTCGAGCAGCAGCTGGACGGCGCGGCGGCCCGCCTCGCCGTAGTCGCGGGTCCAGTCGTTGACGTACATGTCGACGAAGCGGTCGGAGCGCACCGGATCGTCTTCCAGGCCGCGGGCGTAGCGCGTCGCGTAGGAGAGGGCCTCGCGCCGGTGGTCGAGGCCGTAGGCGATGCTCGCCGAGAGCAGCCGGCAGAGGCGCCGCTTCAGCGGTTCCGCGAGGTCGCGCCGGATGCCGTTGCCGCCGAGCGGCAGGGGCAGGCCGGTCTCCTCCTTCCACCAGGCGCCGAGGTCGACCGCGGCGCGCAGCCCCTGGTCGGCATAGGTGAGCTGGCCCTCGTGGATCACCACCCCCGCCTCCGCCTCGCCCGCGGCCACCACGTCGAGGATGCGGTCGAACGCGACGACGCGCACCTCGACCGCGGGCTGCCAGAGCCGCAACGCCAGGTGCGCGGTGGTGAGATGGCCGGGGATCGCGACCACCCGTCCCGCCAGGTCCTCGCGGGTGCGGGCCTGGCGGCAGACCACGATGGGGCCGTAGCCGTCGCCGAAGCTGGCGCCCGACGGCATCAGCTGGTAACGGTCGGCGAGGTGGGCATAGGCGTGGAACGAGAGGGCGGTGATCTCGTAGGTGCCGGCGAAAGCGGCCTGGTTGAGGCTCTCGATGTCGCGCAGCACATGCTCGACGGCCAGCCCGGAGGTGTCGAGCCGCCCCTGCGTCAGGGCGTAGAACATGAACGCGTCGTCGGAGTCGGGGCTATGAGCGATGCGGACAGTGATCACGGCACCGGCGGGCGGCGCCGTGGTGGCAGCGGCTGGCGTCATGGGGGAACGGTATCAGAGTGCGGGGATCCGGGGATCAAGGTGCGCGCCCGGGAGGAGCGGGCGGCCGGCCGCGGCCCCCGCTCCCGCCGCCCCGCCGCTGCTCGCCGCCGTGCCTCCCGGGCGCGCGACTCTACATCTCATCCGCTAGCCCGTCAGCCCCGCGTCGTCAGCCGCGGAGCTGCGGCAGGAACGCCCTACTGGGGAGGCGGAGGCGGCGGAATGTGGTGCCGGTTCTCCCACTCCCGCCACTCCTTCTCGCGGTGGCGCCGCACCCAGTTGGCGAAGCGGCCGTCCCTGGTGCGCTCGTAGAAGACCACCTTGTGGGCGTCGTCGGTCCAGATGGTGTCGACGTCGGCGACCCGGAAGGCGCTGGTCACGCCGCAGCGGTTCTCGGCGACGATGGTCCCCTCGAGGCGGACGCGGTCGGTGTCGATGACGCCGCGCCAGCCGGTGCCCTCCAGGGCGTAGGTGTGGCCCTCGCTGTCCCTGACCAGCACGCAGTCGGGATCGGGCCCTGGCGTGACGCTGCCCTCGACGTACACCACCGCCGCGGCCGCCGGCGCCGCCATCAGGAAGGCGAGCGCCAGTGCCGCGAGCGGCAGCGTGAGGCCGAAGTAACGCTTGTGGAGATGCATACGGGCTCCTTTCCAGGATGTCATTCCAGGATGTCCTTCGACTCGGGCGTGCGCGGCGCACGCCCTTACCCCTTCAATAAAGCAAGCAGCCTGCCAGGTTGTCTCGGAAGAACGCGGAAGATCTGCAAAGCCCTTGCCGGCGCCAGGCCCCGCGCGGGCCTGGCGCACCGAGCGCCAAGACTAGGAGCGCGGGGGCTCGCGGCGCTCTCTCTCCCGCTCCCGCTCGAACTCCCGGGGACGGTTGTGCGAGAGCCAGCCGCGGAAGTTGCCGTCCTTGAGATGGTCGTAGTAGGTGGAGCGGTGATTGTCGTCGGCCCAGACGGCCTGGACCTCGGTCACCTCGAAGCCGCCCTGGCCGCCGCAGCGGGTCTCGGGAACGAACCGGCCCTCGAGGCGGACGTGATCGTTGCCGAGCAGGCCGTGCCAGCGTCCCACCAGCGTGTACAGCGAGCCGTCGTGCTGCCTGACCACCACGCAATGGCTGTCCGGGCTGAACGAGACGTAGCCGTCGACGTGCGCCAGGCTGGTGTCGCCGCGCGGTGCCGCCAGCGCCGACGCCGCCACCGCCAGCACGCCCAGGACCAGGGCCGCCGGCAGCAGGATGCGGAGAAGGTATCGTGGCCTGAGATCCATCGGGGTCTCCTTTCGAGACGACGCGCCCTCCCAGCCGGGATGCCGCGACTGGCGACAGGCGGAGCCGCGGCTCCCAGCCGGGATGCCGCGACTGGCGACAGGCGGAGCCGCGGCTCCGGCGCGTCTCCTGCTGACCCGAGCAAGGGTCCTGCCAAGATATTTCAGTCTCGCTTCAGAAGCTGGCGCAGCACGTAGTGCAGGATGCCGCCGTGGCGGTAGTACTGCACCTCCTGGGGGGTGTCGAGGCGGACCCGCGCCTTGAACTCGACGGGCGCGGCGCGGCGGTCGGCCGGCTCGCCGTCCGGCACCGCGCGGACCGTCACCTCCCGCTCCCCCTGCCAGCCGCCGGCGCCGGCCGCGCCCGCGCCGGCCTCCCCGCCCGCGGCGCCCGTGCCGTCCGCCGGCAGGCCCCGCGCCAGGCCCTCGATCTCGATCACCTCGCGGCCGGTGATGCCGAGGCTCTGCACGGTGGCGCCGTCGAGCAGCTCGAGCGGCACCACCCCCATGCCGACCAGGTTGCTGCGGTGGATGCGCTCGAAGCTCTCGGCGATGACCGCGCGCACGCCCAGCAGGCGCGGTCCCTTGGCGGCCCAATCGCGCGACGAGCCGGTGCCGTACTCCTTGCCGGCGAAGATCACCGTCGGCACGTTTTCCTGCTGGTAGCGCATCGCCGCGTCATAGATCGGCAGCGGCTCGCCCGACGGCAGGTGGAGGGTGAAGCCGCCCTCGATCTCTGGGACCATGCGATTGCGGATGCGCACGTTGGCGAAGGTGCCGCGCATCATCACCTCGTGATTGCCGCGGCGCGAGCCGTAGGAGTTGAAGTCCTTCGCCGGCACGCCATGCTCGACCAGGTACTTGCCGGCCGGGCTCGCGGCCTTGATCGAGCCTGCCGGCGAGATGTGATCGGTGGTGATGCTGTCGCCGAACACCCCGAGCACCCGGGCGCCCCGGATGTCCTCGACCGCCGGCGGCTCGGCCGGCATGTCGGCGAAGTACGGCGGCAGGCGGACGTAGGTCGAGCTCTCCTCCCAGGCGTAGGTGTCGCCCCGCGGCACCTCGAGGCCGTTCCAGCGCTCGTCGCCGGCGAAGACGTCGCCGTACTCGCGGTTGAACATCTCGGAGCGCAGCGACAACAGCACCGTCGCGGCGATCTCCCGGCGGCTCGGCCAGACGTCCCTGAGGAAGACCGGTTGGCCGTCCTTGCCGGTGCCGAGGGGCTCGGCGGCGAGGTCGACGTCGATGCGGCCGGCGAGGGCGTAGGCCACCACCAGCGGCGGCGAGGCGAGATAGTTGGCCCGCACGTCGGAGTTGATCCGTCCCTCGAAGTTGCGGTTGCCCGACAGCACCGCGACCGCCACCAGGCCGGCGTCCTCGATCGCCTCCGAGATCGGCGGCGGCAGCGGCCCGCTGTTGCCGATGCAGGTGGTGCAGCCGTAACCGACCAGGTGGAAGCCCAACCGCTCGAGGTAGGGAGTGAGCCCCGCCTCGCGCAGGTACTCGGTGACCACCTTCGACCCCGGCGCCAGGCTGGTCTTGACCCAGGGCCTGGTGGCGAGGCCGCGCTCGACTGCCTTCTTCGCCAGCAGGCCGGCGGCCACCATGACCGAGGGGTTGGAGGTGTTGGTGCAGCTGGTGATGGCGGCGATCACGACCGACCCGTGGTGGAGGGTGAAGCTCTGGCCGCCGAGCGCCGCCCTCGCTCCGCCCTCGGGCTCGGCATGCGTGGCGACGGCCTCGGCGACCCCGCCCGCGCCGACCGCCGCCCCGCCACCGCCCTCGCTGATCATCTCCGCCGCCCTGGAGGTCCTGGGGCCGGCGGCCCCGGTCCCTCCCGGGGCGGCGGCCTTGCCCGGCACCGCCGCCAGCATGGCGGCCAGCTCATGCCGGAACGAGCTCTTGACCTCGGCGAGCGGCACCCGGTCCTGCGGCCGGCGCGGACCCGCGAGGCTGGGCTGGACCGTGGAGAGGTCGAGCCGCAGCGTCTCGGAGTACGCCGCCTCGGGGGTGGCCGCCGAGTGGAAGAGCCCCTGCTCCTTGGTGTACGCCTCGACCAGGGCAACCTGCGCGGCGGGACGGCCGGTGAAGCGCAGGTACTCGAGCGCCACCTCGTCGACCGGGAAGATGCCGCAGGTGGCGCCGTACTCGGGGGCCATGTTGGCGATGGTGGCGCGGTCGGCGAGGGGCAGCGCCGCGAGGCCGGGGCCGTAGAACTCGACGAACTTGCCGACCACTCCGTGCCGGCGCAGCATCTCGGTGACCACCAGCACCAGGTCGGTGGCGGTGGCGCCTTCCGGCAGCTCGCCGGAGAGCCGGAAGCCGACCACCTGCGGGATCAGCATGGACACCGGCTGGCCCAGCATCGCCGCCTCGGCCTCGATGCCGCCGACCCCCCAGCCGAGGACGCCGAGGCCGTTGATCATGGTGGTGTGGGAGTCGGTGCCCACCAGGGTGTCCGGGAAGGCGTAGGTCTCTCCCTCGTGCTCGCCGGTCATCACGACCCGCGCCAGGTACTCGAGGTTGACCTGGTGGACGATGCCGGTGTCGGGGGGCACCACCCGGAAGTTGGCGAAGGCGCTCTGGCCCCAGCGCAGGAAGGCGTAGCGCTCGCGGTTGCGCTCGAACTCGCGCTCGGCGTTCACCAGGAAGGCGGCGGCCGTCCCGTACTCGTCGACCTGCACCGAGTGATCGATGACCAGCTCGACCGGCTGGATGGGGTTGATCCGCTTCGCGGCGTCGGGGGAGCCGGGGGCCATCCTGGCCATGGCGTCGCGCATCGCCGCCAGGTCGACCACCGCCGGCACGCCGGTGAAGTCCTGCAGCAGCACGCGGGCCGGCATGAAGGCGATCTCGCCGCTCGTGCCGGCGGCGGCCCGCGGGTCCCAGCCCGCCAGCGCCTCGATGTCGCCCGCCGACACCAGGTCGCCGTCCTCGCGCCGCAGCAGGTTCTCCAGCAGGATGCGCAGCGCGAAGGGCAGCCGCGACACGTCGAAGCGATCCAGGGCGTCCAGGCGGGCAATGCGCAGCTCGCGCCCGCCGGCCGCCCCACCTACCTTGAAAGTCGCGCGGCTCGAAAAGCTGTCTTTCATACGGGCTCTCTCCCCCCAAGCGACAATACCAGAACCCTCCCGCAGCTCTTCGGAAAGCGGTTAAGATGACGCCATGACGGGCGCTCCGGCGACGCTGTCGACTCCCGTGCTGCTACTGGCCATGCCCCAGGTGCTCGACCCGTTCTTCCACCGCAGCGTGGTGCTGCTGGTCCGCCACGAGGACGAGGGCAGCCTGGGGTTCATCGTCAACCGGCCCACCGGCATCAAGGTGAACGAGATCCTCAAGGGGATGGAGGTCCACTGGCAGGGGCGCGAGGACGTGGTGGCCTACTTCGGCGGCCCGGTGCAGCCGAACCTCGGCACCGTGCTGTTCGGTCCCTCGGCGCCGGCGGGGCCGGGGGGGGCGGCGGCGAGGGCCAGCGGGGAGTTCGAGGGGGAGGCCACCAGCGAGGTGCTGGCCGGGGTCTCCCTGACCCAGCACGTCGGCGACCTGTCGCGCCTCGCCGAGTCGCCTCCCGAGCGCTTCCGTCTCTTCCTGGGCTATGCCGGGTGGGGCGCGGGACAGCTCATCGAGGAGATCCTGCGCAACGACTGGCTCACCGCCCCCGCGCGCGGCGACCTGATCTTCGCGCCCGACCCCGACCGGGTCTGGTCGGCGGCCCTCGAGTCGGTGGGAGTCGATCCGGCAACCCTCCCCTCCTGGACTCCGAGCGGGAATGGCGAAGAGACCGCCAACTGAGGGCCCCCGGAAGGGGGTCCGCGCCCCGACGGCCGCGACCCGGCCGGCGGCACCCCTGGCAGCCCCGGCCACCCCGGCGACGGCGGCGACCCCGGCGACGGCCGCGATCGCCGATACCGAGCACCATCGCTCGGCCGGCGGCCTGGTCGTCCGCGGCGCGACGATCCTCTTGATCTCGACCCAGCAGGGCAGGCGCTGGCAGCTGCCCAAGGGGCACATCGAGGACGGCGAGACCTCCGAGCAGACCGCAGTGCGCGAGGTGAGGGAGGAGACCGGCGTCACCGGCCGGGTGGTGGCGGCGCTGCCCGAGATCGAGTACTGGTACGTCGAGAAGGGCAACCTGCGCGTCCACAAGCGCGTCGACTACTTCCTGCTCGAGTACGAGAGCGGCGACGCCGCCGACTTCGACGCCGGCGAGGTCTCCGGCGCCGGTTGGTTCGGCTGGGACGAGGGACTGGCGAAGCTCAGCTTCGAGAACGAGCGCCGGGTCGCCGAGCAGGCGCGCATGCTGGCCGGCAGCCTGGCGCTCGCCGTTCCCTGAACGGCGACACGGCACCGATCGAAGGTCACAGTCGCGGAGGAGGGAATCGTCGATGCGTGCCCTGCTGCAGGTGGTGCTGAACGCGGTGGCCCTCTGGCTGGCCTCCATCGTGGTTCCCGGCATCCATTACACCGGAGGGCTGGTGTGGCTGCTGCTCGCCGGGCTGGTGCTCGGGCTGCTCAACCTGCTGGTCAAGCCGGTGCTGACGTTCCTCTCGCTGCCGCTGATCGTGCTGACACTGGGCCTGTTCTACCTGGTGATCAACGGCCTGGTGCTCTACCTCGCCGCCGCGCTGGTACCGCACCTGAAGGTGGACGGCTGCGGCGCGGCGATCGTCGGCGGCCTGGTGATCGCGCTGTTCAACTGGGCGGTCCGGGCCTTCGCGGAGCGCTGAATGGCCACCCAAGCAGAAAGCCGCCGCGGCCGCCCCCCCGGGATCACCCCGGGCCAGGCGCGGCGCGAATCGGCGAAGGCTCGCCGGCAGCGCACCGCGGAGATCCTGGCGCGGCTGCGCCGCGAGCATCCCGGCGCCCACACCGCGCTCGACCACCGCGGCGCCTTCGAGCTGCTGGTGGCCACCATCCTCTCGGCGCAGTGCACCGACAAGCGGGTCAACGAGGTCACGCCGGCACTCTTCCGGCGTTTCCCGACGCCGCGCGACCTGGCGGGAGCGAGCCTGGCCGAGCTCGAGGAGCTGGTGCGCACGACCGGCTTTTACCGCAACAAGGCGCGCGCCCTGCAGGGGCTCGGTCAGGCGCTGGTCGCGGAGCACGGCGGCAAGGTGCCCGCGACCATGGAGGAGCTGCGGCGGCTGCCGGGAGTCGGCCGCAAGACCGCCAACGTGGTGCTGGGAAATGCTTTCGGACAGAACGTGGGAGTGGTCGTCGACACCCACGTACAGCGGCTGTCTCGCCGCCTGGGGTTGACCGCGGAGACCGATCCCGAGAAGATCGAGCGCGACCTGATGGACCTCGTGCCGCAGCGCGACTGGACCCTCTGGTCCAACCTGCTGATCGCCCACGGCCGCAAGGTCTGCCAGGCCCGCCGGCCGCTGTGTGCGAGCTGCGTGGTCGCCGATCTCTGCCCCTCCGCGGTGGTCTGAGGCTCGTCGACGGGAGAGAGTTGCCATGACCGACGCCGTGGAGGCCGGGAAGATCGCGGTGGTGACCGGGGCGAGCTCCGGGATCGGCGCGGCGAGCGCGCGCGCCCTCGCGGCGGTCGGCTTTCAGGTCGTCCTCGGCGCCCGGAGGCTCGAGCGGCTGCGCGACCTCGCCGGCGAGATCGACGGCGCGGGGGGCGCCGGCCGGGCCCTGGCGCTCGCGCTGGACGTCGCCGACGCGGCGAGCGTCGCCGCGTTCGCCGCGCGGGTGCCGCGGGTCCACCTGCTGCTCAACAACGCCGGCGGCGCCCACGGCGTGGAGCCGATTGCCGAGGCCCGCGACGACGACTGGCGCACGATGTGGGAGGTCAACGTGCTCGGGTTGATGCGCATGACCCGCGCCCTGCTGCCGGCGCTGATCGCGTCGGGCGACGGCCACGTCGTGAACCTGGGCTCGATCGCCGGCTTCGAGACCTACGCCGGGGGCGCCGGCTACACCAGCGTCAAGCACGCGGTCAGGGCGATCAGCCGCACCCTGCGTCTCGAGCTGCTCGGCAAGCCGGTGCGGGTCACCGAGATCGATCCCGGCATGGTGGAGACCGAGTTCTCCGAGGTGCGCTTTCGCGGCGACCGGGAGCGCGCGAGCGCCGTCTATCGCGGCATGCAGCCGCTCACCGCCGAGGACATCGCCGACTGCGTGGTCTGGGCGGCCACCCGCCCCGCCCACGTCAACGTCGACGAGATCGTCGTGCGGCCCCGCGATCAAGCCAGCGCCCACCACGTGCATCGGCGGCCCGACCCGGCGGGCGACGCGGCCGCGGCCGAGAAGCGATAGGCTGCCGGGATGAGTCGCGCGGCGATCGGCGGGGTGGCTCGGAGCAGCGCAAGGCGGAGCGCCGGCGGGGCCGCGGCGGCCGCGCCGCTGGCCTGCCTGGCGTGCCTGGCGTGCCTAGCCGGCGCGCTGCTCGGCGGCTGCGGCAAGCTCTTCCCGCACCGCGCGCCGGGCGAGCAGCTGTATGTCGACAACTGCGCCGACTGCCACGGCCTCGACGGCCGCGGCAACACCGCGCGCGAGATGGGTCAGTCCTACGCCGACCTGACCGACGACGTCTGGAAGTTCGGCGGCGACGACACCTCGGTCGCCAACGCCATCCGCGAGGGGTCGTTCGAACTGATGCCGGGCTTCCAGCAGAAGCTGAGCGACGAGCAGATCCAGGAGCTGGTCGCCTATCTCCGGGTGCTGCGCAAGCGCGCCGCGGACGCCGCGCCATGAAACCGGCCCCCGCGTGCGCCGCCCGCGCGGCGAAGGGGCCGCGAGAGAGGGCGCGAGAGAAGGCGGGCCGATGACATGGACGCCCAGCGGCTGAAAGACGCCTACCAGAGGATCCGGAGCCTCGACGACCGCCTGACCCACAAGGTCAGGCCGCGACCCGGCGGCCCCCTGGTCCGCCCCTCGCCCGACCAGCTCGAGCAGGGCCTGCGCGACCTCGCGGCCTACACGGTCGAGCTCAAGGAGATCCTCGAGGAGCTGATCCTGGCCATCGCCGGCCGCCCGAAGGACCCCGGAGAGGGATAGAAGGGCCGGGTTGGGTCAGGTCGGGTTCGCCCGGAGATCGAGGCTGGACTGCAGGAGCTCGCGGTCGGCGGGGTCCAGGCGCAGGAACTCGACCCCGACCTCGAATCGGCCATCGCTGGCATTCTCGTAGACCACGCGGGCGGTAGTCCGCACCACCCGCCCCGAGAGCGAGATCAGGAGCTCGATCACCGAGCCCTGGCCCACCGGCTCGTCGCTCAGGAACATGCACCCGCCGAGGCCGAGGTCCCGGGTCTTGGCGAACTCTTCCAGCGTCTCGGCGCCCACCCTGGTCACCATCACGGCGTGCTCCGCGGCGATCCTGGGGAACCGCCGCTGCTTGGGATCTTCGTCGGCCACGCCGCCTCCTCGAGCCCCTCACGGGCTGCCGCAGAATCTACCGGGAAGGCCCCGGCGAAGCAACCGAGCGATCCACCAGGAATATCGTTAGCCGGGTGACGTGCGCGTGATTCCCAGATCGGGTATGATTCTTCCTGATATGGGAAGGAAGATCGCTGGCGGCGGTCTGGCCGATGCCTTGTTCACGCCTGTTCAACAGCGTGTCCTGGGATTCCTCTTTGGTCAGCCTGACCGTCGGTTCCAGAGCGCCGAGCTGATCCGCCTTGCAAAGGGTGGCGTCGGCGCGGTCCATCGCCAGCTCTCCCGCCTGGAAAGGGCAGGGTTGGTGGAGGTAACACGTGTCGGGAATCAGAAGCACTACCAAGCCCGCCACGAGTCTCCGGTGTTCGCCGAGCTGCAAGGCCTCATCGCCAAGACGGTCGGCGTGGTAGGACCTGTGCGGAACGCTCTCGAAGTTCTGGCGGACCGCATCCATACCGCGTTCGTCTTCGGCTCCGTCGCGAAGGGCAGCGACCGCTCCGGGAGTGATATCGATCTCATGGTGATCTCGGACACTCTGAGCTACCCGGACCTGTTCAACGCTCTGCAGGGCGCAGAGGCTCGCCTCGCTCGGCCCATCAATCCGACGGTAATGAGCCTCGCCGACTGGCGGGCCAAGAAGGCGCGAGGCGACTCCTTCGCCGCCCGTGTCGCTACACAGCCAAGGCTCTTCGTGATCGGATCGGACGATGACCTCACCTGAGCTCGAGAATCTGGTACGGACCGGGAAGTTGAAGCGTGAGCCTCCCACGGTAGGCGAGCTCGAGGGTCTCCGACGGTCTGGGGAAGCCCGCCTCGCTGACGCCCGAAGGCCAGAACTGTCGATCGAGAGCCGTTTCGACTTGGCTTACAACGCGGCGCATGTTCTGGCGCTGGCCGCGCTGCGTCGTTTAGGCTACCGCTCGGAGAACCGCTACCTCGTATTTCAAACGCTGCCGCATACTCTCGGGATCTCACCTTCAATCTGGCGAGTGCTGGCCAAGGGCCATGAGAAGCGGAACCTCGCCGAATACGAAGGGCTGCTGGAAGTGGACGAGCGGCTCGTCGCCGATCTGCTGGATGCTGGAGAGGCAGTCTCGGCTGCCCTGAGAACTGTCACAGACCCTACGTGACCGACCTTCGACGAGCACTACCGAGCAAAGGAAGGGCACTGCAAAGCTAAAGCGTCACTACCGAAGGTTGGGCTTCAAGTCTATCGGCCGGAGCGATTTCATGTTCCTAAATCCTGCGCTACGCAACCCAACTCTTGCGGATATCTGACCGATCGGCCGTGCGGTTCTATCCTCGCTAAAGCCACTGAATGAGACTCCAATGCGCTAGACCAGGCTCTGGTCCAGTAGGCGTGGAGACATGGGTCAGGACGGGTCGAGCTCCATCATCTCGTCGAGGGTCTGGCGGGCGAGCGGCAGCTCTGCCGGCAGCCAGGCGGCGAAGCCGCGGCTGGTGAAGAGCGCCTGGTCGCCCGGGTAGGTGGGCACCAGGTAGAGCGGGAAGCGGGCGAAGATGTCGCGGTCCGATCGACGCCGGCGGCGCTGCACCGCGGCGCGGGCGGCGGCCGCGGCCTCGAGATGCGAGAGCAGGTACGACAGCGCGCGCAGCTGGGCGACGGTGCGCTCGTCGGTGAGGATCGGGGCGCGCGCCGCGGCGGCCTCCGCCCTGCCGCGCCCCCCGTCTCGCCCCGCCGCCAGGGCGGCCCGCAGCTCGGCGCGCAGCTTGAGCGCGGCACGGCGGCAGAGCTCGCGGGCGCCGTGCTGCCGCCACTTGCGCTTGAGGACGGCCGGCGACAGCAGCGATCGCGGCGCGGCGGGCGCGGGCGGTGCGGGGGTGGCGGGCGCCGGCGCCGTGGCCGTGGCGATCGCCGCGGCGGCGGCGGGGGTGCCCTCGACGGCCGGCGCGGCGGTGTTGGCGATCCAGCCGGCGTAGGGGTCGATGCGCAGCGAGCCGCCGCCGGGGTTGTTGTCCGCGAGCATGGTCTGGGTACGGGAGAGGAAGGTCAGCAGCAGCGCCGGCATCACCTTCTCCCACAGTCCCGGCTCGTAATTCTTGTAGGCGGTGAGGAAGGCGTTGCGCTCGAACAGGAAGCCGCGGTTGTAGAGGCCGAGCAGGTCCGAGGTGGCGTTCGAGCGGTGATGCACGACCGCGTCGGGCTCGAACGTCACCCGCTCGCCCCCCGACCACAGGCGCCAGCCGAGATCGACGTCCTCGAGATAGGCGAAGTAGCTCTCGTCGAAGCCGCCGGCGTCGAGGAACGACGCCCGCCGGATCAGCATGTTGCCGCCGCAGGCGAAGAGCAGCTCCGCGCCGCGCTCGGGGACCCGCGCCGACCGCAGCGGCCGCCGGTAGTCGAGCTGGAAGGCGTGCCCGTCGAAGGTCATGACGCCGCGCCCGAAGTCGAGGCGCTCGCCGTCCCAGTCGACGATCTTGCCGGAGACGGCCGCGACGTCGGGCGGCGCGGCGGCAAGCGCCTGCACCAGCGCCGCCAGCCAGCCGCGGCTGGGCCGGGTGTCGTTGTTGAGGAATGCCACGGCATCGCCGGAGGCCGCCGCCACCAAGCGGTTGTTGCCGGTGCAGAAGCCGAGGTTGACCGGGCTCGCGAGCACGCGCAGCCGCGGCGGGGCCGGCGGCAGGATGGAGGCCGGCGCCAGGGTGGACGCCGGCGGCGACGGCGGTTCCGAGGCCGGCTCCCTCCGGGGCGTGAGCAAGCCTTCGGGATAGCGGCCCCGCAGCCAGGCGCCCGTGCCGTCGGTCGAGCCGTTGTCGAGCACCAGCACCTCCCACTCGACCCCGGGATCGACTTGGTTGGAGAGCGCCTCGAGGCAGGTCTCGAGATGCTGCCGGCCATTCCACGACAGGATGGCCACGGAGACCTGGCGCGGCGCCGTCATCGCCGCGGGCGCCCGGAGTCCGTCGCGGGCGACGCCGGCGGCCTCGCCGGCCGCGGCATGGCGGAGACCAGGCGCCGCAGGCGCCGGCGCAGGCGGAAGCCGGCGCCGTCCGGTGGCGCGGCCGTCGCCAGGGCATGCACGAAGCGGTCCTTGGTGGTCTCGCGTCGCGGCTCGCGGCAGAACCGCAGCAGCGGCGCCAATGCCTGCTCCCAGCGGAAGGACCGGAGCAGCGCCGCCGCTCCCTGCCGCCAGGCCCGATCCGCGTCGAGGGCCTCCACGATGGCGCGGGCCAGCGCCGGCGCATCGCCGGGCGGCACCACCCAGCCGGCGCCGTGCTCGCGCAGCAGTCGGCTCATCGCGCCGCCTTCCGTGGTCACCACCGGGCAGCCGGCGGCCAGGGCGTCGATGAAACGAGTACGCAGCGACAGCCGCGTCTCCAGGCTGGGACGGTGAGGCGCCACCAGCAGGTCCACGTCCCGCAGCAGGTCGTAGCGCCGCTCGACCGGCACCCAGTCGAGCGCCCGCACCCGGCTCCCCCACCAGTCCCGCCGCCGGCACCATGCCTCGACCTCCGCGAACAGGCGCTGCGGCGTCCCCGGGTTGGGATTGCGGATCAGCAGCAGCACCCAGCCGGGGACCTGGGGGAGGGCCTCGAGCAGCGTCCAGGGGTCGTACCAGTCATAGAGGCCGCCGAAGAGCAGCCGTCTCTCCCCGGGAGGGCGCGGCGGCAGGTACGGCTGGTGGGGCGGCAGCTCCTCGGGCACGCCGAAGGGCACGACGTCGATCAGCGACCGCAGGTCGGGATCGCGCGCCGCCAGCTCCGGGTTGACGCGGCCGAGCGCGGCGAGGAAGCCGAGATAGAAGACGCGCTGCTCCTCCGACGAGCAGAGGAAGAAATCGCCGCGCGACAGCTGCAGCAGCCAGGTGGCGTGGTCGTTGCGCCAGGGGTCGAGGCCGAGGGTCGCCAGGTAGGACAGGTTCTCGACCAGCCAGGGGTCGTACAGGTCGAGCGCCGCCGGCAGCCCCGGCGCGGCCAGTACGAGGTTGTTGGCCAGCTGGCCCTGGGCCACCGCCGCGCCGCAGCCGCGCAGCTGCTCGGCGAGGCGGCCGGGCTCGCAGCGTCGCAGCTCGACCCCCGGCAGGGCCAGACCGGCGCTCTCTTCCGGGTCGGCCGGGGACAGCAGCACGGTCTCCAGGCCGGCGGCGGCCAGGCGGCGGGCGAACTCCAGGTAGCGGATGCCGATGCCGGCCATCCGCGGCCGGATCGGCTCGCTGGACAGCAGGGCGATCCGAGTCATGACCGCCGCCGCTGCAGCCACTGATGGAGGCGCCAGGCGCGGCTCGCCTCCATCTCGCGGACGAGACGGTTGAGCCTCTCGATCTCGGCGTAGGTCCGGCCGAGATGGGCCGCCTGCTCGTCCGCCGCGGCGTGCAGCCTGCTCTCTTCGGCGTAGACCCGCTGCAGCTCGGACGACAGCCTGGCGGCCGCGGCCTCGTGCGCCGCCATCTCCTGGCCCAGGCGCTGCGCCTCCGCGCGCACGCGCTGGTGGTCGTCGCGCAGCGCCTGCAGCTCGCCGTTGACGGCGTGAAAGCGATCCTCGAAGTGGAAGCGCTCCGCCGCCAGGTCGCGGTTGGCGCGGGCGAGCTCGGCGTGCTCGACGCGCACCGCCTCCAGCCGGCGCTCGCCGGCCGCGGCCGCCTCGCGCTCGGCGACCAGCTCGCCGCGCAGGGTGTCGACCGCCCGCGCCAGCGCCGCCGGCGTCAGGCGCGCCGCGTGCTTGGCCAGCACGCGCGCCTTGACCAGCAGGAAGTCGGCGCGCTCGCGCGGCCGCTCGCCGAAGACGTGGTTCATGGGGCCGCGGAAGTGGCGGTACTCGCAGGTGACGCGCGCCAGGTGGTGGAACGGCGCCAGCGCCGCCAGGCGGATCAGCAGGTCCCAATCCTCGAAGAAGGGGAGCGCCTCGTCGGGCGGACCCGCCTCGTCGAGCAGGCGGCGCTCGATCAGCACGGTGTTGAACGGGATGTAGTTGTCGACCAGCAGCATGTCCGGGTCGAAGTCCCGGCTGTAGGGCAGCCGGCGCTCGCGGCAGGCCCAGCCCGCTTCGCCGTCGAGCTCGTAGACGCCGACCGCGGCATCGGTGTAGGCGATGCGCACCGCCGCGCCGCTCACCATGCCGGCGAGGGTCGCCAGGTGCTCCGGCGCCGCCAGGTCGTCGTCGTCGAGGAACGCCACGTAGTCGCCGGTGGCCGCGGCGATGCCGGCGGCGGCCGCGGCCGCCCGGCCACGCGGCGCCGGCAGGTCGACGCGCAGCAGCGGCAGCGAGCTGCCTGCAGACCCCGCCGCCCCGGCCGTCTCGCCCGCGCCGCGGCCGCCCTCGCCGGCAGCCGCCGCCGTGAAGCCCGCGGGGAGCGGCGGCGGCGCGCCGCCGTCGTTGACCAGCACCACCGTGACGCGCCGGTACTCGCCCGCCGCCAGGCTGGCGAGCGCCTCCGCGAGCAGCTCCGGCCGGTCGCGGGTGCGCACCACCACCGAGATCGATGGGCCCTCGCGGACCTCGATCAAGTCGGGCTCGCCGCCGAGATGGCGCACCAGCTGCGCCGGGCTGCGGGTGGTGAAGTCCTCGACCGTCAGCTGGCGGTAGCCTTCCACCAGGCCCGCGCCGGGGCCGAGGCTGAGCGTCCGGAAGCGGCGCAGGCCGAGCGCGGCCTCGAGGTAGGGATGGCGCTCCTGCTGGCTGGCGTAGCAGGCCATCGCCCGGCGCAGCAGCTCCTCGGCGGCCGAGACGTCGACCAGCAGGCTCGGGTAGGCCGGCTGGTTGACCTCGTAGAGCAGGATGCGCAGGCCCGCCAGCGCCGCCGCCTCGCCACCGGCCGCGCCACCTTTTGCATCGGTCTCGCCACCGGCCGCGCCGGAGCCGGCCCGCCAGGGGCCGAGGACGCGGTGCAGGGCGGCGAAGGCGGCGCGATGGTCGGCGGTCACCTCGAGCGGCGACGGGCAGAGCAGCAGCTCGGCACGCTGGCCGAGCAGCGCCTGGCGCACCCCGGCCGCCGCCTGATCCAGATGCTGGGCGAGGGCGCCGTCGGGCAGGTCGAGGAAGTCGCAGCCCGCGACCCCCAGCACCGCCGCCGCCGCCAGCGCCTCCTGCCGGCGCCGCAGGCGGTAGCCGTCACGGTGGGCGATCGCCTCGCGGCCGCCGCCGCCGTCGGTCAGGAAGAGCACGCGCACCGTCGCTCCCGCCGCGGTGAGCTGGGCCAGCAGCCCGCCGCAGCCCAGCACCTCGTCGTCGAAGTGGGGCGCCAGCACCAGCGCGCTCGCCGCGCGCACAGGCTCGGTCCTGCCGGGAGGCGGCGGCGCCGGCGGCGGGCTCACCGCAGATACCCCAGGGCGCGCAGCCGCCGCTCGGTCTCGGCGTCGTGCTCGACGCGGCGTTGCGGCTCGCCCGACGCGTCGTGCAGCCAGATTGCGACCGCCGGCCCCGCCGCCGCCGGCGGCGTGGCGGGTCCGTCGCGGGTGCGCAGCGCCGCCAGCGGCAGCGGGCCGCCGCCGTAGCTGGCGCCGGCGCCGACGCGCACCTGCCCCGCGGCCAGCGACCGGCCGTCGACGGTGGCCGCGAGCGAGCGGACGACGGCTTCACCGCCGCTGCCCGCTCCGCCGGCGGTGCCCGCTCTGCGACCGGCGCCCGCTGCACTACCGGCGGCGGCGGCGCCGGCAGCGGGGCGAGAGTCGCCGAAGTCGCCCTCGATCCTGACGCCCCGCGCCAGCCGATCTCCGCCCACCAGCTCGAGCGCCAGGTGAGAGCCGTCCAGGCTCGCGCGGTCCGCCGAGTTGAGCAGGTACGGCAGCCAGCGGCGCGGCGGCCTGGACAGGATGAGATCGAGCCGCAGCCGGGACCCCGCGGGCACGCCCGCCGCCAGCAGCCGGAGACCGGGCAGCGCCCGGTCGAGGCGGCGCTCGATCACCGTGGCCAGCAGCGGCAGGCGCCCCTCGGCCGCCGCCCGCGAGCCGCCCGGATCAGCGGCTTCGGGGTTACCCGGGTCCGGGGCCCCGCCTCCCCCCGGCTCCGCCGCTCCGGCTCCACCCGGGTCCCGGGCAACGGGGCCGCCTGGCTCTGCCGCCGGGGCCAGGTTGTGCCGCTCTCCCGGGTCGCGGGCCAGGTCGTAGAGCTCGACGCGCGCCAGCCGGCCGAGATCCTGCTGCCAGAGGTGGGCTTGCAGCTCGTCGCCGGGAGCGAACCGCTCCTGGCGATTGAACACCATCAGCTTCAGCCGGCCGAGCACCGCGGCGGCGCGCAGCGGACCGCTCGAGAGGCCCTCGGCGAACGCCGGCCGCTCGGCGAGCGGGGCCGCGCCGGTCAGGGCGGGCAGCAGGTCGAGGCCTTCCCATCCGGGATCGGCCGCGGCGCCGGCGGCCGCCGCCAGGGTGGGCGCCACGTCCAGCAGCCGGACCGTGCCCGCGAGGCGCCGGCCGGCCGGGATGTGGCCGTCCCAGCGCCAGATCAGCGGCACGTGGATCTGCTCCTCGTAGAGCGTCTGGCCGTGCTTCCAGCCGCCGTGGTCGAACAGCTCCTCGCCGTGGTCGGCGGTGAGCACCACCAGGGTGTTGGCCAGCACCTCCGGCCGCAAGCTGGCGAGCACCTGGCCGATGGCCCGGTCGACGTAGTGCACCTCGCTGTCGTAGAGCGCCGAGAGGTGGGCGACGTCGCGCGCCGGATCGGACAGGACGAGCTTGCCGGTGTAGATACCATGCACCCAGTCGCCCGCCACCGGACCCCGGTACTCGCCCTCGAAGGGGGAGCGGTTGCCGACGACGTCGGGGTTGTCGTACGGGTCGTGCGGGTCGATGTAGTGCAGGTAGAGGAAGAACGGGCGGTCCCGGTCCTGGTAGGCGGCGATCCAGGGGAGCGCGTGGCGGTTCAGGTCGTCGGCGTGGCGCCGCAGCCACTCGACGTCGGCCGGCGGCGCGTAGAAGGTGCGGAAGCCGCGCTCGAAGCCGGCGCCGACGTGCATCGTCGGGTTGGCCAGGAAGCCGGCGGTCTCGTAACCGGCGCGGGCCAGGCGCTCGGCGGTCGTCAGGACGCCCGCCGGGATGCCGTAGGCGGACATGTCGACGCCGAGCAGCTCGCCGGGGTAGCGGCCGGTCATCATCGACACCACCGACGGCAGAGTCCAGGGCGCCTGGCTGTACGCATCCTCCATGACCGTGCCGGCGCCGGCCAGCCGGCGCGCGATCTCGGGAGAGGTCTCGCGGGCGTAGCCGTACGGGGTCAGCCGGTCGCGGCGCAGGGTGTCGACGAGGATGACGATGACGTTGGGGCGGACCGCGCCGGGCGGCACGGCCGGGCCGCGGGCTCCCGCCTGCCCTTCGCTTCCCGCTCTACGGTGGGCGACGCCGGAGCCGCCGGAGCCGCCGGCGCCGGTCAGCGCCACCGGCCCCCAGGCCACCGGGTTGGCGGCGCGCAGGCGGGGAGGAAGGCCGTCGACCGAGAGCTCGAGGGTCACCCGCCGGCCCGCGTATCGCGCCAGGTCGGCCGAGAGGTCGAGCCATTCCGGGTTGACTCGCTCGCTCGATCGCACGACCTGCAGCACCTCGCGGGTGCGGCCGTCGGTCAGCACCGCCACCGCCTCCAGGTGGCGCGCCCGCGCCCAGGCGCCGGGTGCCAGCTGCAGCCCGGCGTGCAGCGCGGCCCGCGGCGGCACCCGCCCCGTCCAGGTCCACGGCGCCGCGGTCGTCAGCACCACGGGACGGCGCTCGTGGTCGATCTCGAGGTCGGCGAGCGCCGGCCGGGCCGCGAAGCGCAAGCCGTCCAGGCCGGCGCCGGCAGCGGGGCCGACGGCGTAGCGCCCCGCCTCGACCAGCTGCCGGAGCACGAATCCCTCGGGCCGGCCGCCATGGCAGCCGGCGGCCGGCAGGGCGCCGGCGAGCAGGACGGCGGCCGCCAAGATCCGTTCCGCGCGGCGATCCCAGGGGGCCCGGCGGGCGCCGGCGCGCCGTGACGGCGCGGTGGCGGTGGCGGCGTCAGGCCAGGTCATGATCGCCCATTGCGTAGTAGAAGCCGCCGGCCGCCGCGACCGGGTCCACCCGAGCCGGGGCGGCGCCGCGGCAGCCGACGAAGCGGGGGGCGCCATCCGGGTGGATCCCCAGGCGCGCCAGCAGGCCGGCGGCATCGGGGTTCCCGGGCGGCGGCCAGAAGCGCCAGGACCGCAAGCCGGCGGTCCGCAGGTCGGCCGCGATGGCGAGCATTGGAGAGTACCACTCGCCCGCCGGCGGAAGCCAGAGCTCGGCGGCCCACGCCTCTTCGCCGACGAAGGCGAACACCGCCAGCCCTTCGACGCCGCGCCGCCGCAGGCGGTAGAAGCGATAGTAACGATGCGGCCGGGCCCAGTAACGCCAGTTGAGGAAGGCCGCCGAACGCCGCACTCCGGGCACCGCACAGCTCTCCCACACCGCCTCCGCCCAGTCGCCGCACGAGTCGCCGCTCCACAGGCCGGTGTCGGTCCCGGGGTCCCCGCCGCCGGTGATCGCCGGCGCGAAGAGCGCGGCTGGCGCCGCGGCCACACCGCCCGGCGGCGGCTCCGGGAGCGGGCCGGCGAGCTGCACCAGGGTCAGGAGCGGCCGGTAGCCGAAGACGCGCTCGCCGAGGCGGAAATGCCGGTCGCTCGGGAAGCCGAACAGCCACGGGGCGTCCCCGTCTCCCGGCAGGCCGGCGAGCAGCCGCTCGCCGAGCTCCACCAGTGCCGGGCGCAGGCCGCGGCCGGAGGCGCTGCCGACGAAGTCGACCAGCTGCCAGATCCCGCCGTCGCCGCCGCGCCAGCGCGCCGGCAGCCGCAGGGCACCGCCATGGGCCACCACCTCGCCGCCCCCGCCCCCGCCCGCGGCGGCGGCCGCTTCGACAGCCTTGTCCCCTTCGACGGCCTCGACCGCCTTGACCGCCACCATGCTGCGCGCCTCGCCGGGCAGCTGCCGGTACTTCCAGGTCCACTCCTCGGGCGCGAGCGGATGACCGAAGCGCGACTCGAAGAGCGCGCTCAGCCCCGGCAGGTCGCCTGGCTCCGTCGGCCGCACCGAGATCATGCGGCCCCCGCGCCGCCCGCCGGACCGGCAGCGCTCGGCTGGTCCGGCGCGCCGGCCCGCGGCGGCCGGGCGAGCGCCAGGCCGACCCTGGTCCGCGCGGCCGCCAGGGCGGCGAGGACGAGCAGCGCCGCGGCCGACGTCCAGGCGCCGGCGAGCAGGCCCGGCGGACGGTAGCGCAGCTCGGCCCGCCCGGCGCCCGGGCCGAGCCGCACGCCCAGCAAGGCGCCGGCAGCGGCCTCGACCGGACGCGGCTGCCCGTCCGCCAGCGCCCGCCAGCCGGGAGCCCAGGACTCCGCCACCACCAGCAGCCGCGGCTCGGCGCTGCGCCAGCCGATCTCCCATCGCCCGGGCTCGCGGCGAAGCACTGCCAGGCCGTCCCCCGGCGAGCCGCCGCCGGCGGCCGGCGGCGCCCAGCGCACCAGCGGCAGCGCCGCGGGCCGCTCGTAGACCCGGGCGTCGGCGCCGGCATAGGCCAGGCGCCAATCCGCCGCCCGCGGCGCTTCGCCGGGGCCGGCGACCACCCAGCGCAGCCCGAGACGGTCCAGCCACGCCGAGCTCCACCGCGTCACCGGCTGGAAGTAGACCGGATCGCCTGCCGCGAATTGCCGGTAGACCGCCTCGTAGCCGACCAGCTTGACCGGGTCGTCGCCGCGCAGGTCGTAGAGCCCGTAGACCATGGCGGCGTTGGGCCGCAACGCCTCGCCCGTTCCCGCCACCCGCCCGGGCTGCCCGGCGAGGAAGCGCACCGCCCCGGTCGGCGGGTAGAGGCGCGCCAGCGGCAAGCCGGGATTGATCGCGCCGTGGGCGGCCAGCAGGTCGCAGAGCGCCAGCGCCGGCAGCAGCGGCGCCAGCCGGTGGCGCCAGGCGCGGTCCAGACGCAACGAGAGCGCCAGCAGCAGGGCCGCCGCCGCCACCGCCGCCGTCCAACCCGCCTCGGTGAGCAGCAAGCCGTGGGCCGCCCAGGCGCCGCGGTGGAGCGCCCATGCCGCCGCCAGCAGCGCGGCGGCCGCGGCGCCGCCGGCGAGGATGCCGCGGCCGCGCCCCGCCAGCCACTCGTCGCAGCCGGCGCCGGCGAGCAGCGCGGCACCGAGCTCGACCCCGAACAGCAGCCGGTGCTGGGCGGCGCGGCCGATCACCGGCAGCGCGCCCAGCAGGTCGCGCACCCCCGGCCAGTGGTAGGCGGCGGCGAAAGCGAAGGCGGCGGTGATTGCCAGCGCCAGCCAGCGGCGGTCGCGGCGGCAACGGGCGAGTCCCGCGGCGGCCAGCGGCAGCGCCAGCGCGCCGGCATAGACCGCCGTCGCCGAGTAGTTGAAGGGACCCCACCAGGTGCCGTGCGCCGGATGGCCGTACAGCTCGGGCAGCACCAGCCGCAGCGGCTGCTCGAGCAGCAACCGCAGCGGCGGCTCGGCGCCGGCCGCGCCACCCTGCCAGCGAGCCGTGGCCGGCAGGAGCAGGGCGAGCGGCAGCAGCTGCACCGCCGCCAGCGCCGCTCCGCCCAGCCATCCGGCCGCCCAACCCAGGAAGGCCGCGGCCGGCCGCGCCGCGCCGCGGACCGCCAGGTAGAGCAGCGACAGCAGCGCCGTGTGCGCCGCGGTCTCCGGGTGTCCGGCGAGCAGCTGCAGGCCCGCCGCCGCGGCGAGCCCGGCGACGGCCGCCGCCAGTGGGCGGACGGTCGTCGCCGCCGCGGGAGCGGGCCCGGGCCCGCTCCCGGCCGAGGAAACGGCGGCCAGGCGCTCGACCGCCCAGAGCACCCAGGGGACCAGGGCCAGGGCGTTGCCCATCGGGAACAGGGCGAAGCTCACGGGCATGCCGGACAGCGCGAAGCTCAGCGCGGCGAGCAGCGCCGCCGGCGGCCCCAGGCCGAGCTCCCGCGCGAGCATCCAGACGCCGCAGCCGCCGATCACCAGCCGCAGCCAGGGCAGCAGGACGAACCCGAGCTGCACCGGCAGCGCCGCGAACAGCAGGTGCAGCGGGAACAGCGGCGCCGACTGGCCGTTGGCCCAGAACGGCGAGCCGGCGAACTGGAAGGGATTCCACTCCGGCAGGCGTCCCGCCCGCAGCTCCCGCCGGGTGAAGAGCAGCCAGGGCTGGATCTGGTAGGTGACGTCTCGCAGCAGCGGGTTGCCGCCGCCCTCTGCCAGCGGCGTCGCCTTCGCCAGCGCCGTCTCCCCCTGCCCGCGCTTTGGGCGAGGCATCGAAGTCTGACGAGCGCCCGCGGAGGAGTTGAATGCCTCGCCCAAAGCGCGGGAAGGGGGAGACGGCGCCGGCGAAGGTGACGCCGACACCCCCCCCGTCCCCTCCCACGGAGGCACCGCCGCCATGGCGCTCGCGGGGCTGGGGATGCCGGTCGGCAGCGCCAGGGCGGGAGCCAGCAGACCGATGCCCGCCAGGCCGAGCGCCGCCCACGGGATGCCGAGCTCGCGCCAGGGGCGGCGCGGCGTGCCGGCGGCAGCCGGCCGCCAGGCGACGAGGATCGGTCCGGCGGCCGACAGCAGGGCCAGCAGCGGCAGGGCGGGGTTGATCGCGACCTGGAAGCTCAACGCCCGCCCCGGTGACGCCATCGCATCAGCAGCACGTCCCGGATCATTCCCAGCGAGGAGCGGATCGGGTGCACCCGCGAGTCCGGCGAGTTCGCCCACAGCACTCCCACCTCGACCACCCGCCGGCCGCGCGCCAGCGCCAGCCAGATCAGCTCGACGTCGTAGGCGAAGCCCGCGACGGTCAGCTCGGCGCAGAGGGCGCGGGCGGTCTCGCCGCGCGCCAGCTTGAAGCCGCACTGGGTGTCGTGGAACCCGCGCACCCCCAGGCAGCGGATGAGCAGGTTGAAGGTCTTGCCCATCAGCTCGCGATAGATCGGCTGCCGCTCGGTGATGACCGAGTCGGCAAGGGCGCGGCTGCCGACCACCAGGTCGGCGTCGCGCAGGCGGGGCTCGAGCTTCTCGAGCTCTTCGATCGGGGTCGAGAAGTCCGCGTCGGCCAACAGCACCCGCGCGCCGGCACAGGCCAGCACGCCGGTCTTCACCGCGGCCCCCTTGCCGCGGTTGCGGTCGTGGCGCAGCACCCGCGCGCCCGCCGCCGCCGCCACCTCGGCGGTGGCGTCGCGGCTGCCGTCGTCGACCACCAGCAGCTCATGGGCGACTCCCCGCCCACCCAGATACGCCGCCGCCCGGCGCAGGCCCGGACCGACGCGCGCCGCCTCGTTGTAGGCGGGGATCACGACCGACAGCTCGACGCCCATTGGTAGAAATCAGGCGCGGTGCCCTTGCGGGTCCGGGCTCCTGAATCCCCCTTTCAAACCGTGCATGCGGGTTTCCCGCACACGGCTTACGGATCGTCTTCTCATGCGGCATTCACCTTGCCG
>Ga0207699_10000112_pt1 | contig 57656 bp, 49 predicted proteins | sample LARL51metaG_FD_184344 | JGI IMG/M metagenome (GOLD analysis project Ga0207699, IMG submission 184344) | Corn, switchgrass and miscanthus rhizosphere microbial communities from Kellogg Biological Station, Michigan, USA - LAR L5-1 metaG... | ecosystem: Host-associated > Plants > Roots >...
CGCCGGCGGATCGGCACGCGGCTGCTGCGACTCACCGCCGCCGCCGTGGCGGAGCGGCGCCCCGGCTCGGCGCTGCACCTCTGGGTGCTGGAGCAGAACCTCGCCGCCCAGGCCTTCTATCGCGCCCGCGGCGGCTCGTGTGTCGAGCGCGGCACCGTGCAGCCGCCGGGCGGCGACGCGGGCAGGCTCAACGGTGCACCGGTCAAGCTGCGTTTCGCCTGGCCTGACCCCGCACAGCTCCGCTGAGACCAGCGCGGAAGCGGGTACGCGCTGCGACGATCACGGCGGTCCTCCCCGTCGGCGTACCCTGCGCGCATGGCCACCGCCGACCAGGTGCGCGCCTTCGCCGCGCGACTGCCGCGCAGCTACGAGGCGGTGGTGCGCGGGCGGCTCAAGCTGCGCATCGGGCGCATCGTCTACGTCGCCTTCTCGCGTGACGAGACCCTGATGGGCTTCGCCTTTCCCAAGGACTACCGCCAGGCGCTGGTCGACTCCGAGCCCGACAAGTTCATGCTGCCCCGCACCTCGGACATGCGCTACAACTGGGTGGTGGTGCGCCTCGCCGCCATCGACGAGGCAGAGATGCGCGACCTGGTGCTCGACGCCTGGGCCATGTGCGTGCCCAAGCGGGTCGCCGCCGAATTCCGAGTCCCGGCCGAGTAAACGGTCAGTCGCGCTTGCGCGCCCGCCAGACCTCCTCGGACGGCCACTGCTGCGCCCACTCCGCGGGCACGTAGTCGTAGTACACGTGGTCCTGGGCGCCCTCGGGTGCGTAGACCTCGACGATGTCGAGCACCTCGAAGCCGCTGCCGCGCAGCAGCCGGAACATGTCGCCGGTGCCGGGGTGGAATTCGACGCCGGGATCGTCGTCGTCCCACTCGATGCGGTCGAGCGCGCGCTGCGGACGTTGCAGGGTGGTGGTCACCTTGCCGGTGTCGGGCATGCAGAGCATCGACACCGTCGAGTTGCGCAGCAACACCAGCTCGCCGCCGGGACGCAGCAGGCGCGCCGCCTCGGCGATCCACAACCGCGGCTCGCACCAGATCGAGGCGCCGTACTCGGAGAGCGCCAGGTCGAACTGCGCGGACTCGAGCGGCACGTCCTCGGCGCTGGCCTCGACGAACTCCAGGCCGAGCTGGAACTCCGCCTCGCATCTGCGCGCGCTGGCCAGCTGCGCAGGGGTGACGTCGACCCCGACGACACGCCGCGCGCCGGCGCGCTTGAGCCAGGCGCCGAAGTACGCCGTGCCGCAGCCCAGCTCGACGACGTCGAGGCCGCGCACGTCGGGCAGCACCCGCAGCTCCGACTCGGGCACGCCGAAGACGCCCCAGGTGATCTCGCCCTGCAGCCAGTTGGTGCGCGCCCGGGCGTCGGTGTGGGCGGCGTTGGCGGTGGTCCAGGCATCGCGGTTGATCACCGCATGCGGTGGCAGCTCGTTCATGGCCGCGCTACGGTACCGCGTGCCGGGTGCGCGTGCACGCCGGCGGGCGGCGGGCCCGACCTGCTGAGATTGCACCGTGAAGCCGGCCATCGACCGCGACCGCGCCGTCGAGACCCTGCGCGCCGCGGTGGAGCGCGGGCAGCTCGAGCGCACCCGCGTGGTTCCGGCGCTCGACGCCCTGGCCACGACCGAGCCGGGTGACGCCGAGGTGGCCGCGGCCGTGATCGCGTTCGGTGAGGCCATGTTCGCCCACGTCTTCGGCGAGCGCGTGCAGATCGACGTGCTGGAGCGCTGCCTGCGCCTGCTCGCGCGCGGCGAGCATCGCCAGGCGCTGCCGTTCTACCGCGCCGCGGTCGGGCTCCACGTCCCCACCCCGCGCGGCGACCTCGCCTGCACGGTGCGCGCCGTGGCGCTGGTGGCCATCCATGCCCTCGAGCCGCGGGAGTCGCGCTACCTGGCCGCCGCGCTGCTCGGCGGGCGCGCGGACAGCGGCGAGCCGGCGCGCTCGGCGCTGGCGGTGCTCGGCGCCGCGGGCGAGGACGTGGCCATCCTGCTGGCCTGCAACACGGTGCTGGCCGGCGACGTGCCGCTCACCGTCGCCGCGCTGGAGCAGCTCACCGCCGACGTGCCGGCCGCGGCGTTCTGGACGGTGGCGGCGCCGGTGGTGGGCGACCGCTTCAGCGACGCGGTTCTGGCCATCACCGACATCATCGTGGGCGGCCGGCGCTCCGACCTGGTGCCCGGCTTCGGCGAGGCGCTGGTCGAGGTGTCCGATCCCGACCTGATGCGCGCCGTGCTGCTGTCGCTGGGCAGCGCGCATCTCGACGGTCTCGACGCCGCCTTCGCCGCCGTGGTCGAGCGCGCGCCGCGCCGCGCCCTGGAGGCCGTCGCCGACGCGCTGGAGATGACCCGCATCCCTACCCAGGAGAAGTTGCTGCAGCGTGTGCAGCAGCGGCTGCGCGGCGAGGAACGCTAGCCGGCGTCGACGCCCTGGCGCCGCAGCGCATCGGCGACGCGCTGCTCCCACCAGGCCAGCTCGCCGGCGTCGCCGAGCGCCTTCTCCCAGCCGAAGGTGGCCATGATCGCCACCATGCAGAGGTCGAGCTGCGCCTCCCACCAGGGCGCGGTGTCGATGCCGAACAGCTCCAGCGCATCGCGGAAGCGTGCCAGGCTCGCCTCCTTGCTCTCCGGCAGCCGGGCGCGGTTGAGGGCCAGGTACCAGCAGAGGTCCCAGCAGGCGGGGCCGGAGCCGGGATAGGCCCAGTCGAGCAGGATGGTGCGGCCGTCGGGATGGCTGCCCAGGTTGCCCATCTTCCAGTCGCCGTGCAGGAAGGTGACCGGCGTGGCCTGCAGTGGCGCGACGATCAGCTCCGGGTTCGCGTGCACCGCGGTCGCGATGCGCGACAGGAGTGGCGAACGCTCCGCCAGCAAATGCCAGCCGCGGTCGGCGGCGGCGATGGGCGGCGGCACCTCGTCGTGCGACAGCTCGGCGGCGATGTTGTCGGGCGCGAAGAAGCGGGTGCGCTCGGCCATGGTGGTCATCTCGCCGATGCTGTCGTGCCAGCCCCAGAACGACGCCGCCATCTCGGCCATGTGCTCGACGAAGTTGCGATGCTGCTCGATTGAGACCACGTCGTCGCCCTCGGGCACGAGGTGGTCGGCGACGTCGCGCATCAGCAGGCTGAGCACCGCCTCGTCGCCCTCGCCGTCGAGCTGCATGGCCACCACGGTGTGGTCGATGCAGGGCGGCGCGGCGTCCATCACCCCCGCCTGCCAGATCCGGTAGCCGCGGTGCACGTGGTCGCCGGTGACCCGCATGATCCAGTCGCCGGCGCGGCTCAGCCGCTTGAGGAAGTAGACGTCGCCGTCGACGACCACGCGCGCGAAGGACGAGCCGCTCTTGCCGTCGCCGGGACGCAGCGCCTGGTGTGAGCCGGCGCGTGCCAGCAGGTCGGCCACCGGGCCGGGCGCCAGGTCCGGCGCGAGCGCGTCATCCGCGGGCATCACGCTCATCCGCGCAAGGATAGCCGCAGCCCGGGCGGAGCGCCTCGCCTAGAATCGCTCCGCGTGAGAACGCGCGAGGCTTCCGCCGCCGCCGGCACCGCCGCGCTGGCCGCGGCGGCCTCGTCGCCCGAGCCCACCGCGGTGCTGCTGCTCGACGTGCTGCAGCGCATCGCCGAGCGCCAGGCGCGCGAGGGCGAGGCGGGCACGCCCGGGCTGCGCGCGCAGGTGCGCACCGCCACCACCGCGCTGCACCTCACCAACCTGGCCGAGCTGGTCAGCGAAGGCCGCCGGCTGCGCCGGGCGGGCGCGGCGCGCGCGGTGCTGGCCGGCAGCCACGGCTCGCTGGGCGGCGTGCTCGCCATGCCGGTGCTCACCGCGCATCCCACCGAGGCGCGCCGTCAGACATTGCTGCGCCGCCTCGAGCAGGTCCGCCGCGCGCTGCTGCCGCTGCTCGACGACTCGCCCGACGCGGACGAGGCGCGCGCGCAGCTCGACGTTGCCGTCGAGATGCTCTGGCGCACCGACACGGTGCGCCACACGCGACTCACCGTCGCCGACGAGATCGGCTTCGCGGAGACCTTCCTGCGCGGCCCGCTCGGCGACGCGGCCATCACCGCCGAGCTCGAGGCGCAGCCTGTGGCGCGCGCCGGCGACACCGCGGTGCTGCTGCTGGGCAGCTGGATCGGCGGTGACCAGGACGGCAATCCCTACTGCAGCGCGGCCGACCTGCAGCGCGCCTTGCAGGGCGCGGCGGCGATCGCGCGCGAGCGGCATCGCGCCTTCGCCCTCGCCGCCGTCGACGGACTCAGCCTGCCCTGCCGTCCCGAGGACCTCGACGCAGCCACTGCGCAGTGGCTGCGTGTGCACGCGGCGGATCGCATCGGTGTGCGCCATCCCGGCGAGACCTTGCGGCTCTGCGCCGAGGTGATCGCCGAGCGGCTGGCGCCCGGCCACCCCGCGGCCTACGCGGATCGCGCGGACCTGGCGGCCGACGTCGAGCTGCTGGCGCACGAGATGGCGCGGCGCGACGCGGAGCATCTCGTCGCGCCGCTGCTGGGGCGCTGGCGCGCCTGGTGCCGGCTGGCGGGGCTGCACCTGCTCGACCTCGACGTGCGCACGCACTCCTCGGTGCTGCACGACATCGCGGCCACGCGGCTGCATGAGTTCCAGGTGCCGGCGAGGCTCGATGCGGCCGCCCTGCATGCAGCCTTGGTCGAGGTGGGAGCCCCGTACGGCGGCAGCGAGTCGCGCGACCAGCTGCTCGACGCATTGCGCGTCTGGCAGGCGGCGATGCGCCGCTCCCCCGACCTGCGCGGCTCGATGATCCTCAGCGCCGCGCACGACGCGCGCGACATGGCCGTCGCGCACTGGCTGCTCGAGTCGCATCCGCCGCTCGGCGATCGCGTGCGCGTCTCGCCGCTCTTCGAGGACGAGGAGGCGCTGGCCGCCTGCGGCGCGACGCTGCATGCGGCGCTGTCGCTGCCCGCCTATCGCGACGCGGTGCGCCGCCACGGCGAGGTGCAGGAGATCACCCTCGGCTACTCCGACACCACCAAGGCGAGCGGCTACCTGAGCGGCACGCTGGCGCTGCGCACCGCGCACCACGCGGTGGCGGACGCCTGCCGCGCGGCGGGGGTGGCGCCGCTGGTGTTCCACGGCCGCGGCGGCACCGTGGCGCGCGGTGGTGCACGGACCGCTGAGGCGGTGCTGGCGCAGCCGCCGGGAACGCTGGGCGGCCGCCTGCGCTGGACCGAGCAGGGCGAGTCCATCGGGCTGCGCTTCGACGATGCCACCGCCGGCGCGGTGCATCTCACCGAGGCACTCGCCGCGCTGGCCACCAGCGCCGCGGGCGGCTACGACGCCAGTATGCCGCCGGACATATTGCGCAGCGCCGCCGCGCGCAGCCGCGCCATGTACCAGGCCTGGTTCAACGATTCCGACCTGGCCGCCTTCCATCGCCGCTTCACGCCCATCGACGCGCTGGAGCGACTCGCGCTCGGCTCGCGACCCGCGCGGCGACACGCGGATCGCGCGGACCTGGCGCCGCAGAGCCTGCGCGCCATCCCCTGGCATTTCTCGTGGTCGCAATCGCGGGTGATCGCCTCGGTCTGGTACGGCGCGGGCACGGGCCTCGCCGAGATGGCCGGCGCGGCGCACCTCGACCAGGCCCGCGACCTGTACCGTGCCTCGATCTGGTTCCGCTCCACCGTCGACAACCTGGAGATGGTCGCCTTCAAGACGGACTGGGACGTCGCCGACATGTACGCGCAGCTGGCACCCGGCGACGGCGGTGACGGCGCCGCGCGCTGGCTGCCCGTGCTGCGCGCGGAATACGACCGCTGCGTCGACGCCCTGCTGCGCATCCGCGGCGGCGAGGCGCTGCTCGACCACCAGCCCGACCTGCGTGCGCGACTCGACGCGCGGGCGCGCGCGCTGCTGCCGCTGCACCGCCTCCAGGTGGCGCTGTTGCTGGAGTGGCGCGCGAGTGGTGACGAGGAGCGGCTGCGCCTGGTGCACGAGACGGTCAACGGCATCGCCGCCGGGCTGCAGAACACGGGCTGATCCCGCCATGGCCGACCGGTATCCGCCCATCGAACCCTACGAGCAGGGCATGCTCGACGTGGGCGACGGCCACCGCATCTACTACGAGCAGTGCGGCAACCCGCAGGGCAAGCCCGCGCTGGGGTTGCACGGCGGTCCGGGATCAGGATGCGGTCCGGGCATGCGCCGCTACTTCGACCCGGCGCGCTATCGCCTGGTGCTCTTCGACCAACGCAACTGTGGCCGCAGCACGCCGCACGCGGGCGGGCCGCAGGTCGACCTCAGCACCAACACCACCGAGCACCTGCTCGGCGACATCGAGAGACTGCGCGACCGTCTCGGCGTCGACCGCTGGCTGCTCTTCGGCGGCTCCTGGGGCTGCGTGCTCGGACTCGTCTACGCGGAGCGCCTTCCGCAGCGCGTGAGTGAGATGGTGATGATGGGCCTGGCCACCGGCCGCCGCGCCGAGACCGACCTGCTGACGCGCGGCCTCGGCGTGCTCTTCCCCGACGCGTGGCAGCGTTTCCGCGACGGCGTCCCCGAGGCGGATCGCGACGGCGACCTGCCCGATGCCTACCACCGGCTGCTCTGCAACCCCGACGCCGCGATGCACGACAGGGCCGCGCGCGACTGGTGTGCCTGGGAGGATGCCATCGCTGCCGGCGCGGGACCGCACCCGCGCTTCGAGGATCCCGTCTACCGGCTCTGCTTCGCACGCATCGTCACCCACTACTGGCGCAGCGGGTCGTGGTTGGAGGAGGGCGAGGTGTTGCGCAACGCGGGCCGTCTCGCCGGCATCCCCGCGGTCCTGGCGCAGGGCGTCTACGATCTCGGCAACCTGCTCGGCACGCCGTGGGAGCTGGCCCAGGCCTGGCCGGGCAGCGAGCTGGTCCTCGTCGACGACGCCGGGCACCAGAGCGACACGCCCGGCATGGTGGAGACGCTGGTCGGCGCCACCGACCGCTTCAGCCGGCGCTGAGCAGCTCCGCGAGCCGCGCGCCGTCGATGTTGCCGCCGGATACGACCGCAACTGTGGGCAGGTCGCCGTCGAGTCGCGTCGCGGCGGCGTAGGCAAGCGCACCCGCGCCCTCGGCGACCACCTTGTGGCGCGTCGCCAGCGTCGCCACGGCCGTGCGCAGCTCGGCCTCGGGTACCTCGATCCAGCGGTCGATGACGGCGCGCAGCCGCTCGTGCATGGACGCGTCGTACGGCGCCGTGGTGCCGTCGGCGATGGTCTCGGGGACCAGCCCCGGCGGCGGCGCGCCCTCGCTGAAGGTGCGCGGCCAGAGCGGGTAGCCGCTCGACTGCACCCCGATCACCTCGATGCCGGGATCGGCGCTGTGCAGCACCGAGGCGACGCCGCTCGACAAGCCGCCGCCGCCGACGGGCACCAGCACGCGGCGCACTTCGGGAACCTGCTCGAAGAGTTCCATCGCCAGCGTGCCGTGGCCTGCCATCACCGTCTCGTCGGCGAAGGGATGGATGAAGTGCTGGGTCATCGACTCCCAGCCGCGGCTGACGATCCACTCGATGACGCGCTCGCGCGGCCAGCCGAGGATCTCGCCGCCGAGCTCGCGGACGCCGTCGCGCTTGGCGGCGGGCGCGGAGTCGTACATCACCACGGTGCAGTGCGTGCCCACCATGCGCGCCACCCAGGCGGCGGCCAGCGCGGCGTTGCCGGCGCTCACCGTGACGATGCCCGCGCGCAGCGAGTCCGCGTCGAGCGAGCGCACGGCGTTGAGGAATCCGCGCACCTTGAAGCTGCCCGTCGGCTGCAGGTTCTCCAGCTTGAGCCAGAGATCGCCCCCGGCGGCCACCACCGGCGTGGGGCGCAGCTCCGCGGTGCGCTCGCGGGCGCGATGCACCGCCTCGATGTCGATGACCGATGCTCCGGACACTGGCGCGCATGGTAGCCGCGGCGCAGACTCGACGTCGAGATGACTGACGACGAGCTCCCCAGGCTCCGAGCCGCCCACCGGCCACGGACACCGGCCGGGCTGCGCCATCGCCACGGTGCTGGCCCTGGCCGCCGCGCGCTGATTGCTCAGCGGCGGCGCCGGGCTTGACCCGCCGCCCGCGGCTTGACCCGCGGTGGCGGCGGGCCCTCCGGCGCGGGCTGCTCGCGCAGCCCTTCGAGTCGCTCCTGCACCCGGCCGAGCAGGCGCAGCAGGCGCTCGCGCTCGGTTTCTGACAGGTTGGCGAACATCTCCTGGGTGATGCGGTGGGTGACCGGCAGCACCACGTCGACCACGTCGCGACCCGCGTCGGTGATGTCGACCAGGATCATGCGGCGGTCGTTGGGGTGCGCCGACCGCCGCACCAGGCCGCGGCGCGACAGGGTGTCGAGCAGGGCGGTCATGGTGCCGCTGGTCATCAGCATGCGCTCGCCGATCACCGACGGCGGCAGCGGGGCGCCCTCGCCTTCGACGATGGCCAGGATCTGGAAGGCGGCGGGGGAGAGGTCGACGTAGGGACGGCGGCGGCGCTGCAGCTCGCCGAGCAGCAGCGTTGCGCTCCGCGTCAGGTTGACGGCGCACTCGGTGGCCGACCGGCTGGCGCCGGGGAACTCCTCCTCGAAGGAGTCCCCCTGGCGCAGCGGGAGGCGCAGGGCTTCAGCCAACCGGCACCGTGTAGTCGGCGACCTCGATCTCCTCGCAGAAGGAGATGTCCGGGTGGCCCTCGACGCCGGCGCGCTGCATCACCTCGGGCAGCGAGGGGTCGGCCGCGAAGGCCTGTGCGCCCGCGGCGTCGCGGAAGAGGTTGACGATGACCACGTCGTTGGCATCGCCGCTGACCTGGTAGAGCCGGTGGCCCAGGGCGCCGTGGCGGCGGCGCACCTCACCGTGCTCGTCGAAGACCGGCTTCCACGCCTGGTAGTCCCTGACCCGGTGGCGAACGATGACAGCGACCATAGTCCGAACCCCCGTGTGACGTCGGGCCGCCCCGGCGGTGGCTCGGGGAGGCTGCAATCGGCTCGACATCAAGTAGCTTGATATCAAGATACATCGCAGGCGGGGAGGATGTCAAGGCCTGAATCTCGGGCGCGCGGATGGACGTCCTTGCCAGCCCTTCGACAGTCCCGTTGCAACCACTCCCGTCTGACCCGGGATATAGTCACCTGCGGTTTCCCCCCAAGATCTCAGGTTCCCCCGGTGCACACAGCGTTCTCTCCACGTCTCCGACTCGTCTCGCGCCGCCGCGCTCTCTCCGTCGTGGTCCTCGCCTGCGCGCTGCTCGGCGGCGCGGCGGTGGTCCCGCGGCCGGTGAGCGCCGCCGGCCCCATCCCCACCGGCGACACCGGCTGGGACATCTCCTGGCCGCAGTGCACGACCAACAACGGCACGCGCACACCGCCGGCGTCGTCGCAGTTCGGCATCGTGGGCATGAGCGACGGGCGCTCCTTCACTCTCAATCCATGTGCCACTGCCCAATACGCCTGGGCGAAAGCCCAGGCCGCACCGCCGTCGATCTACATCGTGCTCGACGCACCGCACCAGAACGGCACCTACGTCAACCAGGGCATGACCGGTCCGGCCGGCAACTGCGCCGCGCCGCCCAGCGCCATGGCCTGCAACGACTACAACTACGGCTGGAACAACGCCAGGACGGAGTTCGCCGCCGCCTCGACGAGCGGCATCACCTCCTCGGTGTGGTGGCTCGACGTGGAGACTGGCAACTGCTGGAACTACGCCTGCAACGGCTACGACACCGCCAACAACTGGCGCGACATCCAGGGCAACATCGACTACCTGAAGTCGCAGGCGGTCACCGTCGGCATCTACTCGACGGCGTACCAGTTCGGCGTCATCACCGGCTCCTCGTACAGGCCCGGCGTGCCCGTCTGGCTGGCCGACTACAACGGTGGCGATCCCGCGCTCGACTGCGGGCCCAGCTCCAAGAGCTTCGGCGGCGGCCAGGTCTGGCAGGTGCAGAGCGCGCCGGTGACGCTGAGCGACGGTAAGCAGTACGACCCCGACTACTCCTGCCCGTCCGAGCACGGCTACTGGCTGGTGGCCTCGGACGGCGGCCTCTTCCCCTTCGGCACCGCGGTGAACCACTCCTACGGCTCCACCGGCGGTGAGCACCTCAACGCGCCCATCGTCGGCATGGCCCGCACGGCGAGCGGCAACGGCTACTGGCTGGTGGCCTCCGACGGCGGCATCTTCCCCTTCGGCGACGCCGTGTACCACTCCTACGGCTCGACCGGAAACATCAAGCTCAACAAGCCGATCATCGGCATGACGCCGACGCCGACCGGCAACGGCTACTGGCTGTTCGCCTCCGACGGCGGCCTCTTCCCCTTCGGCGACGCGGTGTACCACTCCTACGGCTCGACCGGCAACGTCAGGCTCAACCAGCCCATCGTCGGCATGGCGGCGATGGCCGACGGCAACGGCTACTGGCTGGTCGCCGCGGACGGCGGCATCTTCCCCTTCGGCGAGGCGCGGGACCACTCCTACGGCTCGACGGGGAACATCCGGCTCAACCAGCCGATCACGGGCATGGCCGCCACCGCGGACGACGACGGCTACTGGCTGGTGGCCCGCGACGGCGGCATCTTCCCCTTCGGCGAGGCGCAGTACCGCTCCTACGGGTCGGCCGGCAACATGAAGCTCTCCGCGCCGGTGGTGGGCATGTCGATCACCCCGGACGGGCTGGGCTACTGGATGGTCACCTCGGCCGGCCAGGTGCTCAGCTTCGGCGACGCGCTGGCCTACGGCGGCATGTACGGCAAGCCGCTGGCGGCGCCCATCGTGGGGATGGCCGTCACGCCGTAGCGCGGCGGCGTCAGCCGGTGGCCGCGAGCGTCGCGCTGCCGGTGTGGCTCTGGCCCGTGGCGTCGACCCAGGTCACGGTCACCTGGTCGCCGGGGTGGTGGGCGCGGACGGCGCTGCGCAGGTCGGCGGCTGACCGGACCTGCTGCCCGTCGACGCTGACGATGACGTCGCCCGGCGCCAGGCCCAGCGCCTCCGCCGGGCTGCCCGGCTGCACGCCCGCCACCAGTGCGCCGGAGCCGGTGCCCGCGTTGCTGAGCTGGACGCCGAGCAGCGCCGTCTGCGCCGCCGGTGTCGAGGGCACGGCGCCGCCGCCGGAGCGCAGCCGCTGGGCCACCGACATGGCGCCGGCGATGGGGATGGCGAACCCCTCCGAGCCGCCGGTGGAGAAGCGGAAGCGCCGCGAGGAGGCGGCGGTGTCCATGCCCACCACCCTGCCGTCCTTGTCGACCAGCGGGCCGCCGGAGTCGCCGGGGAGGACGGTGGCGTCGACCTGGATGAGGCCGCTCAGGGTCTCGCTGGTCTGGCCGCTCTCGTCGGTGGCGGTGATGGTGCGGTCGAGGGCGGTGACCTGGCCGCCGCTGCCGGTGGGCGGGCCGGAGCGGCCCAGCGCGTTGCCCACGGCGACCACGGCGTCGCCCACCGACACGGCGGAGGACTTGCCGATGGTCACCGTGGCCAGCCCGGAGGCGCCCTCCAACTGGAGCAGGGCGATGTCGTCGTTGGGGTCGGTGCCCACCACCCGGGCCCGGTAGACCGTGCCGGTGCCGCCGATCTGGGCCTCGATGGCCCGGGCGCTCTCGACCACGTGGTTGTTGGTGAGCACCTCGCCGCCGGAGGTGATGACCATGCCCGTGCCGGCCACCAGGCCGTCGGGGAAGGAGGCGGTGATGTCGACCACCGCGGGGGTGACCCTGGCGGTGAGGCCGGCCACGTCCACCGAGCTGTCGCCCTGGAAGGCGCCGCCGAGCACGTTGGGCTGCTGGTCGCGGTTGACCAGGCCGACCAGGGCGACGCCGGCGGAGATGACGATGAGGGCGATGCCGATCAGCGCGGCCAGGGCGCGGCCGCGCGAGGGTGGACGCGCGATGGGCGGCTCGCCCCAGGGTGACTGGCCCCAGGGTGGGGGCGGCGGCGGAGCACCCCACGGCGGCTGCCCGCCCCACGGCTGTGCGGGTGCGCCGCCAGGGTACCACCCGCCGGGGGGCGGCGGCGGCCATTCCTGCGACGGCACGCCGAAGCCGGGCGGGGCGCCGATGGGCCGATCCTCGGGTTCGCCGGCAGGATTCGGGGGCTGCGGGGAGGGTGTGTCCACCTCGGCCCATGATGACCTGGGTGCGGCTTGCCGAAACGTTACGGGTGGTCCGGGCGTTTGCCCCTTCGACATGCGACGGTGGGTGGTGGCGACGGCCGTTCTCGTGGCGCTCCTCGGCGCGACGGTCGGAGCCCAGGCTTACGTCGGCACCCGGAGGGAGGGGACCGATGCGCAGCGCGCTGCCGCACTGCGCGCCGAGTGGAACCGCGACGCCGCCCTGGGCGTGCCCGCCGCGCTCCTCGACCCGCTGCGCGCCCGCCTCGACCACCGCGGCGAGGCGCCCTGGTGGTCGACTAGCTGGTGGACCCGCACCCCGCAGAGCCAGCTCGACGCCCTGCAGGCCGACACCGACGCCGCCTGGCACACCGCCGTCACCCAGGCGCGCGCCCGCGAGCTCGACGTGATCGCCCAGGCCGGCAGCTTCATCACCCAGGCCGGCAACCTGGCCCCGTCCGGCATGACCACCACCGTCGAGACGTGGTCGAACGCCCTCCACGCGGCCGCCACCCCCAAGGCCATCGACGACCTGCACACCGCCCACCTCGCCGTCCTCACCGCGGCCGAGGCCGACGTCGCCAAGGCCCGCGCCGCCGCCGCCGCCGCGCTCAAGCAGGCGGGCGGCCCGACCGGGCTGCTCGGCCAGGTGGCCGCCCTCGACGCCCAGGCCCAGGCCGACAACCTGGAGGTCGGCAGCATGGACCAGCTCGCCGCCCAGCTCCACGCCCTGCTCGCCGCCGCGCAGCCGGCCACCGCCGTCGAGGCCCAGCTCGGCGCGGCCATCCAGGCCTTCCGGCAGACGCTGGCCCTCAACGACAGCGTCGACGCGCAGATGCGCCCGCTCATGTACGACGTCGACCAGGCCGTGGTCGAGGCCACGCCCAACGCCGCCTCGTTCAACACCACCTACGCGACGCTCAGGTCGACCTTCGCCGCGGCGCGCACCCAGGCGCAGCTGCTCACCGCGCAGCAGATGCAGACGCAGCTGCAGGCGCAGGTCACCGCCGAGCTGGCCGCCAACGCCTGCGGGCACAACACCGGCAGCGGCAAGGACATCGTCGTCTCGCTCTCGATGCAGGAGCTGGTCGCCTTCCAGGACGGCTGCGTGGTCAAGGCCACGCCGGTGACCACCGGGCGTCCGGCCTTGCCCACCCCGGCGGGCTCGTACCACGTCTTCCTCAGGACCACGCCCTGGCTGATGCACTCGGACTGGCCCCCCGGTTCGCCCTACTGGTACCCGGACACCTGGGTCAAGTGGGTGCTCGAGTTCCGCGGGGGCGGCTACTTCCTGCACGACGCCTACTGGGAGCCGAGCGGCGACTACGGGCCCGGCGGCGAGTTCAACCAGGCGGCGGCCAGCCACGGCTGCATCCACATCCCCACGCCGTTCATGCAGTGGCTCTACGGCTGGACGCCGGTGGGCACGCCCGTGCAGGTGATCAACTAGAAGAGCGTCGAGAGCCGCCGCCGCATGAGTCGCGGGCCGCGCTGCGGCGCGACCGGCGGCAGCAGGGCGGCGACGCGATCGCGGGCCAGCTCGGTGAGCGTGTCGACGTCGACGCCCGCGGTGGCGATGGGCTCGCCGACCACCACGCGGATGCGGCGGCGCAGCCAGAGCTCCAGGGTTCCCGAGATGCCGACAGGGACGACCGGAACTCCGGCGCCGGTGGCGAAGTGGGCGAAGCCCTTGTGGAAGGCGAGCACCTCGCCCTCGCGCTCGCCGGTCCTGCCCTCGGGGAAGAGCAGCAGCGAGGCGCCCTGGCGCAGGCAGGCGTCGACGTGCTCCAGGAGCGCGCCGTCGCCGTGGCGGGCGCGGTCGACGGGGATGACGCCGCCGACCGAGCGCACGAAGGACCTGGTGCGCTCGCTGAGGCCGAGGATCTCGCCGATGACGTGCAGCCGCGGCCGCGCGGGCAGGCGGCAGAGCAGGACCACGGCGTCGGCCCAGCCGAGGTGGTTGGCCACGATGACCGCGTTGCCGTGCGGCAGGTTCTCCAATCGACACCCACCTCCAGCACGTTTTCGCCAAGCTGGGCATCAACTCGCGGCGCGAGCTGATCCGCCGCGCCGCCGAGCTGGCCGCGCCGCCCTCCTGACCCGCGTGCGACCGGCTACTCGAAGGCCTCGACGCACTCCACGCCGCCGTCCCCGGCGACCGCGGAATGCGTGTGCCCGGCCGGCACCAGGATGCCGTCGCCCGCACGCAGCGCCATGCCGTCGAACGAGATGCTGCCGCGCACCACGTAGAGCCGCTTGGTGCGCGCGTGCTGGTGCGGCGCGAACTCCGTGCCCGGCCCCGCCGACCAGGGACTGGGCGACAGCCTGCGGGCGCGCAGCTCCGCGGCCGCGTCACCGCCGAGCGGGTCGAGACGCTCGATCACGGCTGTTCAGGCCCTGTCGAGGTGCCGGCGGTGGTGGCGGACATCGCCGCTGATGCTACGGCGGGCAGCGGAGGGCGCGCCGGTTTCGCCAGAATGCACGGCCCATGAGCACAGTCCTGCTCACCGGCGCCACCGGCACGGTGGGGAGCGCCATCGCCCGGCAGCTCGTCGAGCGCGGTGACGCGGTGCGCGCGCTGGTGCGCTCACCGGAGCGGGCGCGGGCGCTGCTGCCGGCGGAGGTCGAGGCGGTCGAGGGCGACGTCACCGACGCGGCCTCGGTGCGGCGCGCCGTCAGCGGCATGCGGGCGGTGATCCACACCGCGGGCTTGCCCGAGCAGTGGCAGCGCGATCCCGGCATCTTCCAGCGCGTCAACGCCGGTGGCACGCGCATCGTCACCGAGGCGGCGCTGGCCGAGGGCGTGGAGTGCTTCGTGCACACCAGCACCATCGACGTCTTCGACTCGACGCCGGGCGTCGAGTTCGACGAGACGCGGCTCGACCCCGACCCGCGCCCCACCCACTACGAGCGCAGCAAGCAGGAGGCTGACCGCGCCGTGGTCGCCGCCATCGAGCGCAGCCTGCCGGCGCGCATCGTGCATCCCGCGGCGGTGTACGGGGTGGCGCCGGCCACCACGCCCGGCGTCAACAGGTTCCTGGAGCGGCTGGCCCACGGCGGCATCCCCGCGCTGCTGCCCGGCGGCATGCCGCTCGTCGACTCCGACGACGTGGCGGCCGGGCACCTGCTGGCCATGAAGGCGCCCGTGGGATCGCGCTTCATCCTCAGTGAATCGTGGCGTTCGCTGGCGGAGATCGCGCGCGCGGTGGTCGAGCTGCGCGGCAAGGGGCGTGTGCCGCCGGTGCTGCCGGTCTTCACCGGGCACCTGCTCGCCGGGGTGGGGGAGACGGTGTCACGCCTCACCCGGCGCCCGCCGCTGGTGGCGCACGGCGAGCTGCACTTCCTGCTGGCGCACATGGTGCCCTCGTCGCGGCGGGCGCGCGAGGAGCTGGGCTGGACGGCGGTGCCCTTCCGCGAGGGCTTGCGCCGCACCCTGGAGGACATGGAGCGGCGCGGCTGCATCTGAAGGCGGCCACAGCGCGGCCTTCACATGACTTGACCATGATGTGACCGCCTTCGCCAGTTGTCTCGGCGGCCGAGACATCGTATAACGGGCACCGGCCGTGGGCGGGGTCCTACCGCCCGCGCCCACGGCCACTTGCCACGCGGGAGCGCTCAGCCCAGGTCGAGCGCCTGGGTGTGCTCGATCTGCACCGCCTGCAGCAGGGTCGGGTCGAAGCCGAGCAGCCGCAGGATGGTGGGCGCGATCTGGGTCGTCTCCACCCAGCCGTCGACCACGCCGTGGTGCTGCAGCGGGTCGCCGGAGACCACCAGCGGCACGTCGCGGTCCTGCGGGTTGGCGCCGCCGTGCTCGGCGATCTTCCTGTGGCCGCCGGTGTAGACGACGCCGTACTGGGCGATGCCGAGCAGGTCGGGCACGCGCGGATCACCGGGGGCGACGTGGAAGTACGCCGCCGCGTCCGCGCCCGCCAGCACGGCGCTGTTGCCCGCCTGGGTGAACGGCTTCGGGTTGCCGTTGACGTCGTTGCCCGTGCCCGAGTAGTTCAGCAGGAAGTCGCGGGCGAACGAGGTCGCGGTGTCGGAGCGGTCGTTGAGCCAGACCAGCATGCCGTCGTCGTCGACCGCGAAGGCGACCAGCGGGTTCGCCGCCGACGGGTGCGCGGTGTGCCAGGCGCCGTTGAGCGCGTCGAGGATCGGCCCGTCGGGGATGCGCGTCAGCGCCGAGGGCGTCATCGGCGACTGGCCGTGCTTGGCCGAGAGGATGACCACCGTGCTGTCCTCGATGCCGGTGTCCTTGATGGCCTGCAGCATGCCGCCCACCTGCGCGTCGACGAAGCCGAGCGCGCGCGTGAGCAGCGGGCCGGGCGTGGCGCCGCCGGCCAGGTAACCACCCACCAGCCCGTCGGACGAAGGCAGCTTCTCCGCGGTGGACACGGTCTGGAAGTTCATGCCGAACAGGGCCGGAACACCGCTGCGCACCGAGCCGCTGTGGTCGAGGCCGGCGATCTCGTTGCGCACCGCCTGCACCTTATACCCGTCGTACTGCATGGTCAGTGCGTTGTCGGTGGTCCAGTCGTTCGACGAACCGGAGGTGGGCGCGTCGCTGTTGATCTCCGGCGCGAAGAGATCGTCGATGCCGTCGCCCGAGGTGCCGCCGAGGATCTCGTACGCCGGGTGCTTGTCCGACCAGGCGGTGCGCAGCCCCGCATCGTGCAGCACCTGGAACGCCGTGTTCACCTCGAGGTACTGGTGCGGGTACACCGGCTGGCAGGAGACGGGATCGACGGGGAGCTGCGCGGGATCGATGAGCGTGCGCGGGTTGCCGGTCATCTGCAGGATGCTGCCCGGCAGCCCGCTCAATCCCTGGCCCGCGTCGAGCGCGGTCTGGTCGAGGTCGAGCTGCTCGAAGTAGGTGACCTCGACGCCCGGCGTAACCGTGCCGGCGCGGCAGTCGCTCACGCTGGTGCCCGCCGGTAGCAGGGCGTGGTTCCAGGTGTCGTCGTAGTACACGCCGGTCGACTGCGGGTTGCCGCCGGTGAGCTGTCCCACCATGCCGGGGAAGGAGTCGGACGGCACCGGCGTCTGCGCACCCGTGAACTCGACGCCGCCGCGGGTGAGCCTGGCCAGCGCCGACGAGGGATGCTGCTTCACGAACCAGGCCAGGTCGGACTGGTGCAGCCCGTCGACGGAGAGCAGCAGCACGTGCTGCACACCGGTGTGACCGCCCGCCGCCGCCCCGCCCGGCGCCGCCGCCACGCAGGCCACCGTGCCCACGGCGCACACGCTGCCGATGACGCGCGTTCGCGTTCGTGCCATCTCTGCCTCCTGCATCACCACGCGCCGCGATGGGTCGCGGCGCCGCAATGCAGCGTAGGAGGCGGCTCGTTATGGAATCGGCAAGGCGCGCTTAAGAGGTGAGGTGATTGCGGGGCGCGTCACACGCCCGACGCGGTGATGGCGCGGGTGCGTTCGACGTCGTCGCGCAGCGCGTCGACGAGTCGCTCGACGGAGTCGAAGCGCTCCTGCCCGCGCAGCCAGGACATCACCGACACCCAGGCCTGCTCGCCGTAGAGGCTGCCCTCGAAGCCGAGCAGGTGGGCCTCGACGAGCAGCAGCCCGTTCTCGTCGTAGAAGGTGGGGCGGCGCCCGATGGAGATGGCCGCGGCGTGGCGCGAGCCGTCGGGACGGCGGTACCAGCCCGCGTAGACGCCGTCGGCGGGCAGCAGCATGTCGCCGGGCACGGCCACGTTGGCGGTGGGGCAGCCCAGGGTGCGGCCGCGGCCGTCGCCGTGCTCGACGACGCCGTGCACCTCGTACGCCCGGCCCAGCAGCGCCGCGGCGCGTCCCACGTCGCCCGCGGCCACGGCCTCGCGGACGGCGGTGCTGGAGACCACGCCACCGTCGAGCCGCACCGTGTCGACCTGCACCACCTCGAACCCGCGCTCTCCCGCCAGCGAGCGCAGCAGGGCGGCGTCGCCGCGGCGGCGCAGGCCGAAGTGGACGTCCTCGCCGCTGACCACGGCGCGGACGCGCAGGTCGCCGGCCAGCACCTCGGCGACGAAGTCCTCGGGCGACTGCAGCGAGCGCTCCTCGTCGAAGCGCAGCACCACGGCGAGGTCGAGGCCGAGCTCCTCGACCAGGGCCAGCCGCTGGGAGAGGTCGGTGAGCAGGCGCGGCGCGTTCTCCGGGCGCACCACCGAGGCGGGATGGCGGTCGAGCAGGAGCACGGCCGCGGGCACGCCGAGGCGGGCAGCCTCCTCGCGGGTCCGGGCCAGCACGGCGCGGTGGCCGAGGTGGACGCCGTCGAAGAAGCCCAGGGCCAGGGCGGTGCCGGGGACGTCCGCGGGCAGGGCGGCGGGGTCGCGGAGGACCTGCATCGCCCAAACATAGCCATCCGCGGCCCGCGGCCGCCCGCCGCCTACAATCCCGGAACCCATGCTCCGATTCCTCACCGCGGGCGAGTCCCACGGTCCCCAGCTCACCGTGGTCATCGAGGGGGTGCCCGCCGGACTGCCGCTCAGCGCGCCGCGCGACATCGACCCCGACCTCAAGCGCCGCCAGTGGGGCTACGGGCGCAGCAAGCGCCAGCTCCTCGAGCAGGACCGCGCCCAGATCCTCAGCGGCGTGCGCGGCGGGCGGACGCTGGGCTCGCCGATCACGCTGGTGATCCGCAACCGGGTCTGGGAGGACTGGCGGAAGGTGATGCAGATCGAGGCGCGCGGCTTCACGCCCAAGCGCGTCACCCGGCTGCGTCCCGGCCACGCCGACCTGGCCGGCGTGCTCAAGTACGGCTTCGACGACGTGCGCAACGTGCTGGAGCGCGCCAGCGCGCGCGAGACGGCGGCCCGAGTTGCGGCCGGCGCTGTCGCCAAGGCGCTGCTGCGTCGCGTCGGCACGGAGGTGCACTCCTACGTGTCGCGCGTCGGACCCATCGAGGCGCTGCTGCTGCCCTCGGCGAGCGTCGACTGGAAGCAGGTCGAGGCCTCGCCGGTGCGCTGTCCCGACGACAACGCGGCCGCCAGGATGATCGAGGCCATCGACGCCGCGCGCGAATCCGGTGACACGCTGGGCGGCACCGCGCTGGTCATCGCCACCGGCGTGATCGCGGGGCTGGGCTCGTACGTGCACTGGGATCGCCGCCTCGACGGACTGCTGGCCCAGGCGCTGATGAGCATCCAGTCGGTCAAGGGCGTCGACCTCGGCGCCGAGGTGGCCTCGGTGCCCGGCTCGCGCCTGCACGACTCGCCGCGCTGGGTGGAGGGGGAGGGGTTCAAGCACGTCACCAACAACCAGGGCGGTCTCACCGGCGGCGTCACCGACGGCGAGGACGTCTGGGCGCAGGTGCATTTCAAGCCGATCGCCACCATGCTCAAGCCGATGCGCAGCACCGACCTCTCCACCAAGGAGGAGGTCAACGCGCACTACGAGCGCAGCGACGTCTGCCACGTCCCCGCCGGCGCGGTGATCGCCGAGGCCATGAGCGCGCTGGTGCTGGCCAACGCGCTCGAGGAGAAGTTCGGCGGCGACTCCGTCGACGACCTGGTGCGCTCGGTGCGCGCCTACCGGCGGCGGTTGCGCGCGGGCTGACGGCGTCCGCTCGCGAGCGTGCGATGCGCCGCGTGCGGTGCATGCGGGGCAGGATCAGGGCATGTCTCGATCGCGGTTCGCCGTTCTCGTGGTCGCCCTGCTCGCCGCAGCGTGCGGGTCGGGCGCGTCAGGTTCGAGCGGCGCCACGCCCACGGCGGGTGCCCTGCCGCCGGCGCTGGTGCAGGTGGAGAACAACGCCGCGGCGCGGCCGCAGTGGGGGCTGAAGGATGCCGCGGTCGTCTACGAGTACGTCACCGAGGGCGGCATCACCCGCTTCAGCGCGCTCTACACCTCGGCGCCGCCGGGGCGCGTGGGACCGGTGCGCAGCGCGCGGCTGGTGACCGTGCGGCTGGCCCGCATCGACGGCGCGGTGATCGTCTACTCGGGCGCCAGCGCCGCGGTGCAGCGCGCGCTCGACGCCTCGGAGCTGCCGCACGTCGACGAGCAGTCGGCGGGCGGTGACCTGTACCGCGTCGGCGACCGCTCGGTGCCGCACAACCTGGTCACCGACGGGCAGCACCTCTCCGACCTGCTCGACCGCTTCCGCGGCCACGCCCCGGCTGCCGCGTTGTGGCCACGCGCGACCACAACATCGGGGTCGCAGGGGCGGCCCGTCTCGCGCTTCAGCGTGCCCTTCTCGGACGGCGAGACGCCGAGCTTCAGCTACGACCCGGCGGCGACCGGCTGGAAGCGGGTGGAGCCGGACACCGGGCCCTTCGTCGACGCGGGGACGAAGCAGGCGGTGGTGGCGGCGACGGTGATCGTGCAGCAGGTCTCGATCAACCAGACCGCCGACGTCGAGGACGTCAACGGGCAGCACGGCGTCGACATCGTGGTCACCGGCGGCGGCGCGGCGCAGGTGTTCACCGCCGGACGTGAGTACGACGCGAGCTGGTCGCAGGGCGACTCCGGGCCGCCGTCGTTCCGGCTCGCCGACGGGGGCAGCGCGCCGATCGCGCCAGGGCTGGTCTGGATCTGCCTGGTCAGCACGGGGACCACCGCGGCCCCGTCCTGAGCCGGTGAGGTCGCTCGTCGATGGCGGCGCAGCGCCAGGGCGGGGCTGCGGCGCCGGGGGAGGGCCGAGGGCTCGTAAGCGGATCGGTGGCGCTGGTTCGTATTGAAGTGACGAGTCCCGGCGGGAGGGCTGGTTGAGCCCAGTGAAGGGATGAGCGACGCGCCGGCAGCACGGGAGCCGGTGCGATCAGGCCGCCGTGGCGGCGGCCGTGACGCCTGGCTGGCGCGGCAGGGAATCCTTGCCGCGCCAGTTCCCGGCTCCGCGCCCTCGGGATGGCGCCCGCGGCGTGGTGGGACCGCCGCGCCTGACCGGGCCGGCGGCCGCCGCGGGCCTTGGCGCGCGCCGGACGCGCGCGGACCTGCTGGGCTGATGGGGCGCGAGCGGGCTGCGCGGTCGGCGGTGTGGGCTGCCTCTGCGACCGGCGCGCGAGCGCGGGTGGTGCGCTAAGCCGTCGGCGGAGTGCGGCGCGCGGCCGTACGCCTGGTCGTGGTGCGCTTCGCGGTGGTGCGCCTGGCCGTGCTGCGCGTTGCGGCGGTCGGCTTCGCGGTGGTGGCCCGCTTCGCGGTGGGCGTGCGCTTCGCGGTGGTGGTGCGCTTGGTCGTCGTCCGCTTCGCGGTGGCGGGCTTGGCGGCGGTAGCGCGCTTCGCCCCTGTCCGCGTGGAGGTCTTGCGCGTGCTGGTCGCGCGCTTGCGTGCCGGCACCTTCTTCGCCACCCGCGGGGTCGCACCGGCCGCGGGTGCGGCGTGCGTCTTGGCCGACAGCCGCGCAGCGCGGGCCTCGAGCGCGTCGGCGAGCTGCCGCTCCGCCGCGGCCAGCCGGTCACCGAGCGCGGTGACGCGTGTTTGAGCGCGCTCGACACGCTGGATCATCTTCTCGCGCGCGCCACGCGTGTCGTCGACGAGCTTGCGCAGTGCCTTGACGCCAGGACTCTTCTGTTTCTTTGCCATGATGGTCGTTCGTCCCTCGGAAGGCGCTGGCGCGCCAGGAAGCGTGGTCCGTGTTGTACAGGAGTCGCCTTGCACCCGCAAGTGTACAGGAACGTGCGTTTGGGTCGAAACCGGCGGATACGCCGTGCTTGAGCGCGAGGTGAAGCTCGCCGCCCCGCGCGGCTTCCGCCTGCTCGACCTCGGCGGCGTGGCCGACGACATCGTGGTCACCGCCGCGCCGGAGCGCCGCTTCACCACCGTCTACTGGGACACCGCCGACCTGCGCCTGATTCGCTGGGGCAGCACGCTGCGCCATCGTGCGGACGAGGGCTGGACGGTCAAGCTGCCGATGGGCGGCAGCAGCCGCGGCATGCTCACCCGTGCCGAGCACGTCTTCGCGGGTTCGCAGAAGCAGCCACCGTCCGAGGCGCTCGACCTGGTCAGCGCCTACCTGCGCGGCGCGGCGGTGTCGCGGGTGGCACGCATGCGCACGGTGCGCCGCGTGCTCTCCGTGCGCGGCGTCGAGGGCGCACAGCTCGCCGAGATCGACGACGACGACGTCACCGTGCTCGACGGCCGCCGCGTGGCCGCGCGTTTTCGTGAGATCGAGGTCGAGCTCGCCGAGGGCGCTCCCGAGCAGCTGCTGCACGCGCTCGTCGACCACCTGGTCGCCGCCGGGGCAGAGCAGCCCGATCCCATGCCGAAGCTGGTGCGCGCCCTTGGTGCGCGCAGCGCGGAACCGCCCGACGTCGCCGTCGACGCGCTGCCCCGGCACGCTCGTGGCGGAGCCGTGGTGCGCCGCGCCATCGCCGCCTCGGTGCAGCGGCTGATCAAGCACGACGCGGTGGTGCGCATCGGCGCCGACCCCGAGGGTGTGCACCAGGCGCGCGTGGCCACCCGGCGGCTGCGCAGCGACCTGCGCACCTTCGCGCCGTTGCTGGATCGCCAGTGGGCCGATGCGCTGCGCACGGAGCTGCAGTGGCTGGCCGACGAGCTGGGCGTCGTGCGCGACGGCGACGTGCTGCTCATGCGCCTGCGCGACACCGCCGCAGAGCTCGACCCCCAGGACGCGCACGCGGTCGACGCGGTGATCGCCGAGCTGGCCGCCGATGTCGAGCGCGAGCGCGCCAGGCTTCTCGAGGGCATGCGCGACGCGCGCTACTTCGCGCTGCTCGACCACCTCGTCGCCGCCGCGCGGCAGCCCGCGCTCACCGCCGAGGCGGAACGCCCCGCCGTGCTGGTGCTGCCGCAGCTGGTGCAGCGTCCCTGGCGCCGTCTGCGCCGCGCCCAGCGGGCGCTCTCCGACCCGCCTGTCGACGACGAGCTGCACGCGGTGCGCATCCTGGCCAAGCGCCTGCGCTACGCGGCCGAGGCGGTCGCTCCGGTGGTGGGCAGGCGGGCGTCCGCGCTGGCCGGCGCGGCGGCCGGCGTGCAGGAGGTGCTCGGCGACCTGCACGACGCGGTGGTCGCCGCCGACTGGCTGCGCGCGCACGCCGGCAGTGACCCGGCGCGCGCCTTCGCCACCGGTGAGCTCTTCGCCATGGAGATGGCCAAGGCAGCGGAGCAGCGCACGCTCTGGCCGAATGCGTGGCGGAAGCTCGACAGGCCGAAGCTGCGCAGCTGGATGTAGAAAGGTCAGCCCCCGGCGGTGGCCAGCTCGGGCATGCGCCGGGCCAGCTGCGCGGTGGAGGGCAGCGCGGCGAGCAGCACCCGGTCGCGGCTGTAGCTGAGGCGGTCGAAGGCCGCGCCGGCGCCCATCCACTCGACGCGGTCCACCTCGGCGCTGGGCCGGAAGGCGCCGTCGAGGGCGCGCATCAGCCAGTAGTAGACGATCTTGGGGCGACCGCGGCGGTCGACATAGCTGGTGGCGCCCAGGGTGCGGCCGAGGCGGCAGTACATGCCCGTCTCCTCGAGCACCTCGCGCAGGGCGCCGTCGGCCTCGTCCTCGTCGGGACGCAGCTTGCCCTTGGGGAAGGTCCAGTCGTCGTAGGCGGGACGATGCACCAGCAGGATGTCGCGCCCGCGCACCGGCGCGGGCCGCCAGACGATGCCGCCGGCGGCACGGACGGTGGGGGTGAGTGCCGGTCGGACGTCCACTGTGCAGGGTTCCTCTCAACTCGCGCGGCGCTGCGTGCACCACCGCAGGCTGCATCGTCTCCCGGGACAGGCGAAGCCGGGTTCAGGATGTGATGTGCGAATGGTTAAGGGTTGCGGGTGATCGCCGGCTGTTAAGCGTTGGGTTGCTCCCTCTTGCCCGCGCTCGCGACACACTGCCTGCTCGATGATCGAATTGCGAGACGTCCGAGAGCTGGCCACCGCGGAGCGGCGGCTCTGCCGCGCGACGCCAGCTCTTAATCACCGGTTAGCCGCTTCATCGCGCCGCGCCGCTTAGCATCCCAATCGGCGTGGCGGAGACAGGCAGGGGACGCGGCTGATGACCGACAGGACGACGACGAAGGACGGCGCGCGCACGTCCAAGGCGCCCGAGGCCTTCCGCCCCAGGGTGGTGCGCAGGCGCGGCCTGCGCGACCGCATCCGCTCGTCGCCCGGTGCGCTCGTCGCCCTGGTTGCCTCGCTGGGCCCGACGGTGCTCGGCCTGCTGGTGCTGCTGGCGGTGCTCTTCGGCCTCTACTTCTTCCTGCTCGGCCAGATCGCACCCGCCTCGGGCGGCCGCGAGGTGCCGCTGTCGACGCTGACCGCCGACATCAGCGGCGGCAAGGTCGCCGCCGCGACGCTCTACGACGAGGACGCGCGTGCCGTCGCGCGTCTCAGGAACGGCAGCACCGTCTATGCGGCGTACCCGCGTTCCGACGCGCAGACGGGGGAGATCATCAGCAAGCTGCAGTCGGCTGGCTCCGCGTACACGGTGGAGCAGCAGACCGGCAAGGCGCAGGAGCGCTTCGTGGTGCAGTACCTGCTGCCGCTGATCATCCTCGCCGCCATGTTCGGGCTGGTCTTCCTGGTCACCGCGGGCGGCGGCGGTGCCTCGGAGTTCGCGGCCTTCTCGCGCATCGGCAAGGGCAAGGCCAAGGTGGCGCCCGGCTCGCGGGTCACCTTCGCCGACGTCGCCGCGGCCGACGAGGCGCTCACCGAGCTGCGCGAGATCGTCGACTACCTCAAGGACCCGCAGCGCTACGTGACGCTCGGCGCGCGCGCACCCAAGGGCGTGCTGCTCGTCGGTCCACCGGGCACGGGCAAGACGCTGCTGGCGCGCGCCGTCGCCGGCGAGGCGGGCGTGCCCTTCTTCTCGCTGAGCGGCTCGGAGTTCGTCGAGTCGCTGGTCGGCGTCGGCGCGGCGCGCGTGCGCGACCTCTTCCGCAAGGTGCGCGAGTCGGCGCCGTCGATCCTCTTCATCGACGAGCTCGACGCCGCCGGACGGCAGCGCGGCGCCGGCATGGGCCAGGGCAACGACGAGCGCGAGCAGACGCTCAACCAGCTGCTCGTCGAGATGGACGGCTTCAGCGCGTCGATGGGCATCACCGTGCTCGGCGCCACCAACCGTCCCGACATCCTCGATCCTGCCTTGCTGCGCCCCGGCCGCTTCGACCGCCAGGTGGTCGTCGACGCGCCCGACGTCGAGGGACGCGTGGCCATCCTGAACCTGCACTCGAAGGGCCGCCCTGTCGCCGTCGACGTCGACTTCGGCCGCATCGCCCGGCAGACGCCGGGCTTCACCGGCGCCGAGCTGGCCAACCTGGTCAACGAGGCGGCGCTGGTCGCGGTGCGCGGCGGGCGCGCGGAGATCGAGATCGACGACCTCGAAGAAGCCGTCGACCGGGTCATCGCCGGACCGCAGCGGCGCAGCCACGTGCTCACCGACGAGGAGAAGCGGCTGGTCGCCTGCCACGAGGCGGGACACGCCATCGTCGCTGCCGCGGTGGGCATGAAGACCGGCGTGCAGAAGCTCTCCATCGTCGCGCGCGGACGCACGCTGGGACACACCACCACGTACGAGATGAGCGATCGCGTCGTGCTCTCCGAGGACGACCTGCGCAGGCAGGTGACCACGCTGATGGGCGGGCTGGCCGCGGAGGAGATCCTCCACGGCCAGATCACCACCGGCAACGAAGGTGATCTGCGGTCCGCCACGGGCATCGCGCGCGCCATGGTGGCCACCTACGGCATGGGTGAGACGCTGGGGCGCGCGGCGTTCGCGCAGAAGGCGGGCGAGGTGTTCCTCGGTCGCGACTTCACCAAGATGCAGGAGGTGTCGCCGGCGACGCTCGAGGCCGTCGACCGCGAGGTGCGCGCAATTCTCGAACACGCCGAGGATCACGCGCGCACCATATTGGAAGCCAACCGCGGGATGCTCGACGGTATCACGCGCCATCTGCTCGACCGCGAAACGCTCTCCGGGCCCGAATTGCAGGCGATTCTCGGCGAGGTGGCATCGAGCCACAACGGCCGTGCGCGTCGCAGTGTCGCACCGCGCCGTCCCGTCGGCGAGCACACCTAGTCATTCCTTAACTGCGGTATCGCTCGACCGCAACCGCCCGGGTGATGTACTGAGGCGGCCCAAGGAAGGACGAATCACTGTCGCGGTGTGACGCGACAGCGGCGGAGGTGCAGCTTCACGATGGCGGTATCGAGCACTGTCGTGGCGCCACGCGCGCCGCAACCCCGCGACGGTGACGACGCGGTCACCGCGCTGGAGTTGCTCGCCGTGCTGTGCCTGTATCGCGACCGCGCCGTCGCCGCGGTGCGCGCGCGCGGCGTGCGCCACGACGACGCGGAGGACTGTGTGCACGACGCGCTGCTGCAGATGATGCGCCATCCCGCCATCGACCCCGGGCGCGCGGGGTCGCTGCTCACCGTGGTGGCCATGCGTCGCGCCATCGACCGGCAGCGCGAGCGCGGCAGAGAGCTGCGCGCGCTGCGGCGCATCGGCCCGCTCGACGACGCCGGCGTGCCGTCGCCCGACGAGGTGGCCGTCAGCCGCCTCGAGGCACAGCGGCTGGCGCTGCTGCTGCCGCGGCTGCCGCAGCGGCAGCAGGACGTCATCCGGCGGCGTGCCGGTGGCTGCAGCGTCGCGGAGATCGCGCTGTATCTCGGCATCACCCACAAGGCGGCGGAGTCCGCCCTGGGGCGCGCGCGCGTCGCACTGCGCGGCGCTGGACGTGCTGCGAGGGAAAACGCGCACGAGCGACGAACTGCATGTGTGGATCGCCACACATGACACACGATGGAGGGACGACGCACAAGCGACTGACAACGCCCGGCAGTGTCCGAGCAGCCCATTCGTGACGACGGCCGGCGGCACACCGTCGCACGCCTTGGCCTCGTGCCGCGCCTCAACAGCCCAAGGAAAGGGATTTTCATGAATCGCACGCTTCTGCGCCGTGGCAGCGCCATTCTCAGCGCCGCCGCGATCGCGGGACTCTCCACCGGCGTCCTCAGCGCACATGCCGACACCTTCAGCGCGACCTGCGTCCCCGGCGGCGCGGCCATCAGCGGTGACGGCTCCTCCTTCCAGGCGGTCGGCGTGGCGGCGGAGATCTCCGCCTTCGCGGGCTGCGGCTCGGTGACCTACACGGCGACCGGCTCCGGGCCGGGCGTCACCGACTTCACCAACAAGGCGGTGCAGTTCGCCGGCACGGACATCCCCTACAGCGATCAGCAGTACGCCACCATCCAGGCCGCCGGCCCGGGACACTTCGAGACCATCCCGGTCGCCCTCGGTGGCATCTCGGTGGTCTTCAACGAGCCCTGCCTCGCCAACGGCACTCCGCTGAGCGGCGCTGAGATTGCGCTGATCTACGCGGGCAAGGTGACCAACTGGAACCAGGTCTCGCCGAGCTGCGGCTCCATCGCCATCGGCATCTGGCACCGTTCCGGCAACTCCGGCACCACCACCGCCTTCAAGACCTACCTGACCAAGAAGGACGGGGCCGACTACGCAGCCGGATGCGGCGGCACCACCTGCTACAAGGACCCGACACCGAACTGGCCGAACGGCGCGGGCGCGGCCTGCGCGGGCGGCAACACCAACGCTGCCATGGCGACCTGCGTGAGCGGCACCTCCGGCTCGATCGGGTACGTCGACTTCGCCGCGGTACCGGCCGGCATGTCGTCCTTCGCCGTCGACAACGCCGGCGGCAGCCTCATCGACATGCTCGACCTGCTCGGCCAGCACGGCACCGCCAACACGCTCGGCGCCGCCGTCGGGTTCAGCACCCTCGGCTTCGCCCAGATGTCGGAGGGCGCGTGCACCGTCGCCGCGCAGACCAACGCCACCCCCACCACGACCGCCGTCGACTGGAGCCAGGTGGACGTCACCGACGGCCCCAACGGCTACGGCATCTGCACCTACACGTACCAGCTCGCCTGGGACCTGCCCGTGACCGCCCACGCCGCCACGGTCGCACAGGCGATCACCATCGACAACTTCATCTCCTTCGAGACCAGCGACGCCGGCCAGCGGATCTGGGTGAGCGCGAAGTACGACGCGCTGCCGATCCAGGTGCAGGCTGCGGCGTTCGTCGCGGCCAGCACACTGCTGACCACCAACTAGCACCCGTCTCAGCTCACAGGTGACCTGGAGGCACGGCGTCGACATGCGCGCCGTGCCTCTCCCTTAATCAGTGCTTAGCCCGGATCTCACCGGTCGGTTGTTAGGGTTCGTGCGCAAGGAATGGAACCGGCTTCGCGTGCGCGAAGCGACGTTCGGGCGGGGGTGCCATCCATGACGAGCACGCGGCGTCGTTTCCTGGGGATACCGGTCGGCCTGGCCGCCATCACCACCGCGCTGGTGGCCGGCGCCACCGGTGCCGGTGCGCCCAGCCTGGTCGGCGCTCCGCCGTTCGCGGTCGGCCACAGGTTGAGCCTCGACGACAGCGCACCGGTGATGCAGCCCGTGCACACCGCCGCCGGGATCCAGCTGGTGGCGGCCCGGCCCGGCCCGGCCGGGACCGCCGGCCAGGAGGCGTGGGCGTACGGGCACGCCGACGCGCCGGACAGCGGCACCGCCGGTGGGCACGCGGTCTTCGAGCACCACACGCCGTCTGGGTGGGTCGTCTCCGGTCCGCCGGTGCTGGAGAACGGCACACCGTTCGACGCCGAGCGTGCGCAGGGCATCTCGATCGCCCCCAACGGCGAGGGCTGGGCGGTGCTGACCAGTCCCAAAGGCGCCGGCACAAATGACTACTTCGTCTTCGTCCACCATCTGCCCGGGGACGGCGGCGCGTGGCGGATCGATCGATCCAGCTCCGACACGCTCGAGGTGCTGCTGCGCGACACCGACAAGGCCGACAGCGTCAGCCTGTCGATCGGCAGCAACGGCGGCGGAACCTACGGATTCGCGCTGCTCGCCGCGCGCCGCCAGCCGGCCGACACGACGCCCGGAGCCTTCCTGATCCTGGGACCCGGCACCGGCGGCCACTGGAGCATCGACTCCGGTGACGGGACCGACTCGCAGGGCGAGCCGGCCAATGCCGGTGGCGAGTCCGCCGGGTCGGCGGTGTCCGTGGCCGTCGACCCCAGCAGCGGCGACGCCTGGGCCGTGGGCAGCCCCTACGCCGTGCACCTGGACTCCTGCGGCACGGGTGGCTTCCTGGACCTGTTCGCCGCCTGCGTGCGCGAGGCGTCGGCGGTGGCCTCGCAGCAACCGGGCTCGGTGGTGTACCACCGTCCCGCGGGCGGCCCCTGGCACGCGGTGCCGATGAGCTCGCTGCAGTCGCGGACGTCGTTCAGCGGGATCGCCTCGGCGGCCGGCGTGGCCACCGACGGCACGGGCGGCGCCTGGATCACCGGCGACACCGGCTCCACGCTGCCCGTCGAGGGGCAGACGGATCCCACCAGCGCCACCAACGCGCCGCCCGCGCCCTTCGTCCTGCACCTGAGCAGCGGCGAGCAGCCCGCGGGCGAGTACTGCGCGTCGTCGTGCACCGGCAGGTTCCCGCTGTCCGACGGCGACGCCTCGCTGCTGGTGTCGACCGAGCCTTCGGGTGGGGACGGCGGCGACATCTTCCTCTCCGGGGCCGCCCCCAGCGTCCTGTACCACCTGCACCTTCCCGACACCGGGTCCGGCTTCCAGCAGGTGCCGCTGACGGTGGGTCCGGTCACCTCGCTGGCGATGTTCTCGGCGACCGAGGGCTGGGTGGCGGCCAGGTCGACCCCCACGGACACGCCTGTGCTGGGCCACCTGACGCGGAACCCCGAGGCCCCGCAGGTGCGGCGCTGGCCGTCGACGGCGGCCGGACAGTTCGCGGCCGTCGCCGAGGATCCCGCGGGGTCCGGGGTGGTGATGGCCGCCGGCCCGGCCGGCATCTGGCGCCTCAACCCGTCCACCGGTCTCTGGTCGGCGATGCCGCTGCCCCCCGGCAGTGACATGCCCCGGTCGATCAGCTGGCCGGCGCCGCGGTTCGCCGTCGCGGCGGGTGGCCGCACCATCCTGCAGTTCGACGGCACCGCCTGGCATCGAGCCGGCGTCGACGGCGGCGTCGGCGGTGACCTCAACGCGGTGGCGGCCATGGCCGCGCCGCTGCCGCCCGCGCCCGCTGCCGCGCCCACGTCGGGCACGACGCCCACGGCGTCGAGCACCGGGATCAACCAGCTGGTCGCCTGGGGCGGCAACGCGATCGGCCAGCTCGGCCTGGGCACGACGGCCAACGCGCACGCGCCGGCGGCGGTGCCGCAGCTGGGCTCGACCGTGCTGGCAGTCAGCGGCGGTGGTGTGCCCTGCCTGGGCTGCGCCCCCAGCGCCGCCCACACACTGGCGATCGCGTGCCCGTGCAACGCCGCGCACACCGCGGGGACCGTCTACGCCTGGGGCAGCGACGACGTCGGGCAGGCTGCCGTGGCACCGGCGTCCGCGCCGTCCCAGTGCCTGCCCTCGCCGTCGACGCCTGCACAGCCGTGCCTGCCGCAGCCCACGGCGGTGCACATCGCCGCCTCCGGCGGGAGCGACGACATGTTCGTCGCCGTCGCCGCCGGCGCCCAGTTCAGCCTCGCGCTCGACGCCGACCACCACGTCTGGGCCTGGGGCTCCGACTCCTCGGGACAGCTCGGCGATCCGCCGGCGTACGCGAGCCTGTCCAAGTGGTCGGCCACCCCGACCGAGGTGCTGCTGCCCGACCACAGCACGCCGCTGCAGGCCGGCGCCATCGCCGCGGGCGGGGAGACGGCCATGGCCATCGACGCCGGCACCGGCAGCCTCTGGCAGTGGGGCCTCACGGCCAGCGGGCCGGCGCTGTCGCCGGCGGTGCTCAGCGGCCTGAGCGGTGTGACCAAGGTTGCCGCCGGGCCCAGCTTCGGCATGGCCCTGGCCGACTGCCAGTCGGGCGACGACCAGGCCCCGGTGAACACCTGCGAGAAGAGTGGCAAGGAGCTCTTCGCCTGGGGCAGGCAGGCGACGGGGTCCTTCCAGACACAGTGCAACGCGACCTCGGGTGTCAACCCCACCGGCTGGTGCCCGCCCATGCCCCTGATGAACCAGCAGGACACCACCGGACACCCCCTCGACGTTTCGGCCATATCCGCCGGAAACCCATTTTCGGACGGGGCCGGCCACAACCTGGGCACCGTCGCCGTCTCGGGCGGCAGGGTTTGGGACGTCAGTGGCGACAACGGTCGAGGCCTGGGCCTGCCCAACGGGGCGGCCTACCCGATCCCCGGCCTGGACAGCGTGGTGGCCGTCGCCGCCGGCGGCAGCTTCACCCTGGCCCAGGAGCTGGACGGGTCGCTGTGGGTCCTGGGCAACAACGAGGAGGGCCAGCTCGGTCGCGACCCGCAGGCGGTGGCCGCCGCCCTGACCACCCCGCTGCGCATCGAGGGCGTGACCAGCCACGGGTTGATCGCCGCCGGCGCCGACCAGGCACTCAGCTTCGCCGACGCCTTCACCACGCTGGCCACGCCGGGCGGACCCGGCGCCGGCACCGGCCCGTCAGGCCCGGTGGGCGGAGGTCGCGCCCAGGCCTGGGCGGTCGGCGACGGCGGCACCGCGGTGCGTTTCGACGGCAGGCGCTGGTCGGTGCAGCCCTCGCCGGTGCAGCTCGACCTCGACTCGGTGACGGCGACCGGCCACGACTTCGTCGCCGGCGGGCACGGCGGCGCCATCCTCGTCGACACCGGGTCCGGCTGGGTCCGCGCCCAGACCCCGGCGAGCCTGGGCCACGTCGACGCCGGGCAGTCGGAGCCGACCTATCCGCGCCTCTACGCCGCCGCCGGCCTGAGCGACGGCACCGTGCTGCTCGGTGGCCAGTACGGCGCCCTGCTGCGTCGTGATCCGGGCGATGCGCCGACCAGCTTCCATGCGGTCACACCGGCGGTCAACGGGACCATCCACGCCCTCGCCCTGCGCCGTGACTCGCACGGCCGGCTGCGCATGCTGGTGTCCTCCGGCTGGCTGCCGGATGGCACGCAGACGGGCGGTCCCACCACCGCGGCGCTCGACTACTCCGGCTGGCTGATGAGCGGCGGTGACGGCCTGCAGTGGCGCGACGCGGAGCTGTCCCACGTGGCCGTCTTCGAGGCGGCGCTCACCGCCCGCACGCAGGGCTACGACGAGCTGCCGGTCCAGCGCGATGCCGTGCAGGGCGTGCTCCTCGACCCGTCGGGGCTGAGCGGCTGGGCGGTGGGCAACGACGCCTCCACCTGGCGCATCGCCGTCAACACGACCGACCCCGGCCTCGCCGACTACCACCCGGATGGTCCGCCCGCCTCGCCGATGGCCGGCGCCGCGGCCCTGGCCGACGACCCCGGCGCCATCGGCAGCTTCGCCTTCACGGCCAACCTGGGTTGCGTGCAGGGCGACTGCGCCGACATGCTCGGCTGGGGATCGCGCGGTGACGTGGTCAGCCTGGAGTCGCTGCGCGCCATCGACCGCGCCGCCCGCGGCGGGACGCTGGGCCTGCTCGTCTCCGGCGGCGACCTCCGGCGCATCGGCGACGACTCGCTGGGGGCGATGCCGGGACTCCTCGACTCGCTCTCCATCCCCGCCTACGCGGCCATCGGGGCCAAGGACCTCAACCCCGCCGCCGCGGGTGGGACCTGCGCCGGGGGCGGCAACGGCAACGCCGCCTGGCGCGCGGCCTTCGGGAACCGGGCGAAGCCCTGGGGGACGGGCGGTGGCCTGCCGTCCTCCGTGTCCGTGGTGGCGGTGCCGGGCGCCGCGACGCAGACCTGCGGCGGGGCCAATACGCACTACGCGTTCGACTGGCACGCACCGCACGGCGTGATCCGCTTCGTGGTCCTCGACACCTCGCAGGGACCGAGCGGCGACGCCGACCCGACCAACCAGAGCCCGCAGGAGTCGGAGATCACCTGGCTGACCGGCGTGCTCGGCCTGCCCGGCAGCCCGCCCACCGTGGTGGTCATGAACCAGCCGGTGCTCTGCACCAACGCGAGCGCCTACGACGCGGCGCTCGACAACGTGCTCAGCCTCGCCCCCGACGCGACCGACGTCGTCGGCGTGCTGGCCAGCGCGCAGCCGGGCAACTTCCGCTGCGACCTCACCCGGCGCATCCCCTTCTACATGTTCGGCGGCGGCGGCGGCGCCTTCGAGACCAGCCAGAGGGTGTCCGGGTTCACAGCGCTGGACCCGCAGCACGGCGACTACTTCTCCTGGCAGGCGGCCAGCGTCGACAGCGACCCCGCCACCGGTGCGCCCCGGCTGCAGGTGCGCAGCATCCCGGTGCTGGAGTCGGTCGCGCTGGCCGCCCCGCAGGGCACGGTGGCCTCGCGGGGCAGCCCCATCCGTTTCTCCGGAGCCGGCCGCATCCCCGACATGGGCAGGGTCGACCAGGGCGAGGTGCCCTACCGGGCCTACACGCCGGCCCGCATCGACTTCCCCTTCGCCGCCGCGCCCGACGCCGGCGGCAGCGTGGTCCGGCCCGACTACCGGTTCAGCAGCGACGACGACGCCATCGCCGCACCGGTCAAGCCCGACCCCGGCAACCCGAGCCGCCCGGCCCTGGACAGGTCGGGCCACACCTCGCTGGATCCGCAGTCCGGCCTGTTCTGCGCCTTCAAGCCGGGCAGCACGACCATCCACCTCACCACCGGGACGGTGACCGCCCGCCTGCCGGTGACGGTCACCTCCGGGTCGGGGACGCTCTGCGGCCCGCTCGCCGCGCTGCCCCGGCCGCCCGCCGTGGTCGCCAACGTGTCTCTGCCGGTGCAGCCGCGCCCGGCGCCCCCCGGTCCGGGCGCCGCGCCGCTGCCCCGGCCGCACGTCGTTCGTCCGCAGGCGCCCGACACCGCGGTGGGCATCCCCCTGCCGCCGCCCGCCGGCGTGGTGCCTGCGCCGCCCGGTGGCATGGGTCAGGGCGCGGGGCAGAAGGAGAAGGAGGAGGAGAGCGAAGCGGCCACCGAGGACGCGCGCATGACCGCGCTGCTGCCGCGCCGCGAGGGGAGCGACAGCGCGTCGTGGCTGCCGCTCGGCGCCGCGGCGGCGGGCACCGCGCTGGCTGGCTACTGCCTCGCGCGCGGCCGGCGGCGACGCGCGCGTCCGGTGCGCGCCGCCGTGGTCACGCTCGGCGGCTCCCCGACCATGCGCCGGGGACGCGAGCGGGGCTGAGCGTCCGGCGACCCCTTCGCATGCGCCGAGCCCAGCCCCGCATGGAGATGCAGGGGTGTCTGTTCTGGTCGCCTCCGGCTAGAGCGCGGTGCCCACGGCGACGGTCGTCCCGTTGGCCGTGGCCGCGGCCTTGAGCTCGACGACCTCCGGCAGCAGACCGAAGTCCGGCCAGAGCGGCGCCGAGACGTCCATCCCGCCCCCGCAGATGTGCGGCCCGGGGTCGGGGATCAGCGGCATCAGCGGCGCGTGCAGGTTGGGCGCGGTGAAGTCGAGGACGGTGGCCAGGTTGTTGGCGGCGGCGTCGCGCGGCGTCAGCGACGGAAGCCCGAAGCGCCACTCCACGAAGTTGAGGATCGAGGTGTGGTCGAACACGGTGGTGTTGATGCCGCCGACGGGGGAGAAGGGCGAGATCACGTAGGTCGGCACGCGGAAGCCGGCCTGGCTGTGGTCGAAGACGGCCTGCTCACCGCTCAGGCTGGTGGTGTTGTCGGCGGGGAGCTGCGGCGGCGCCACGGTGTCGAAGAAGCCGCCCCACTCGTCGTAGGTGATGACCAGCACCGTCTTGGGCCAGCAGGGGCTCGAGATCAGCGCGTTGACGACCTTGCCCAGCCAGGCCTCGCCGCGGCGGATGTCGGCGTGGGGATGGTCGTCGAAGGAGCTGCCCGAGCCCTCGTCGACGAAGCCGGGGTCGAGGTAGCTGTACTGCGGCAATGTGCCGCTCGCGGCCTGCAGGAAGAACGACGCCGCGGGGCGGACGATGGAGGCGTACTTGGTGCCCCACAGTCCCAGGAACGGCTCGTCGTTGAAGTAGTAGCTGGCGCTGACGCCGGCGGCCTGCAGGTTGTCCCAGATGGTGGGCATCGAGGAGAAGGTGGTGCCGCCCTCGATGGGCAGGTTGTTGTCGATGCGATCGGTGCCCGCCGCGTGCGTGTACATCCGGTTGGGGAAGGTGGGCCCGAGGATCGAGCAGAACCAGTGGTCGCAGATGCTGAACTGGTTCACCAGCGCGGCATGGAAGGGGATGTCGGCGGCCGTGTAGTAGCCCAGCGCGTAGTCGTCGTTGCCGCCCTTGCGGAAGCCGTCGAGCAGGCCGTTGTCGTACTGGACGCGGCCGCCGTCGTAGGAGTGGTCGGGGTCGTTGAAGCCGCAGCCGTTCCAGGTGTCGGTGAGCCGGTGCGTGCTGTGCGGGTTGCCGGCGTCGTCGAGGTAGGTGAGGCCCGCCTGCTGGCCCGTCGCTCCCGGCACCCAGCCCAGGTAGTGGTCGAAGCTGCGGTTCTCCATGCAGACGACGACGATGTGCTCGATGCCGCTCTGTCCCGGCGACGGCAGCGGGCCGCCGGCCTTGACCGTGGCGACGCGCGTCAGCGCATCGATTCCGCCCGTGGCTGCGACCAATCCCGTCGCGCCGGCGGCGCGCAGGAACGTGCGACGACTGATTCTGCCCATGCTCTCATCCCTTCCTTGTTCATCTTCTGTGTGCGGTGCACATGCATGCCGCACTCCGCCAACGTGTGGGAATTGTCAGCACCGCCGCCGGCGCCGGGCCCGGCGGCGCCACGCGGGCACGGCAAGCAGCGCCGCCACCACGGCCAGCGCAGCGCCCGCCGGGGCACCGACCAGCGCCGTGTTGGGCAGCTGTGTCAACGGCACGCCGCCGATCACCGCGGCCACCGCGGCGGCGGGGTGCACGTCGAGAATGGCGCCGAGCTCGCCGGCGGCGATGCAGCTCGTCTCGGAGCGGCAGGCCACGGCGTCGAGCGTGCGATCCGTGCCCGTGCCCTCGACGGACCAGGTGACGCCGCCGTCGCCGCTGCTCATCACCGCGCCCTCGCTGCCCACCGCCGTGCACACCGACGTGCCGGCGCAGGACACGCCGAGCAGGTCGGCACTCACCCCGGAGGCCTCCGAGGTCCAGGTGACACCGCCGTCGGCGCTGCGCAGGAGCGTGCCGCGGCCTCCCGCGGCGACGCACAGCGCCACCGAGGGGCAGGCCACCGAGGCCAGGTATGCCGCCGTGCCGGAGTGCCGCGCCGTCCAGGTCGCGCCGCCGTCGCCGCTGGTGAGCAGGGTGCCGAGGCCCCCGACCGCCACGCAGGATTGCGCGTCGCCGCAGCTCACGCCGTCGAGCGTCGTGCTGATGCCGGACGTCCCCAGCGACCACGTCCTGCCGCCGTCGCCTGTGCGCAGCACCGTGCCGGCGGCACCGACCGCCACGCACGCCTGCTCGGTCGCACAGCTCACGCCGTAGAGCGCCGCCGCCGGCAGGTGGGCCGGACAGGACGCGGTCGCGTGTGCCGCCGGCGCCGCCGAGCCGGTGCAGAGCACCGCTCCCGCCGCCATGCCGCCGGCCGCGGTGCGCAGCACGGTGCCGTAGTCGCCCACCGCGATGCACGACCCGGCGCCCGGGCAGCTCACCGCGTGCAGCGCCGTCGCTGCCACGTCCGGCGCCGCGTGCGTCCCGGTGGCTGCCGGTGCGTTCCACGACGCGCCGCCGTCGGCGCTGCCGTAGAGCACGCCGGACGTGCCCACCACGGCGCAGTGCGAGCCGGCCACGCAGCTGACTCCGTGGAGGGCGCCGCGTGCCTCGGGATGGCAGCTCGGGGCCATCATCGGCGGGCAGCTCACCGTCACCACGGCGCGGTCCCAGCCCGGCCCCGCGGCGTGCCACGAGGTGCCGCCGTCGTGCGTGGTGATGATGGTGCCGCGTTCGCCGACGGCCATGCAGGCCGTCGCCGACCAGCAGTCGATGCCGCGCAGGCGGTCGTCGGTGCCGGTCTGCTGCACCTTCCAGGTGGTGCCGTCGACGGTCGCCAGCACCGCGCCGCCGCGCATCGCCGCATTCACGGCCCCGGGCTGGAACTGGCCGCCGTCACCGGCCGCGAAGCAGGCGGTGGCCGCCGGGCAGCTCACGCTCATCAGCGACAGGCTGCTGAAGGGCTTCTGTGCCGACCAGGCGCCGCCCTGGTTGGTGGTGCGGTCGATCTCGCCGCTGTCGCCGACGCCCACGCAGGTCGACCCGCCGGGGATCGCGCAGGACATGGCGCGCAGGCGCTCGATCGAGCCCGGCTGCGTGGCCAGCGCGTTCCAGGTGGCGCCGCCGTCCTTGCTCACCAGCGCGGATGCCGTCGGGGACGACGTCGACCAGTTGCCGGTGGCGAAGCAGGTCGTGGTTGCGACCGATGTTGCGGGCAGGCAGGCCGCGCCGGCCAGCGGCTGGGTCACGCCCGAGCTGACGGCGGCCCAGGTGCTGCCGTCGTCGACGCTGCGCATCAGCGCGCCGCCCGCACCGGCGGCCAGGCAGAGCGAGGCCGTGTTGCAGCTGACGGCCGCGAGGTCCGAGGACACGGGCGACTCCCTGCGCGCCCAGCTCACCCCGGCGTTGTCCGACACGAGCACGACGCCGCCACGCCCCACCGCCAGGCAACGCGCCTGCGTCGGGCAGGAGACTCCGTCGAGCTCCGCCGTGATTCCGGTGCTCGCCCTCGTCCAGGTCGCGCCGCGGTTCTCCGTGTGCAGAACCGTCCCGGCCGTGCCCACGACGACACACGTCGCCGCCGTGCACGAGACCCCGCGCAGCCCGTTGCCGCCCGGCAGGGGGCTCAGCCACTTCGCCGAGCCGTCGGGCGCCCAGGGGCCCGCTGCGCCGGGCGCGACCGGGGTTGCCGCCGCGGAGCCTGTTGCGGGGACCGCTCCGCCTGCCTGGCACGGCGCCCATCCGGTGTAGACGTCGCAGCCGAAGGACCCCGGGCCCGGGTAGGTCGGCGAGCTGCCCGCGAAGCCGAGATGGCCGAGCCCGTCGCTGCCGCCGCTGGTGACGTGGAACAGGTCCTCCAGGCTGCGCAGCAGCGAGTAGTGGTTGTAGTAGCCCGTGCCCGTGTTGGTGACATTGCTGGCCGGATCATCGACGGAGCCAGGCTTGATGAACGGCGACAGCAGCACCGTGCCCACCTGCCCGCCGCCCGGCCCGGTCACGCCGGGATCGGCTGAGTTGGGTCCCGGCTGCTCGTTGCAGCACGCCTGGATGGCGGTGGTGTCGGTGGCCACGCCGGCCACCGTGTCGGCCTCGTCGAAGGTCACCACCATCAGCCCGTCCTGGCGGAATGCCGGCGAGTCGAGGATGGTGGGGATGAACTCGCGCAGCCAGGTGTCGGCCATGGCGCGGAACTGGTCGGCGTTCCCCGCGTCGTGCCCGGTGTTGGTCAGCGTCGGCACCAGGAAGCTGAACTTCGGCGTGGTGGCGATGCTGCGCAGGTCGTCGGGCAGACGGTCGAGCGGCACGTCGTGGGCGGCGCAGTAGGCGGGGTTGTCGATGATCGAGTGGAAGAAGAGGAACGGGTTGTGCTTCATGGCGTAGTCGTCGGAGCTGAGGTTCGACGACGCGCTGCCGTTGAGCGCGGGATGCGGGCAGTCGATGCCGTTGTCGGCGGCGGCGTCCTTGCCCATGTCCTCCATGTAGCCCTTCCAGACGCGCCCGGCCATGTCGGTGTGATGCGGGTCGAGCTGGTCGGGGAGGGTGAGCACGCCCGCCGGGAAGACGCAGCCCTGGCCCACCGCCTGGCCGTTCAGGTCGGTCACCGCGGCGGGCGGCACCCAGTCGGTGTACTGGCCGCAGTCGTCCTGCGTCTGCGGGTTGGGAGCCTGGCCGCTGACCTCGGCGACGTAGTTGTCGAGACTGTTGTGGCCGACGCCGTAGTACTGCTTGACCAGGATGCCCTCGCTGGGCAGCACCGAGGCGAGGTAGGGATTGTTGGCGGGCGTCCCGAAGGTGTTGGTGTAGGTCTGGTTCTCCAGGTTGACGACCCAGACGTGCCCGATGGGTGGCGGGGTGAAGCCGTCCGCGGCGGCGGCGCGGGGCGCGCTGAGCAGGGCCGTCGAGCCCAGCGTCAGGGCCGCGGCCAGGCCGGCCACGACGACCGCGCGCCGGCCGCGAAAGGGCAGGGCTGATCCGTTGCTCAAATGCGTGCTTCCTGTTCGCCGGGCCTCTCTCACGGGCTCCTCCCTCGTCCGCCCCCGGGAGCGGGCGTTCGCGCCGCCTCAGTGGGTTAGGACGCGCCCGCACCGCGATGTCTTGCAAAGAGCGGCGGCGCCACCCGGACGCCGCCGCCCTCGGTCATGCCGTTCCGATCAGGGGACGAAGCAGCCGTCGCGCGACGTGGTGTCCCAGTCGGGGCCCGTGGTGTCGCCGCAGGCGATGGGCAGGTTCACCGGCAGGGTGGCCACGCCCTTGACGCCCACCTGGCCGCCGCCGTTGTCACCGCTGGCGGCGCAGCCGAAGCAGCCGGGGCCGGGGTTGAAGCCTCCCGGATCGTAGTTGGAGACGCCGATGTAGCCCTGGCCCTGGGTCGCGGGGCCCACCGGCGGGTTGGAGTCGCTGCCGTCGAGGATGGCGTAGAAGCCCGGGCCGGGCACGACGGTGCCGCCCGAGGGGTTGACGCCGACCTCGAGGTCGCCACCGGCGGGCAGGGTGCTCCCGGTGCCGCCCTGGACGCACACGCCCGCGCCCACGGCGGCGCCGACGCGGCTGGTGGTGTACACGGTCACGGGGCCCTCGGTGGTGCCGCCGAGGGTGCTGCAGTCGCTGGTGTAGCCCGCGTGCGCGGGGACCGCGACGAGCAGGCCGCCGGCGACGGCGGCGAGGGCGGCGCAGCCGGTCAGGCTGCGACGGAGCATGGAGACGTGCATTCTCATTCCTTTCCTTGGATATCGCTGGGATGGCGCGCCGTCGACGGCGCGCCGGGATCCGTTGGCATGGCGCAGGTCCGCTAGGCAGTCCCTCCCGTGGTCGTGCCGGTGCCGGGGGGCACGGGCGCACCCGGGGTCGGCTCGGCGCCCGCCGCTTGCATCCCTTCCTCCTCGACGCGTCGGCGCCAGGTGCCGTGCATCGGTCACTGTAGACAACGCGCGATGATCCCCCGGCGCGTCGCCGGTTAAGGTTTCACAAAGGGGGGGCGCTTGTCCAGTTATGGCCTTGCGCCGCAGCGCGGCGATGCGGTATTCGTTGCCGCAGCAGGCAAATCATCAGCGGCGTCCTGACTTGCATCGCCGCGAAGAGGTGCGTGTAGAGTGATGCGCCGTCAGCGCGCGTGAATGCCGCCGGCGGGATGCGATCCTCGGGAAGGGATGTGATGCGCAGTTGGGTTGCCGTGGCCGTCGCCGCCGCCGTGCTGGCCAGCGGGTGTGGCACCGCCGGCGTCGCGCAGGGTTCCATCGACCGGCAGAACGGCCAGACGACGATGCTCGCCCCGGCCGCGGTCACGGCGCAGCTGGCCGTGTATCCCGCCGGCAGCGCCTGCGCCTCGGTGAGGACGGCGATGCCCATCGCGCAGGTTCCTGCGGCGTGCGCGGCGCAGTGGCGGCGCTTCGGCGTGCGCGTGGTGCCCGGCCAGGACCTCATCTCGCGCCTGCCCGCGCTGGCACCCGTCAGCGTGGGCCCCGGCGTCGACACGCGCGACGCCGCCCGCTACGCCGCCGCACTGTGGCGCATGGACGCCTTCAAGGCCTTCGCGCTGGCGACGCGGCAGATCGGCATCGTCGACGGGCTGGGGCCGGACAGCTTCTTCCGCCGGGCCAGCCAGGAGGTGCAGGCCATCGTCGCGGGCGACCAGATCACCCAGCCCACCTGCCACGCCTTTCCCACCGCCCTGCGCGTGGTGCGCCTGACGCCCGACTTCGAGAGCTTCGCCCGGCGCTCCGGCGTCGCGCTCGGTGTCAAGGTCACCTTCACCGGCCCCTGCACCGGCACGGCCACCGACGCGCACGGCGCCGTCCACCAGCTGTACACGTTCGACGGTCGCCAGTCGGTGGTCTACGTGGGCGACATCGGCAGCGACGCGCCGCTCGGCAACGTGCTGGAGCTGACCGCGCTGGGCGACTGCCGCCAGCCGGTGGCCAAGCGGACCTGCGCATCCTGACGGCGGGGGTCAGATCGCCGAGATGCGCTCCGCGGTGACACCGCGCACGTGGCGGCCGGCCATGCCGAGCAGCCGGTCCCGGGCCACCTTCTCCGTGAGGATGGGCAGGAAGCTGGACACCCGGGCGTCCGTGGCCAGCTCACGGTAGGTCGCGCTCACCGTCTGTTCGACGACCTCGCCCCGGAGGCTGTTGCCGAACTCCGCGCCGAGCAGGGCGGGAACGTGGCGCAGCGTCTCAGGCAGGGGCTCGGCGGCGGCTGCTGCCGGGATCTCGGTCTGGACCGTCATGCGGAAAGCGTCTCCGTGCTGCGGGAGCACGCACTGGGAGGACGCGTGGGACGACGGTGTGCGATCCGCAGATGGCGCGGACCTTGCCCCCGCGAGCACCCTAGCAAACCGCCAGGCCTGCCCGTGTCGAGAACGGGTTAAGGACTGCTGATGATCTTGGTGGTGCCTCCGCGCGGAGCGGCCGGCTCGGCGCGTCCGTTGCGGTGGGGCCGGCGCTGCGACGGCGCGCGGCGACAGCGCGATGTGGCATGACTCGATGGTCGGCCCCGCCGCTCAGGGCACGACAGTGCCAAAGGTCCCACGCTGCAACGCGGCTGAGTGCCCTGGAGTCCTCAATGAGAAGCCGGCCCGCGGCGGCCGACCAGCGGCCAGGGGATGCGAGGAGGAGACCATGGGCGCATTGCGGGACGGCATCCTGCAGCGATCGGGGCGGGGCAGGCGCGGGGTGGCGGTGGCTGCGCTGGCCGCGCTGTCCCTGGCGGGCGCGGGGGCGGCAACGGGCATTCGTCCGGCCTCGGCGACGACCACCGCGGGCACCTCGCTCAACTTCCAGCTGGTCGGGCACACCTCGCTCTTCGACCGCGGCGAGAACGCCGCCATGGCCCTCTACGGCCACTACCTCTACGTCGGCAGCCGCTCCGACGGGACGCACCTGCACTCCGGCGTCGAGGTCGTCGACGCCACCAACCCCAGCCAGCCCAGCATCGTCGACGAGATCGCGCTGCCCACCACACTGACCGCCGGCTACACCTCGCGCGAGCTGCGCGTCTGGCCGCAGCAGTCGATGCTGGTGGTGATGTACTTCGGCTGCAGCGCGCTGATCCACGCCTGTGCCTCGGGTTCCGACTCCGGTGAGCAGCCCTTGCAGGAGATGGAGTTCTTCGACCTCTCCGGTGCGCACGCCGCGGCGCCGGTGCTGGCCAGCACCTACAAGCCGTCGACGACGCCGCACGAGATGTTCCTCTGGGTCGACCCCGTGCACGCCGATCGCGCGCTGCTCTACTGGACCTCGCCGAACAACTCGGGCAAGCAGCTGGTCGCCACCGACATCAGCGGCTGGAGGAGCGGCACTTTCACCGAGGTGGCCACCTTCACCGCGGTGCCCGAGTACAGCGCCGACCAGCTCAGCCAGTTCGACGTGCGCCTGCACTCGCTGAGCATCTCGCCCGACGGCACGCGCGGTTACCTCGCCTATCTCGGCGGCGGCGTGCTCGTCATCGACACCAGCGATCTGGCCAACGCTGTCACCAAGCCGAGCATCCGCCTGGTCACGCCGATCGCGGGTCGCGCCTTCTGGGACTTCGAGGGCGCGCACTCGACGGTGACCATCCCCGGCACCCACTACCTGCTCACCACCGAGGAGCTGTACGGCAAGGGCGGTCCGCTGCAGGAGGCGTTCGGCCCGGCGTTCGCGGGCTGCCCGTGGGGCTGGGTGCGCATCGTCGACGCCGCCGATCCGACGCATCTCAAGGTGGTCAGCGAGTACAAGATCGCCGAGAACCAGCAGTCGTCCTGCGCGGGCGTCAGCGCGCTGCAGGACAACTTCAGCAGCTACACCTCGCACAACCCGACGGTGCTGCCCAACCTCGCCTTCGTCACCTGGCACTCCGGCGGCCTGCAGGCCATCGACCTCAGCGACCCGACGCATCCCGCCCAGGCCGGCTACTACGTGCCCTCGCCGGAGCCGAACCAGCCCAACCACACCGAGGATCCCGCGCTGGAACCGGGCAGCAACGGCGTCATCGCCTGGAGCTACCCGATCATCAGCAACGGGCTCATCTACTTCCTCGACATCCGCAACGGCGTCTACATCGTCCGCTACACCGGGCGCTTCCAGCACGAGGTGGCCCACGTCGGGTTCCTGGAGGGCAACTCCAATCTCGGCGACGCGGCGCGGCTGAGCGGCGGCACGACGACGGGCACGACCAGCCTCACCTCGACGAACGGCGCGGTGCAGCCGGCATCGGTGGACGGCGGCGCCAACGTCGCCAGCCTGGGCCGCCTGCCCAACACGGGCGGCGTGCCCGCGGGCGCCGCCGGTGCGGGGCTGCTCGCGCTGGCGGGCCTGGCGGTGATGGGACTCAGGCGGCGCCGCGTGCGCGGAGACGGCGGGCGCTGATCCACCGCGCGGCGGCTGCCACGAGCAGCGGGGCAAGGGGCGCGGCGGGCGTCCCCCGCCCCGTGCCGGGCAGCGCCGCCGGACCGGGCGCCGGCGCCGTCCGCGCCCCGCTGAGCTGACCGGCCCGTCAGTCTTGCGCTTGCCCATATGGCCGGCACCGACTAGAGTCACCCGCAGGCAGCCATAGGGTGGGGCTGGGGCAGGATCGGCTCGGCCGAACAGGGGCAGGAAAACAATCATGTGGGGCGCGCGCCCCGTGCGCGTAGGGGGTCCGACGTACCGTACACGCCGTCGCGCGCAGCGCGATGCCGGCGTGACCGCGGTCGAGTTCGCCCTGGTGGCGCCGCTCGCCTTCCTGCTGCTGCTGGGCGTCATCGTCACCGGCATCGTGGTCACCAACCAGGTGGCCCTGACCAACGCGGTGCGCGACGGGGTCCGCGCCGCGGCGGTGTGCGGGTCGGATCCCACCGGCAGCACGGTGCTGCCCGACGGCGTCACGCCCTGCACCTCGTCGACGGGTGTCGACGCCAACGTGGTCACCTACGTCACCACGCTGCTGCACAACGTGCAGGGCGGCGTGTCGGCGCCCACCGTCTCGGTGATCGCTTCCGACGGCACCACCACCGGCACCCTGGCCAACTGCCGCAAGGGCGACACGGTGCAGGTGACCGCGACCTTCGCGCAGCCGCTCTACGTGCCGCTGATCGGCCGCCTGCTCGGTGACGCCGGCGGCAACACGCGCACCATCACCGCCAGGGCGGAGGCGACATGCGAGCAATGAGAGTGCGCGTGCGCACGCGTGGACAGGCACTCACCGAGCTGGCCGTCGCGGCGCCGCTGCTGGTGCTGCTGCTCGTCGGCGGCGCGCAGGTGGGCGCCATCGTCTACGCGCAGGTCACCGTCGACACCGCCGCGCGCGAAGGCGCGCGCGTCGCCTCCGAGCAGCCGTTCCACTCCGGTGCGTACCTGTCGGATGGCACCCCGGCGAGTCCCGCGGTGACCTGCTCGCCCGCGCTGACACCGAACAATCCCGCCTGCAAGGCGGTGTGGTCCTCGTCGGGGATGCTGAGCAGCACCTCGCTGCAGGTGTCCGTGGGGTCGGGCACCTTCGTCTCGTCGAGCTCGGCCTCCTGCCCGCCCAACACGGTGGGCGACGGCTACGTGCTGGTCACCGTCGCCTACGACGCGCCGGTGTTCGTGCCGCTGGTCGACCGCTTCTTCTCGACCGGGACCGGTGTGCACACCGTCAGCACCACCGTGCGCGAGCGGGTCGAGCCGTGCACATTGACGAGCGGGCAGTGACCGCGATGCCACGCGCACTCCGCCGCAGCCGGCAGCGCGAGCGCGGCCAGGTGCTGCCCATCATCGCGCTCTCGGGCGTGGTGCTCATCGGCGTCACCGCGCTGGCCGTCGACCTCAGCCTGCAGACCAACACCAAGCGGCAGATCCAGAACGTCGCCGACGCCGCGTCGCTGGCGGGCGCGCACGACCTCTATTCGTCGGGCGGGTCGGTGATGGGAGGCCTGGACCAGGCCAACGCCGTGACCGACGCGCTCAACACGGTGCAGGACAACCTGGGCTGGACGACCGCCGACCTGGCCGGCTCGGCGGTCAACTGCTCCGGCTATCCCACCACGACCATGACCCTCTTCGGTCTCAGCGGCGTCTGCAGGACCGTCACCGCCAACGGCGCCACCATCACGGCCAGCACGCCGCCGAAGACCCCGGTGAACATCGTCGACGTCGACACCCACGACGTCGAGGTCGACATCGCCCAGACGGAGGGCACCAACTTCGCCGCGGTGATCGGCTTCGCCTCGGCGTCGGAGAAGGCGCACGCGGTGGCCCGGCACGGCTCGCCCGGCGTGACCACCGGCTTCGCGCTCTTCGCCAACCAGTATGTGGAAACGGGCAACTCGATCTCGGTGGTCAACGGCAACGTCTACGCCGGGCGCGCGGTGAACCTGCAAGCCAGCGGGCAGTCGTCCTTCTGCGCCAACAGCACGGCGGGCAACGACGACGGCTACATCATCCTGGGCGCTCCGCAGTTCGGCGACACCCTGCCCGCGGCCTCGACCCAGGGCCAGCACGACATGAAGCCGACCACCTCGGACACCATCGTCGCCCGTAACCGGTACCTGGGCAGCACCACCGCCTGCACCGTGGCCAACCTGCAAACCGCCAACCTGCTCACCCCCAACCTGCTCGGCTACGTGGTGCAGAGCGGCGCCGGCGTGCAGAGCCCGCCGCAGACCTGCCCGACCATCTCCGGCGCGGGACCCGCCCTGTACAACGCGAGCGTCGGCGCCTGCGAGGTCACCCCCATCGTGCTGCCGCCCGCGCCGCAGCCGTACATCGGGCCGACCACGCCGGTGACCACCTACGGCTCACCGAGCGGCAGCGGCAGCGGCTGCAAGACGGGGCACGAGGCCTCCTGCTGGAGGATCGCGCCGGCGGACGGCGTCTACGTCGTCTACCACGCCACCTCCTGCGTGGCGCCGTCCTGCTTCGACCTGCAGATCACCAAGCCCATGACCCTGAACAAGGTGACCGTCTGGCTGAAGCCGGGCGCCAGCTTCGGCGTCAACCTCACCGGCGGCGGCGGCGCGGTGGTCGTCAACGGTCCCTACAGCTCGGGTACCACCAACGCCGGCGACGGGCGCTACGTGGTCTACGGCGAGTCCGGCTCGGCCTTCAGCGTGGTCGGCGGCAACACCTCGGTGGAGCTGAAGACGGGCAGCATCGTCATGCCCAGCGGCACGGTGACCTGCTCCGACTCCACCGCCGCCCTGCTGCTCGACTCCGGGCAGGCGGTGGCCGACACCTGGAACGTCTCCTCGGGCAACCAGCCCAACCCGCAGATCACCTACAACTCGGCCTACGCGGGCGTCAGCAGCGAGACGCTGCGCCTGGTGGAGTAGGGGAGCTCGAAGGTCGCCAACCCGGCGTGGCCGGCTAGGCTGGGCGCGGCTCCGGCCAGCCGGCCACGCGGGTGACGGCGCCGTCGTGGGTGACCAGGCGGGCGGGCAGACCGATGTGGCGGAGCCACTCGGGTGCGGAGGCGCCGCGGACGATGGCGGCGGTGGCGGCGATGTTGGCGTCGAGGCAGTCGCCGGCGACGACGGTGACGGTGCGCCAGGGGCCCTGGGCGGGCAGGCCGGTGGCGGGGTCGATGATGTGGTGCAGGACCACGTCGCCGCGCTTCCAGCGGCGCACGGTGGTGCTCGAGGTGGCCACGCCGCCGGACTGGATGGCGATGGTCTCGCCGTCGGCGCTGATGGGGGCGTCGCTGGAGTCGGCGACCTGGATCTGCCAGCCGTCCGGTGGTGGCTCGCCGGCGACCGCGATGTCTCCGCCAAGACTGACCAGAACTCCGGCGCCCGCGACTCCGGCGCCGCCCATGGCCTCCAGCGCGGCGCGGGCGGCCAGGTCGGAGGCCAGCGCCTTGGCGGTCGAGCCGAGGTCCACCTCCACGCCCTCGGGCACCACCACGCTGCAGGTCACCTCGTTGAGCACGATGCGCTGCCAGCCGGGCACGGGGCGCACCACCAGCGGGATGGCCGCGCCCTCGCGGGCGACCGAGGCGAAGTCCTCGACGTAGCCGACGGTCTTGACCGCGGTGCCAACGGTGGGGTCGACGGCGCCGCCGCTCAGCCGTGCGCCGCGCAGGGCCGCGCGCAAAGCCGTCAGCAGCAGCGGCGAGACGGGCACCTCGCGCCCCGCGGAGGCGTGCAGCCGCGACAGCTCGCTGTCCTCGCGGAAGCGGCTGCAGGACTCGTCGATCTCGCGCACGACGCGGTCGACCGCCGCCTTGGCGACGTCGAGCAGTGCCGCGTCGGTGACCACCACGCGCAGCGAGGTGCCGATGGCGCGATCGTCGGCGGTGGCGATCGTCAATGCGATCCGCCGCTCACCGCGCGGCCGCCGCCGCCGAAGCCGAAGGCGGGCATCTGCTGCGGCGCCTGCAGGGTGCTGGCGCCGGAGTTCGGGTCCGCCGGCGCCTGCGACGTATCTCCTTGCGAGGTGTCGCTCGGCTGCTGCTGTGACTGCTGCGTATCGCCGGAGTCCGTTGCACCCGCCGCCGAAGCCTTGCCCGGGATGGTCACCGCCGCCACCACGCCGAAGGCCACCACCGCCCCGGCGCTGCCGATGGCGATGGTGGTGCGCCAGTCGCGCAGCTTCTGCAGCGCGGCGTCGCGGTCACGCGGGGTCAGCGGTTCGCCAGTGCTCATCTGGGTATCTCCGTGCAGCGGTTCATTGTCGTACGCCCGCCGGTGCGGCGACGCGCAGCCGCAGCGCCAGCACCGGGCAGCTCTTCACCGCCCGCCGTGCGTGCGGCAGCAGGTGGTCGGGGATGGGGCCCGCGTCGATGATCGGGTAGCCCCAGTCGTCGAGCCGGATCATCTCCGGCAGCAGCTCCGCGCACGCCCCGCGTCCGTCGCAGCGGATGCGGTCGACGGCCAGTGCCTGCCGCTCCATCACGCCGCCACCGAAGCCACGGCGGCTGCGCCCCTCGAGCAGGCGCCGCGCCGCGCGTGCAGCAGCATCTCCTCGCCGAACACCCGCAGCGCCGAGCCCACCAACGCCGCGGCGCCGTCGGGATGCTTGCAGGCCCCCCGCCCGGCCAGCTCGCCAGACCAGCGCCGGATGCGGTCGAGGTCGTCACCAACTGCGCCGCCCGTGGCGATGCGTCCCATCGCCTCGGCGATGGCGCGCAGCCCGAACACGCAGGGCCCGCACTGCCGCGCGCTCTGGCCGGCCAGGTAGGCGACGATGCGCGCCGTCTCGACCACGCCGCAGCGGTGCTCTGGGAGCACCGCGACCACGCCACAGCCCAACGCGTGTCCGCGCGAGCGCAGCTCCATGGTGTCGACGGAGAGACCCCAGGCCTCGTCCGCGGCCACCCAGCCGCCGAAGTAGCCACCCAGCAGCACAGCCGAACTGCGACTCGACAACCCGCCCGCCGCCGACGCCGCGTCGCCCACGCTGCTGCCCTGCGCCACCTCGACGACGCCCGCGTGCGGCACCGCACCGGTCACGGTGAGCAGCGCGGTCCCGCTGCTCTCGCCGCGCCCGAGATCGCGAAACCAGGCGTCGCCGCAGCGCGCGATCAGCGCCGCATGGGCGAGCGTCTCGACGTTCTGGACCAGCGTCGGGCGTCCGTCGACGCCGCGCTCGAAGGGACGGGGCGGCACCGCGGTGGGCAGCGCCACGCCGTCGTTGACGAAGTGCACCGCCGCGCTCTCCTCACCGGAGATGTAGCGCACCGGCGCGCTCACCACCGTGGTGCGCTTCCACTCGTCCGCGGGCCGCTCGGCCAGTGCGCGGTGCAGCGCGTCGCGGGCCCGGCTGTGGTCGGCGCCGACGTAGAGGATCACCTCGCGCGCACCCACCGCCTCCGCGGCCAGCGCGGCGCCGTCGAGGACGAGGTGCGGGCGCGTCTCCATGAGCACGCGGTCCTTGCGGCTGAGCGGCTCGCCCTCGGCGCCGTTGGCCAGCACCACCGCGTTGCCGCGTGCGTTGCCTGCGACGCTCCGCCACTTGGTCCCCGCCGGGAAACCCGCGCCGCCGCGGCCGCGCAGCCCGCTGCGTTCGAGAACGTCGATGACACCCGCACCGTCCCGCGGCAGCTCGCCGAGCCGCGCCCGGTGCTCGCCGAGCTGCTCCATCCCTTCGTTGAGGCCAGGTCCGGCCAGAACGCTGAGGCGGCTCATCGCGGCACCATCGAGGTGGGCGCCGAAGCTGCTGCAGCGGCGGCGCGGCGCTCGCGGGCCAGCGGGTCGCCGGGGCTGAGGAACCGCCAGGCCGCGGCGCCGAGCACCGAGGCCACGCACGCGACGGTGATGCCGAGCAGCCAGCGCGAGAAGGCGTCGGTGCCGGTGCCCAGCCCGTGCAGCACCGCCACCGGCCAGGCCGCGTAGGCCAGCCAGTGCACGCCGCGCCACAGCCGGGCGCCGATCACGTGGCGCAGCAGGCTGGTGACCACCAGGGCCAGCATCAGCTCGACTGCGACGGCCCCGAGGCCGAGCCAGAAGGTGCGGTAGTAGGAGCCGAAGGGAACCAGTGCGCCGATGCCCAGGTGGGTGTAGGGGTCCACCACCGCGGTGACGACGTGCAGGGTGAGGAAGACCAGCGACATCAGCGAGAGGTCGCGGTGCAGCGCCACGGTGAGGAAGCGCGGCCAGCCGCGTGCTTCGCCCCGCGCCCTGGCCAGCAGGCCCAACGCCACCACCGCGCTGAGCAGCACCAGGCTGACGGCGCCGGCGCCGCGGGTGGTGTACCAGAGGAGTTGGTTGTTCATGGGAACCACGATGAGGGTGGGCGCTGCGAGCACCCTGGGGTCTTGCTGTGAGGATCCTGGGAAGTAAAGAAGGGCGCGTCCCGTGGCCGGAACGCGCCCGTGGTGGGGTGGGGGAGGGCGGTGCTAGGCGGAGCCGCCGCCCGCGTAGCCGGGCGCATCCGTGCCGGTGGCGCCACCCGGACCGCCGGGCCCGTGGTCACCGAAACCGGGGCCGCCGTGGAAGGTGCCGTTGACCATGTCGGTGACGCGCTGCTGGGTCATCGCCTTCATCTGCGTCGCCTGAGCCGAGGTGATCTGGCCACTGCTGACCCGATCGTCGATCTCCTTGTTCTCCGAGGCCACCCAGGCGCTGATCACCTTGCCGGCGTCGACGTTGTGGGCCTTGGCCACGGCGGCGATGGTCTGGCCGTTCTGCAGCGCCGTCTGCAGGTCGCTGCTGCTGATGCCGATCACGCCGGCGACGAGGCTGAGGTCCTCGCCCTGCAGGCCCGGACCACCCGGCCCGCCCGGCCCGCGGCCGCCGTGGAAGGTGCCGTTCACCATGTCGGTGACGCGCTGCTGCACGTCCGCCTTGAGTTGCGTCGCCTGCGCCGAGGTGATGCTGCCCGCGCTCAGCGCGCTCTCGATCTCCTTGTTCTCCGAGGCCACCAGCGCGCTGATCACCTTGCTGGCGTCGACATTGTGCGCCTTGGCCACGGCGGCGATGGTCTGGCCGTTCTGCAGCGCCGTCTGCAGGTCGCCGGCGCTGATGCCGATGGCCGTGGCGACCACCTGCAGGTCCTCGTCGCGGCCGCCCGCGATGGCGCCGTGGGCGAAGCCGCCGCCGTGCGGGCCGTCGGGTGCGGTGGTGCCGCTCGCCGGGCTCGGCGTGGCGGTGGCCACGGTGGTGGCGGCGTGGGAGATGACGTAGCCGCCGACCAGGCCGCCGATGCTCAGCCCGGTGATCGTGGCGATGCCGGCGGCGCGCCGGCGCAGGATGCCGGGTGCGCGGGGCGGTGCGGGCATGGGGCCCTCGGGGAGGGGCGCCCCGGTCCAGTTGTCGGTGGGAGTGTCGCTCATGTCTGGGTCGTGTCCTTCACTGGGTCGAGATCCCGGGAGCGGGATGTGTGGACCCAGGATCGCCGCCGAGGCTCAGAGCCGGCCCCTGGTTTTGCTTGGAATCGCCTGTGAGTCCGGGCTGCGGCAGGGGCAGCTCGATGCGGAAGGTGGCCCCGCCGCCCGCCGTGTCGAGCACGCGGATGCTGCCCCCGTGGGCGGCCACCACCGCCGCGGCGATGCTCAGCCCCAGCCCGCTGCCGCCCTGGTCGCCGCTGCGTCCGGGGTCGGCGCGGTGGAAGCGCTCGAAGATGCGCTCGCCATGCCCCGCGGGCACGCCGCCGCCGTGGTCGACGACGTCGATGACCGCGCTGCCGTCCTCGCCGCGCAGCTCCACCTCGACCGGCGTGCCCGCCGGGGTGTGCACCAGCGCGTTGCGGACGATGTTGCCCAGAACCTGGCGCAGCCGCATGTCGTCGCCGGTGACCACCAGCGGCGCCGCGATGCGCGCGGTGATGCTGCGCTCCGGCTCGGCGGCGCGTGCGTCGGCGACGGCGTCGGCCACCAGGGCCTCGAGGTCGACGCGGGTGCGCTCCAGCGGGCGTCCCTGGTCGAGCCGGGCGAGCAGCAGCAGGTCGTCGACGAGGACGCCCATGCGCTTGGTCTCGTCCTCCATGCGGCGCATGGCCAGGCGCAGGTCGTCGCCCTCCATGTCCGGGTTGCGGCTCAGCAGCTCCGCGTAGCCCTGCATCGAGGTGAGCGGCGTGCGCAGCTCGTGCGAGGCGTCGGAGATGAAGTGGCGCAGCCGCTGCTCGTTGCGGGCGCGCTCGGCGAAGGCCTCCTCGAGCTGGGCCAGCATGGAGTTGATGGCCAGGCCGAGCTGGCCGACCTCGTGGTTCTCGTTGGACGGCGTCACCCGCAGGCTGAGGTCGCCGGCCGCGGAGCGGGCGGTCTCGCCCATGCGCTCCAGCGGGCGCAGGCCGCGGCGGACCATGAACCAGGTGGCCACCAGCAGCAGCACGGTGACTCCGCCGCCCAATCCGACCTGCAGCAGCAGCAGGTCGCGCAGGGTGTTGTTGACGTCGTCCATCGGCACGGCGACGACCACGGTGCCGTTGACCACCCGCTGCGAGGTGTCGACGAAGATGCGATAGCTGCTGACACCGCCGCTGCCGGGGACGGTCTGGTAGTTGGGATGCTCGGGCGTTCCCGGCGTCAGCGTCGCCGGCAGCACGGGCGCGCCCGCGTTGTCGGCCTGGTCGTTGAAGGCGTAGGGATGGTTGGCCACCGTGCCGGTGGGGCTGGTCACCTCGACCCACGTCGTCGGCGGCAGCGATCCCGGTCCACCCCCGCCGCCCGGCCCACCGCCGCCGAAGCCGCGCGAATCGCCGAGCGCCCGGGCCAGCATGGCGTCCTCGGCGTTGTCGTGCGCGGCGAAGATCTGCTGGTCGAGACGGGTGATCAGCGACGACTGCAGCGACGTGTAGGTGAACACGTCGGCGACCACCAGCCCGACGACGAACAGCGGCGCCAGGATGAGCACCAGCCGCAGTCGCAGGGACATCACGCGGAGCGCGGTACGCGCATCACATAGCCGACGCCGCGCACGGTGTGGATGAGCTGCGGCTCGGCGCGGTCGACCTTGCGGCGCAGGTAGCTGATGTACGTCTCCAGCACGCTGGCGTCGCCGCCGAAGTCGTAGTCCCAGACGTGGTCGAGGATCTGCGCCCGGGAGAGCACGCGGCCCGCGTTCATGAGCAGGTAGCGCAGCAGCCGGAACTCGGTGCGGGTCAGCTCCACCGGCTGGCCGGCGCGGATCACCTCGTGGGTGTCCTCGTCGAGCTCCAGGTCGGCCAGGCTGAGGCGGCCCGACGCATTGCCCGTGTCGGGCTGGTGCCGGCGCAGCACCACGCGGATGCGGGCGACCAGCTCCTCGATGCTGAAGGGCTTGGTGACGTAGTCGTCGCCGCCCACGGTGAGGCCGTGCACCTTGTCCTCGGTGGCGTCGCGCGCGGTGAGGAAGATGACCGGCACCTTGAGCCCGTCGCTGACCAGGCGCTGGGTGAAGGTGAAGCCGTCCTCGTCGGGCAGGCCGACGTCGAGGACGATCAGGGCAGGACGGAAGTCCATGACCGCGTGCCTTGCTTCGCGCGAGGTGGCCGCGGTCTTGACGGTGAAGCCCTCGTACTTGAGGGCCATGGCCACCAGGTCGGTGATGGATCGCTCGTCGTCGACGACGAGGACGCGGGTCGGTTCGCTCACAGGTGCCATGGTGGAGCTCGTTCCTGTGAGTCTGCTCAGAAATGCCCGGGGAGCGGCTGGGAGCTCGCTCGGACTCTTCGGTCAGGCGCCGAATTCAGCCATGACGTGCTCGACGAACTCGTGCACGCGCTCCTCGCCCTCGGTCGGCCAGCCGCAGACGAGGTAGCCGAACCCGGCGTCGCGCAGGGACTCGGCGTTGCGCCGCACCTCGTCGAGGTCGCCGGAGAGCGAGAGGGAGGAGGCGTGGAGGATGGAGGCGGGGTCGCGGCCGCAATCGCTCGCCAGGGCGTCGAGCCGGGCCGACAAGCGGCGCAGGTCGCCCAGTGAGCCGAAGGCGTGCCAGACGTCGGCGTGGCGGGCGATGAGCGGGAGCATGCGGCGCTCGCCGCGGCCGCCGATCCACAGCGGCGGGTGGGGGCGCTGCACGGGGAGGGGGCGGAGGCGGGCGGCGTCGAGGCGGTAGTGGTGGCCCTCGAAGGAGACCTCCTCGCCGGTCATGAGCTGGGGGATCATCTGGACCGCGTCCTCGAGGCGGTCGATGCGCTCGCCGATGGGCGGGAACTCGATGCCCAGGCGGCGGTGCTCCTCGTCGAACCAGGCGGCGCCGAGCGACAGCTCCAGGCGGCCGTGGGAGGCGTGGTCGATGGTGACGGCCTCGGCGGCCAGGATCGAGGGGTGACGGTAGGTGACGCCGGTGACCAGCAGGCCGAGGCGGATGCGCTCGGTGGCCGAGGCCAGGGCGGCGAGCGTGGTCATGCCCTCGAAGCAGGGCCCGGGGCCCTCGCCGTAGAGGGGCTGGAAGTGGTCGAAGCCCCAGGCGCCGTCGAAGCCGAGCTGCTCGGCGAGGCGGAAGCGGCGGACCAGCTCGTCCCACTCCAGGCGCTGCTGGGCGATGTCGATGCCGAAGCGCATCGCGGCATTGTCCACCGCGAGCACCGGCGGGCGTGGAGCCTCGCTCGGCGTGCTCCTCGACAGCACGGCAGGCGGCGCGTCTCGCAACGCGCCGCTGCCGCGCCCCTCCCTGGCGGGCCATGTCCCGCAGCGCCCACCCAGCGGGGACATACCCCCTCGACGTGTATTGACCGCACCGATCGCGCCGACGTTGCAGGGGGCCGGTGGGGCGATCCGCCTGTGGTACAGATGGCAGGTGGCGCCCACCGGCCGCCGCCGGCCGGCACTGCCCCCGGCGGCACGCATGCTGCTCGTCCTCCTCGCCCTCCTCCTCCTGCCCGCCTGCTCGGCGGGTGACCCGGCCGCCGCCGCTCGCCCGGCTCCGGCGACGCCCAGCCCCTCCGCCACGCCCGCGCCGACGCCGCTGCCCACACCCCTGCCCCTGCGGGTCGCCGTCCGCGCCTACCACGAGCCGCTCGACCACGCCCACCGCAACTACTGCGGCGCCGGCGCCACCGAGGTGCTGCTCTCCGCCTGGATGCCGGCTCTGCCCGACGTCGAGGCGGTGGCCCGCGCCATCCGGCTCGATCCCGACAGCGGCGCCACCGGCGCCGACACCGCGGCGGGCATCAACGCCTTCCTGCGTTCCGTGGCCCCGCCCGCGCTCGGCCACGACCGCTACGCGCCACTGCACCTCACCGGCCTCGACGCGGTGCTGCAGGTGCTGCGCGCCGACCTCGGCGATGCGCAGGCGATGCGACTCCTCGGCCACACCGTCCCGGTGATGGTGCAGACCATGACCAGAACCATGCCCGGCTGGAACGGCTGGCAGGCGACGCACATGATCACCGTCAGCGCCGCCAGCCTCGACAGCGGCAACCCCGACGTCGACACCGTCACCTACGCGGAGACGCCCTCGCCCATCGCGGGCTACAACGGCCCGCCGTTCCGCACCATCACCGTGCGCGCGCTGTGGACGGCGATGCAGGCCTTCCTGCGCGACGACCCTGCCGACCCGGTCAACGTCATCGCCTAACTCGTCGGCGACTGCGCCTGCAGCTCGGCGCCGATGCGGCGCAGGTCGCCGGCGTGATGGGTCAGCTCGTGCGGCATGTCGTGGGCCAGCTCGCGCAGCCGCAGCTCCCCGGCCTCCTCGTGCATCCCGACGCGCTGCCAGGCAGCCTCGGGCAGCGACTCCACCAGCGACACGAAGCGCGCCACCGCCGCCTCGATGCGCGGGAGCGACGTGTCCATCGACACCTCGTCGAAGCGCCCGCGCACGGCGGCCTCGTCCTGGTCGTAGCCGCGCAGCAGCGGTCGATCCTCGCTGACGATGCGCCGCGCCCGCCCCTCGATCAGTTCGGACGCGTCGGCGAGATGCGCGCAGTACGCATTCGGTGACCACACCTCAGGTGCCGTTCGCCGCGCGCGCAGCGACTCCGGAACCGCCAGCGCTGCGGCCCGCACCTCGACCACCGTGGTGGCGCACACGCGCGCGATCTCCGCACCGCTGAGCGCATAGCGGAAGCCGCACTCGCGGCAGGTGAACACGCCGTCGTCGCCACGGAGAACCTGCGTCGGATCCATGGCGGCATCCTAGCGCCGCGCGCTCAGGGCGTGGGCGATGACGCCGTCACGGTGACGGTGACCAGCAGGTGGGTGCTGCCTGCGGCGGCGTCGACGGTGGTGTGGCCCGGGCGCATCGCGATGTAGTCGGAGACCGACCCGTCGGTGGGTACGTCCGCGGACGGTATCGGCCAGGTGTGCAGGATGCTGTAGTCGCCGATTCCGGGCGAGTGGAAGGTGGCGATGTGTGTGGCACCCGAGAGCATCTGCACGCTGATGACGGTGCCGACCTGCACCGTCAGCGACTCACGGCTGGAGGGTGTGCCCGCAGTGACGGTGACCACGGTATGGCCGATGGCCGCGGGCAGCGTTGGCGGGGGCGTGCGGCTGCCGCCGGAGCCGGAACCACAGGCGCTCGCCACCACGACGAGCGCCTGCACCGCGGCCACCGGGACGAGCCGCCGCCACGTCGCCGGCGCGCGGCCGGCTACTTGGTCTGGCATTCCAGCCAGGCGACGGTGTTCGACGGCGGCGCCGGTGGCCCGCAGTCGGGATTGATCACCGCGCCGGGACCCACCGGACCGGTGCCGAGATTCTCGGACGGCACCGCGGGCGGCGGCGCCGCGCCGGCGGCCTGCAGCGTGCAGGTGTTGCCCGCCTGCGCGGCCGGGTGCGTGGCCAGCGCGCTGGCGTACGTCGGTGTGCCGCTGTCGTCGGCGACGATCACCCAGCCCTCGTAGGAGCTCCAGCCACATTGCTGCGGGGCGTTGAAGAGCAGCACCCAGGCGTTGTAGCCCTCGTTGCTGGTGTAGCCGACGCTTCCGCCGGGATCGATGACCTGCGTGAGAGAGGGCACGAACGACGCGCCGGCAAGCTGCCAGCCGGTCACCTGTCCCTGCAGCGACGCCAGGTCCTGGTCCGCGGCATTGACCGCCGACGAAAGGCCGGTGATGGGGCTGTCGGTCTGTGCGCGCGCCGTCGACACGAGGCGGAACGAGTGGAAGGCAACGATGCGCGTGACCGGCGCCGGCGCGGCGGAGACGCAGACCACGGCGAGCGCCGCGACACCGGCGGCCATGGAGAGCTTCCTGTGCAGCATCTCGTCGGCCCTCCGTTAGTTGTGGCTCTGGAGGGGGCGGTTGACATTGAGGGTCCACGTCCAGTGATAGACGTTGGGCTCGTCGTACGTTCCCGACGCGGTGGCGACGTGCTTGCAGTCGCCCTGCTGGTCGTAGAGCTGCTCCTCGCTGAGGTCGAAGGCCTGGTACGCCTTCTGCGAGTAGCTGCCGTTCTGGCTCTCGTGAAGCCCGTCGCAATCCTTCTCGTTCACGGACAATCCGAGGGTGGTGACGTTGTGCCAGTCGCCGCCCCACGACCAGCGCGCATCCTCACCGGCGCTGAAGGAGCTGTAGTCGCAGTTGTCGCCCCAGTCGATGAGCCAGCCGTGGTCGGCCCAGTCGTCGTTGTCGATGTTCCACATGTGCATGGAATCCTGCTGGTACTTGTAGGGCGTGTTGCCGCTGTTGCACTGTGCCGTGGGCCCGTTGGCGGCGACGTGCGCCGGCGTCAGCGCCGACACCGCCACCCACGTCGACCCCGCCACCGACGCGGTGGCCACCGCCAGCGCGCGCAGGCGCTGCGGCCGCAGGAACCGTCGAGACCAGAGCCCGCCTTTCATCCGACCAACCCTCCGAGGACCGCCGAGGACGGGATACCAATCCAGCGGTGGTCAGCGCATGTGTGCGCCGAGGTGCGTGCCCTGGTTCCCGCCACATAGGTATACGACGCAGCACAGTGCATCGGAGTTGCACTGCAATGCAAATCGCCGTGCCACAGCCCGTACTCGGAGCCCCGCGCCGATTTTCGTCAGTGTCCGCGCACAGCCTCGACAAGCGCCGGCAACACAGTCCCGGCGCGTCCGCGGATCACCGCCGCGGCGGTGATGTCGAGGTCCGTCTCGCCGTCGTTGACGATGACCAGCCGCGCCCCGGTGCGCGCGGCGTGCAGCGGCACACCGGCCGCCGGCCACACTGACAGCGTCGACCCCACCGCCAGGCAGACGTCGCAGGCGGTGGCGCAGTCCATGGCGCGGTCGACGTCGGCCTCGACCAGCGCCTGGCCGAAGCTGATCGTCGCCGCCTTGAGCAGGCCGCCGCAGGACTCGCAGGTGGGATCGGTGTCACCCTCGCGCACGCGGTCGAGCACCACCG
>Ga0207699_10000113_pt1 | contig 57081 bp, 59 predicted proteins | sample LARL51metaG_FD_184344 | JGI IMG/M metagenome (GOLD analysis project Ga0207699, IMG submission 184344) | Corn, switchgrass and miscanthus rhizosphere microbial communities from Kellogg Biological Station, Michigan, USA - LAR L5-1 metaG... | ecosystem: Host-associated > Plants > Roots >...
CAAGGAGACGTCCGACGCGGTGGGGGTATGGGGCAGCACACCCACCATCTGAACCACCGTGGTCGGCAGCGACGTGGCCACGGTGGTGGTGAGCAAGGGGTCGAGCGTCGCCGGCGTCTGCGCCGAAGCGCGGTGCGGCATGGCGGCGGGAGCCGCAACCGCGGCAGCGGTCGCGACGAACGCAGCCACGAGTCGCCGACTCAACGCTCTGCCTCTCACGCGCAACATGGTCGTACCGGACGGCGTACGGACCCGTGACGTCCTGTCACGTCCGCGTCACGGCGTCGCGGAGCCTTGTGAAGGAATGCGAACAAACCCCGGCGACGGCTACGCGCCGGGGCAGGGCGGTGGGTTCTGCGTGTAGATCGAGGTCTGCTCCCCGCTCCCTGTGCAGGTGGTGTCGTCGGCCAGCCAGCCGCCCGCGGTGCGCAGCGCGCGCAGGTCGATGGTCACCGTCACCCCCGGCCCGAAGCTGAGCACGACGTGGGTGATCCAGATGGTGGGATCGGGCGTCTGGGTCGCGCTGATCGCCGACGACTGCCAGAGGTTCTGGCAGCGGCAGAGCTGCTCCGCGTGCTCGATCGGGTGGCTGTCGAGCCGCTGGGCGAGACGGGTGGTCACCGGGCAGGCGTCGTAGCGCCCGGTGCGCGCCCCGCAGGCCAGCCCCGTGGTCGACGGGTAGAGGTACTGCCCCAGCGCCGTGGCCCCGTTGGGGTCGCTCGACGGGATGATCCCGCCGCTGGTCGGCGCGGGAGTCGGCGACGGCGTCGGCGTCGGCGCGGCGGTGGGGGCGGCGGTCGCCGTGGGCGTGGGCGTCGCCGCCGGCGGCGCGGTGATGGCCTGCAGGGTCTGGTGCGGGGCGGTGGCCACCCCCGTCCGGCTCGACGTCGAGCTGCCGCAGGCGCCCAGCGCGGCGGCGAGGAGGACGGCCACAGGCAGGACGGCGCGCCGTGCCGGTGTCATGGCTGCGTACCGTACCAGCGCCCGCGCGGGCGGGCATGCCCCGGTCCGCTATGGTGGCTCGCGGGGTCTTCGCATCCACCGAGGAAGGAGGTAGTACGCCATGGGCGTCGAGATCGGCGACATCGCTCCGGACTTCACCCTGGTCGACGAGAACGGCGAGAAGGTCACGCTCTCGGAGCTGCGCGGCCGCAACGCGGTCCTGGTCTTCTACCCGCTCGACTTCAGCCCGGTCTGCACCAAGGAGCTCAAGGACATCTCCGCCGTGGCCGACCGCTACCAGGCCTACGGCGCCGAGGTCTACGGCATCTCGGTGGACAGCCGGTGGTGCCACGCCGCCTTCAAGCGCGACGAGCAGATCAGCGCCCACCTGCTGGCCGACTTCCACCCCAAGGGCGCGGTGGCCCGCAGCTACGGCGTCTTCATCGAGGAGGCGGGCATCGCCAACCGCGGCACCTTCGTCATCGACGCCGAGGGCCGCATCGTCGAGAAGGTCGTCACCTCGCCCAAGGAGGCGCGCGACCAGGAGCAGTACCTGGCCGCCCTGGCGAACTGCCCGGTCGACCTCGTCGGCCAGCGCGCCGAGCGTCCCGCCGGGGAGCGCATCAGCTCGTAGGGCGGCGTCCGCGAACCCCGCGGTGCGCCGGCATGGCTTGACCGGCGCACCGGTGTTCGGGCAGCATCGGCCCGACCCCGCCGCCCGGCGGGTTGGAGGCCCCCCAGGGCCAGTCGAGGGACCAGATGCCCTTCTGGAGACGGGGGGACCGTCCCAGCGAGCCCGCGCCCGGCGGGCAGCCCGCCGCCGGCCAGCCGGTGGTCGGCTCCCTGCCATGCTCCGAGCGCGGCTGCACCGCCACCACCGGCGAGGCCTGCGGCTACGTCGACCGCCGCGGCCGCACCTGCGGCACCGCCTGGTGCCCCGACCACCAGAGCATCGTCGGCGGGGTGGTCTACTGCCGCCGCCACGCCGGTGTGGTCGGCGCACTGTCCGGCGCTGAGGCCTCCCTGCCCGACCTGGAGAACCGTGCCCCGTCGCTGGTGAACTGGGTCTCACGTGATCTCGAGGAGGTCATCCAGTCCACCGTCAACGGCTACCGCTCGGAGCTGGGCACCGACCGGCTGATCGCCGACCCCGTGCACCTCAACTTCGTCGGCCCCGAGCGGCTGCGCATCTGGGAGCGCTCCTGGAAGCTGGTCGACCACACCGGCTGGAGCCTGCGCGTCGCCCTGGAGGTCGACGAGGCCCGCGACACCGAGGTTGCGGTCAGGGTCGGCCGCAACATCGTGTCCCGCAGCACGCCCCCATGGATCGCGGCCCGGCTGCGTGGCGAGCAGCTGCCGCCTGACCTCGACGCCGCGCAGCGCCGGGAGTTCTACCGCGATCTGACCGAAACCGTGGCGCGGGCCATCGAGCAGGAGCTGCGGCTCCGGGCATAAGGAATGGGCCGGTGGGTCCCGGTGTCACCCGAGACCCTCCCGGCCCTCACGACGCGGGCTCCCGCGGCACGCCTGCTGCGCCCGCTGCATGCCGTCGGGGCGGTCAGCTGCCGCCGCCCACCATGGCCGGCCGGCCCGCGGCGATCTTGGTGCTCTTCTCCTGGCGCCGGAAGGCGAGGAAGACCTCGACCAGCAGGGCCATGAGCACGGCCACCGCGGCGACGGTCAGGCCGATCGCGGCGTAGAAGGCGTACTGCCCGACCTGCCACCAGCCGAAGGCGTTGAGCAGGAGCCCGCGCAGGGTCTCACCCATGAACAGGGTCTGGCGCTGGGCGCCCAGGGTGGCGTCCTTGCCACCGCCGGCGAGGTACGCGGCGCTGACCTCGCTGTAGGTCTTGCCGCCGGCCACCTTGGTCAGGTGGTAGCCGATGTAGTGGTTGGCGTAGGCCTCGGCCTTGGGGCCGTTGTCGACCTGCTGGCCGGCGTACTGCTGCAGCGCCGGGTACTCCTTGGCGGAGAAGCTGGGCGAACCCGCGGCCGGGAACGAGATCTTCTGGGCGACCAGCTGGTCGGTGACCTGGCCGTGAATGAAGGAGTTGCCCCAGAACAGGAAGCCGGCGCAGAAGGCGAAGATGCCGATCAGGCCGACCTGCAACACCACGATGCGGAGTCGCAATCCTCTAGTCATTGTCGTGTCCTCTCCATCGAAGCGGCGGCGCCTCGTGGTCGTTGGTGGATCGCGGGCGCGATGTTCGATGCCATCTTCTGGTCACACCGGCCCGCCTGTCATCGATCGTTGGACACCAACCTGTCGAGGCCGAATGGCCGGAACGCGTGTGACCGCCCAGGCCCTGTGTCACACCGGCCCACGGTCCAATGGCCCAGCGCGCGGCGAGCGCCGGGCGCGTCTCAGTACGCCTGGTTCGGCGACCAGCGCGCTTCGTTGCGCCAGGCGCGCAGCGCCATCAGCCGGGAGACGGCGTCGGCGTCGAGCACCAGGGTGCGCTCGATCTCGTGCACCACGTTGCGCAGCATCCGCTCCTCGTCGGCGAAGGCGGCGGGCTCGACGGGCGGCTGCAGGTCGCGCAGGTACGCCTCCCAGAGGTTCATGTCGAAACCGTCGGAATCGAGCGGACCGGCTTCCACGAACCACTGGCCGCGGTCACGGCTGACGGTGACCTGGCAGGCGCCGCGCACCAGGCGGGTGACGCGGTTGCCGGCCGGTCGCGCGTCGACCACCTCGGCGCTCCGCGTGTAGCCCTGCCCTTCCAGCCACGCCACCAGCCCGGTGGCCCGTTCGTCGTCGTCCACGTGCAGCCCTCTCCGCCGTGTTCAGAGCAGGGAATCGGGGCCAACACTAGCAGCGGCCCGGCCCGATGGCATGCGTCGCGTTTGCTCCGTCACGCGGCGGTGCACACTGCTCGCCATGCTCTTTCCGCGCCACTTGCCGACGCCGACCGTGGAGCAGGCGCTCAGCTGGCTCGGCGCCACCCAGGAGCGCGACGTCCGCGCCGACCCGGAGCACGTCCTGGCCGCGGCCGGCGCGGCTCTGCGGCTGGGTCCCGACCACCTCGGCCGCGGCGCGGCAGGACGGCTGCAGGCCCTGCGCTCCCTGGCACTGCTGGAGCTGAAGCGGTTCGACGAGGCGCGCGAGGCCGCGGCGCTGGCCACCGACCTGGGTCCGCTCGAGCCGCAGGCGATGGCCGTCGCGGCCATGGCCTGCTTCCGCACCGCCGACTTCGCCGCGGCGGCCGTCGCCGCCCAGGCACTCACCGCCGCCTCGCCCCGCGACCCGCGCGCCTGGCACCTGCTCGGCCGCATCCGCCTCTGGCTCGGCCCGCCGGCGCACGCCGACGAAGCCTTCGCGCACGCGGCGGCGCTGGTCCCGCACCGCTTCGCCGTGCCCCACCGGGTCAGCCCCGAGGAGTTCGACGGGCTGGCCGGCGACGCGGTCTCCGCCATCCCCGCGCCGGTGGCCGCGGCGCTCGACAACGTGATGTTCCGCGCCTTCCCGCTGCCACCACGCGAGGAGGTGGTCGGCGGCCTGCCGCCCGACCTGCTCGGGCTCTACACCGGGCCGACCCTGGCCGCCCGCGGCACGCCCCTCTATCCCGCGCGGGTGGCCCTCTACCAGCTCAACATCGAGACCGGCTGCGGCGACGCCGCCGCGCTGGCCGCCCAGGTGCGGCGGGTAGTCATGCACGAGGTGGGCCACCACTTCAACATGGGCCACGACGAACTGCGTGCTGCCGGGCTCTGAAGGGGGTCGCCGCAATACCCCGGCCTGTCCGACCGTCTCAAGCGGACGAGATGGGTCGATTCGCGCCCTCCGCGGCGCTGCTCTCCGTGACCTCCGTCGCTGTCGCCGCACTGCTCACCGCGGGCAGCACCGGGACAGCCGGCACACTGCGTCCCGCCGACGCCTCCGCGGGCTCCGGCCTGCGGGACATGGCCATGCCCGGCTCGCCGGTGCTGGCCTCGATCGCCAACGCGCAGTCGATCGCGCAGCGCAACGCCATCGCGGCGCAGGGCGGCCCCGGCGGCACCTGGCATCGCTACGGCAACGCGCCGGTGCTCAACAACACCTCCGACTACGCACCCGTCGACGCCATCCCCACCTTCACCGGCCGCGTCAGCGACTTCGCCAGCGATCCCGCCACCGGCCGGATCTGGACCGCGGTCGGCCTCGGCGGCCTCTACGAGACCCGCGACCTGGGCGCCCACTGGCGGGCGCTCACCGATTCGCTGCCCAACACCTCGGCCGGGGCGGTCGGCTTCTCGACCTCGCACGGCGGCACGCTGTTCGACGCCACCGGTGACTTCGACGGCGGCTTCCTCGGGCTCGGCGTCTGGCGCTCCACCGACGACGGCGCCCACTGGCAGCGCTCGCAGGGCATCCCCGACGGGCTGATGAGCACCCGGGTCGCGGTCGACCCGACCGATCCCGACGTGGTCTTCGTGGCCACCTCCCGCGGCCTCTTCCGCTCCGGCGACGACGGCGCCACCTTCAGCAACGTGGCCCTGCCCGTCGGCACCACGTACATGGACGGCAGCGGTCCCAACTGCGCCGGCGACATGACCCATGCCGAGTGCGCCCTGGCCAGCGTGGTCACCGACGTCGTCGTGCGTCCCGCCGGCGGCGGCGACAACGGCGGCGAGGTGCTCGCCGCGGTGGGCTGGGAGCGCGGCGTCCACCACACCTCGAAGGGCTGGTACAACGCGCTGGGCAACGGGTTGTACGCGTCGGCGACGGGGCTGCCGGGCAGCTTCGCCAACACCGACGCGTCGAGCAACGGCTTCACCCCGCAGTCGCACATCGGCCGCGTCAGCCTGGGCAACGCCGTCGGCGCGGGGCAGAACCACGCCGTCATCTGGGCCATGGTCCAGGACTCGCAGATCGAGAACGGCAACTTCCCGGTCGTCGACCCGCAGCCGGGCGTGCCCGAGGGCCTCTGCGCCACCGCGCCCTGCTACAACACCGAGCTCGACAACCTCTACGAGTCGACCGACTTCGGCAAGACCTGGAACAAGAAGCTGCCGCCAGCGCAGACGCTGGGCGTGTCCTGCCCGGTGACCTCGACCGACCAGTGCCTCCTGCTCACCACGCCGGTGCCGGTGGTCGGCGCGGGCTACGGGCCGGGCATCCAGGCCCGCTACAACAACTACGTCCGCATCGACCCCACCAGCACCACCGCCGACGGCACGCCGACGCGGCTGATCTTCGGCCTCGAGGAGCTGTGGGAGGTCAACCTCGAGGACAGCGCCAACCAGCAGGCGCTCACCGACCCCACCGCCCTGGTGGTGCCCAAGACCATCGGCCGCTATTTCGGCAACGGCTTCTGCCCCACGGCCAGCGGCCTCACCGCGGGCCCCGTCAACACCAACTCGCCGTGCCCGTACGAGAACGACGCGCCGACGACCACGCATCCCGACCAGCACCGCGGCGTCTGGATCCCCGACGGCCAGGGCGGCGTCACCTTCTTCGCCGGCAACGACGGCGGCGTCTTCTCGCAGCACGTCGGCACCGGGCAGGACTTCAGCAACACGGGCTGGGCCGTTGGTGACAACCGCGACATGAACACGATGCTCAGCTACGACATGGCCGCGTCCGCGGACGGCGTGGTCTACACGGGCCTGCAGGACAACGGCGAGGTGCGCATCGAGCCCAACGGGCGCGAGGTCGAGGTCTTCGGCGGCGACGCCTTCTACAGCGCCACCGACCCCAACGACAGCAACACGGTGTACGAGGAGTACACCTTCGGCAACATGAGCGTGTCGACCGACGGCGGTCACACCTGGACGGGCATCAACCCCGGCCTCACCGCGCCGCTGTTCAGCACGCCGTTCGCCATGGATCCCAGCGATGCCAACCACCTCGTCATCGGCGGCGAGGACATCCAGGAGACGGTGTCGGGTCCCAAGACCACCGTCGCCACCATCGCCCCGGGCGATCCCAGCACGACCTCGTCGACGGACTGGGCGCTGGTCTTCGACACCGGCTCGGGCAACGCGGTGTCGGCCATCGACACGCGCGGCGACGCCACCTACGCGGGCTTCTGCGGCCCCTGCTACATCGCCTCGACGGTCGCCGCCGACTTCAGCAGCGGTATCGCCACCAACATGGGCGGCGCCCAGCCGGGGCAGAAGATGACCTCCAACGGCTGGCACGTCGCCACCGCGTACGGCCTGCCCGAGCGCTATATCACCTCGGTGCGCGTCGATCCCACCGACCACAACACCGTCTACGTCACCCTGGCCGACTACGAGCCCGACGTCGAGTACCGCCAGCCCGGCTACCTCGGCGACGGCGCCAAGGACCTGGGCAAGGGCCACGTCTACAAGTCGACCGACGCCGGTGAGCACTTCACCGACATCAGCGGCAACCTGCCCGACGCGCCCGCCGACGACGTCATCGTGCGCGGCAACCAGCTCATCGCCTCGACCAACACCGGCGTCTACGTCAGCAGCGACCTCGACGGCGGCCAGTGGCACATCCTGGGCGGCACCAGCATGCCGCTGCTGCACATGACCACCATCCAGCTGCAGCCGGGCAACCCCAACCGCCTCTTCGCCGCCACCTACGGCAAGGGCATCCTCGTCTACGACTTCCCCAGCGGCACGCAGCTCCCGACCACCTCGTCGACCACCGCGACGCACAGCGGTGTGTCGGGCGTCACCAGCCTGCCCAACACCGCTGCGGCACCCGTCTCGCAGGGCGGCGCGGCAGCCGCGGCCGGGATGGCGCTGCTCGGGGTGTGGGTGCGGCGGCGCTCGCGGAGGACGCGGCGGGCCGGCTAGGCCGTGGGGACGACGCGGAAGGCCTCGGCGAGCCGCCCTTCCGGCAACCCGTTGGCCTTGGCGATGGTGGTGAGCCAGCCGCGCAGCATGTCCTCGAGGTCCTCGCGGTGCGACACCTGGGAGGCGTGGCGGCGCAGCGCGGCCACCTTGCGGGGGAAGTTGTCGGTGACGTCGACCACCGCGTCGGGCTCGGGGCCACCCATCAGCCAGACCTCGGCCACGGTGTGCGGCTCGAAGCCCTCGGTGAGCAGCTCGGGGTGGGCGAAGGGGTTGCGCGAGTCGGGGTAGACGGCGCAGAGGGCGGCCTCGCCGGTGGCCAGGTGGTCGGGGTGGCTGGCGAAGATGCGCTGCCAGTTGCGCTGCGGCGACTGGGTGACCACCCGCTGCGGGCGCACCTGGCGGATCACCCGGGAGATGTCCCGGCGCAGCTCCAGGCTGGGCACCAGGCGGCCGTCCGGGTAGCCCAGGAAGTGCAGGTCGGTGACGCCGACCTCGGCGGCCGCGGCGGTCTGCTCCTCGCGGCGGAGCACGGCCATGTCGGCGCGGGTGACCGCCTCGTCGAAGCCACCGGCGTCGCCGTCGGTGACGATGCAGTAGGAGACCTGGATGCCCTGGTCGGTCCAGGTGGCGATGCTGCCGGCGGCGCCGAAGTCGACGTCGTCGGGGTGGGCGGTCACCACCAGGATGCGTTCGGGCTGAGCGGGGAAGGCCTGCTGGGTCACGGCCACGCATCCTACCGGGCGGCGCGGGCCCGGCCGCGCTCGGACCGCCAGCCCCGCGGTACGCCGAACGTTGACCTTTGTTGTGGGGAAACTGCCCCGGGTGGCCCGGCTGCGGCCGCGGCCCCCGTTCTCCCGACTGATCTCCCGGATCCACCTCCCCGCCGCACGGCGCAGCGCCGGCCACGGCAGCGTGGCCGCAGGCCTGCTGGTCGTCTGCGGGATGGTGGGCCTGGCCGCGGCGCCGTTCGCCCACGGCGCCGGTCCGGCCGCGCCCCGCGTCGTCCACCCCACCGATCCACCCGCCGCGCGGCGGCCGCTCGTCGACTTCCTCGGCGCCGGGCAGACGCCGCTGGCCCTGCCGCCCGCCTCGGCCCAGCCGGCCCCGCCGCCGCCCGCGCTGGCCGCCGCCCCGCCGCTGCGCAAGCACGAGATCTTCGGCTTCGCGCCCTACTGGACGCTCGACCAGTCGTCCGGCTTCGACCTGCACTCCCTGACCACGCTCGCCTACTTCGCCCTGGGCATCGCCCCGGACGGCTCGGTGCGGCAGTCGGGCGACGGCTGGGACGGCTACAACAGCCAGGACCTGGCCTCCCTGATCGACCGGGCGCACGCCTCGGGCTCGCGCGTGGTGCTCACCGTCAACGACTTCGACGACGGGCAGATCCACCAGCTCCTCTCCACGCCGGGCACGGCCGACCGCCTGGCGGCGCAGCTCGAGGCCCTGATCCGGGCCAAGAACATGGACGGCGCCAACCTCGACGTCGAGGCCACCGGCGGCGGCGACCGTGCCGCCTTCGTCCCGTTCGTGACGCAGGTGGCACGAACTCTGCACGCCGCCAACCCGCACTGGCAGGTCACCGTCGACACCTACGCGGGCTCGGCCGCCGACCCGGCCAGCTTCTTCGACGTGCAGCACCTGGCCCCCGCCGTCGACGCGCTCTTCGTGATGGCCTACGACATGTACGGCGGCGGCGCCCAGGCGCAGCCTAACGCCCCGCTGCAGGACTACCAGTTCAACGACACCGACGCCATGTCGGAGTACACCGCGGTGATGTCACCGGGCAAGGTGCTGTTGGGCACGCCCTTCTACGGCTACGACTGGCAGGTCACCTCCAACCAGCCCAACGCCGCCACCGTCGGCGATCCGCAGCCGCTGACCTACGCCGACATCCGCGCGGCGGCGCACCCGGTGCACTGGGACACGCGCAGCTCGACGCCGTTCACGGTGTACCAGGCGGCCGACCGCTCCTGGCACGAGACCTACTACGACAACCCGCAGTCGCTGGCGCTCAAGGCCCAGCTGGTCAACAAGTTCCGCATCCGCGGGCTGGGCGTCTGGGCGCTGGGCATGGACGGCAACGACCCGGCCATGATGGCCGCGCTGCTCGGCCATGCGGCGCCGCTCAAGGCCATCATCGGCGGCGGCACGTCGTCGAGCTCGTCGTCATCGGCCTCGCACAGCACGTCCTCGACGTCGTCGAGCAGCTCGTCCTCGTCGAGCAGCAGTGCCGCGTCGAGCAGCTCGTCGTCATCGCCCTCGTCGAGCGCGTCCTCGTCGTCCTCGTCGTCGACGTCGAGCGACAGCAGCAGCGCGGCGCCCTTACCCCCGCCGCCCACGGTGCCGCCATTCCCGACGCCTTCGGTGATGTAGGAAGCGCTACTCGCCGCGCCGCGCGGGATGCATCTCCGCCTCGGAGGCGTGGTAGTGGTCGCTGATCTGCTCCCACGACGCCGAGTTGGTGCTGCCCGGCAGCCTGGTGTTGCCGTCGAAGTAGCGCACCACGCCGGTCTCGACGTTGCGGTACTCGCCGGGACTGACCATCGTGCCCGAGGGGAAGCGCACCGGGCGGCTGACCCGGTCGGGCTCGGTGCGGTGCTCGCCGGTGGCCGTGGCGGTGTCGGGATGCTGCGCGTGGTAGTGGTCGCTGACCTGCTGCCACGACGGTGAGTTGACGCTGCCCGGCAGCGCCGTGCTGCCGTCGAAGAAGCGGATCGCGCCACTCTCGACGTTGCGGTACTCGCCCGCGCTGACCATGGCGCCGGGCGGGAAGAGCACCGGCCGGCTCGGCGTCTCGGGGTTGGCGCGGGTCTCGCCGGTGAGGCCGCCGCCGCTGCCGAGCTGGGCGTGGTAGTGGTCGGAGACCTGCTCCCACGACGCCGCGCTGCCCTTGCCGGGCAACGGCGAGTTGCCGTCGAAGTAGTGGATCGCCCCGGTCTCCGTGTTGCGGTACTCACCGGGGCTGACGACGGTGCCGGGGCCGAAGCGGACGCCGCGCTGGGGCATGACGATGCTCCTCCTCGTGTCTCGTAGCTCGTGGTCGGTCGCACCGGCAGTGTAGTCCCGCGTACGGGCGGGGGCCAGGGACCGTGGTCAGGCGCCGAGCTGGTCGGCCAGGACGATGCGCGCGCCGGTGCCCGCGGTGCGGCCGCGCAGGAAGCGTTCGACGGCGCCGCTGAACTCGGCGGGGCGTTCCAGCTGCGGGCAGTGGCCGCACTCGTCCATGACGTAGAGCTGCGACGAGGGGATGAGGCGCTGCAGCGCGGTGCCGTGGGCGGTGGGCACGAGGCGGTCGTGGCGGCCCCAGAGCAGCAGGGCGGGGACGCGCAGGGCGTGGGCCTCGTCGATGAGACGGCCGGTCGAGAGCTCGCGGACGACGTCGTGGCCGAGGTCGAAGAGGCGGCGCAGGTCGGCGGGGGTGCGGTAGTGGGAGGCGAAGTCGCGCGCGCAGGCGGCGTCGACGTCGCCCGCGCGGTGCAGCACCAGAGTCGCGTACACCTCGCCGACGAGGCGCTGCAGAACGCCGCGCGGCACCACGGCGGCGGCCGGACCGACGAACGGTTGCAGCGGCATCTGCGCGGTGACCAGTCGCCACCACAGCGGCACGCCGCGACCGAGGCCCGCGCAGCCGACGAGCACCACACGCGACACGCGCAGTGGTGTGCGCAGCGCCGTGTGCAGCGCGACGGCGCCACCGAGCGAATTGCCGACCAGCACGGCGCGGCCGCGCGGTGCGACGCGCGAGACCAATTCCTCGCACCAGTGCGCGTACCAGTCGATCAGCGGCCGGTGCGCGACCGGTTGCGACTCGCCGAAACCGGGCAGGTCCGCGGCGATGACGCGATGGGTGCGCGCCAGCAACGGGATGACGTAGCGCCAGGTGTCCAGGCTGTCGGCGAAGCCGTGGAGCAGCACCACCGTCTCGCGCCCGTCGCCGGCTTCGAGGATGCGCGTCCGCGTTCCGGCCACGCGAACGTGGTGTGTCCGACCCTCCGCCCCGTGATCTTCGAGCCAGTGCACGGCGGCCATGCGTCTACTCCACCTCCTATCCGGCCGGTGTGGGAACGCAGTGGTGGGAGTCGACCGGTGCAGCCCAGTCTAGGCCAGGAGGATCGGCCGCGCGTCACGAACCTGCCGCAATTGGCGGGAACCCGTGAAGGCGTGGAAACCGCCGGCGTGACAGCCCGGAGTGTCAGGCTGCGGCGCGACGCTCCGCGGCGGAACGCCGCCGGGCGCGCGGCTTGACCACCACCGGCCGCTGCACCGCCGCCTGCGACTGGGCGTCGATGCGCGTGGCGAAGTCCTCGAGCAGCTTCCACGTCGAGGCCGGCGCGCCGCGCCCGGCCATGACGCCGAGGTGGCCGCCCTTGATCACGTGGTACTCGCTGTTCGCGAGCACCTCGGTCCAGGCCTGCACGCAGGCGGCGGGGGCGAGCACGTCGGTGGTGCCCGCCACCACCAGCACCGGCACCGAGATGCGCCGCACGTCGGCCCGGCGGCCGCCGATGCGCATGCTGCCGTCCTGGACGGCGCCGTCGAGCAGCCCGCGCACGAGTTGGAAGCCGGCCTCACCGGGATAGGCGGCGAAGGCGTCGACGTATTCGCTGAGCGACTCGAAGTGGACCAGGAACTCGCGGTCGTCGAGGTTGCGCAGCAGGGTGAGCGGCTTGGTCACCTGCTTGACCGGCGAGGTCAGCTTGAACATCCAGGACACCACCGGCGCGGGCAGCCCCGTCTGCCGGGCCAGGCGCAGCGCCGCCTCGGTGACGGGCAGGCCGGCAAGCGGGTAGAGCGGGTGGCCGCGGGAGGGGTCGAGCGGGCTGGCCAGCAGGGCCAGGCCGGCGACGCGGCGCCGGGCCACGCGTGAGGTGGCGTAGAGGGCGGTGAAGATGCCGCCGGCGCACCAGCCGCCGAGCACCACCGGCACGCCGCCGCAGTCGTCCGAGGCGACCTCGACGGTGCGAGCCACGTAGCCGTCGACGAAGGCGGCCAGGTCGAGGTTGCGGTCGGCCATGCCGATGCTGCCGTAGTCGAGCACGTAGACCCGGAACCCGGCATCGGCCAGCGCCTGGGCCATGGAGGCGCCGCGGCGGATGTCGTAGACGCGCGCCGAGCCGCCCAGCGGCGGCACCAGCACGATCGGGGTGGTGTGGGTGCGGTCGGCGGGGTCGTGGCGGCGCACCTGGCAGTGCGGCTCGTCGAGCACCACGGTGTGCGGCGAGAGGCGGGTGTCGGCGAAGCGGCCGCGGAAGACCCGCTCGCCGACGTTGGCGCCGGCCTTCACCGAGGCCACGCCGGCCCGCTCGGCCTCGCGCCGGGCCAGCGTGGCGGCCTGCCGCGCGGCGGCGCGGGGAAGGGGGAGGGCCAGCTGCACGGCTCCGCGGGCGAGCGCGGACGCGGCGGAGAGGGAGGGGCTGGGGAGGGCCATCGGGGTGCTCTTCTCCTTGGTCCGCGCCGTGGGGCGGTCGCGGCCCGTGCTGAACTGGGCGCCCATGCTAGCATCGCGCCGACGGATACTAGACGGACGTCCAAATAGTAACCGGAAGCCCGGACCCCATGCAAGCAGACACCGACCGCCGTGACCAGATCCTCGCCGCCGTGCTCGCCTGCCTCGGCGAGGGCGGCTTCGACGCCGTCTCCATGCGCGCCGTGGCCCAGGGTGCCGGCGTCCCCCTGGGCAGCCTCCACTACTACTTCCGCAGCAAGGAGGAGATGGTCGGGGCCGCCCTGGCCCGCAACGTCGAGGAGATGATCGCCGGCATCGTCAGCGACGTCGACGAGACGGCGCCGCCCCGCGCCCGCCTGCGCGCGCTGGTGGTCGAGGCCATCCCGCGTCTCTGCGTCGACCCCTCGCACGTCCCGGTCTACATCGGCTTCTGGAGTTGGTGCCAGAAGGTGCCGGAACGCCGGGCCCTCTACCACCGCGTCTCCGAGGGCGTGCACGAGCGCCTGCGCCTGCTCGTCGAGCAGGGCAACCGCAGCGGCGACTTCCACGCCGGCGACCCCGGCGTGGCCGCCACCCTGATCCTCAGCGCCCTGGTCGGCTTCCTGCTCGACCGCCACGGCGAGCAGCCCGCGCCCGAGCTGGTCGCGGGGCTCCATGCCCGCCTGGAGGCCGCCCTCGGTGTCACCGCCTGAGGACGGGCAGCGCGGCTCGATAGACTGCACGCCCGTCGCTGTCCGAGGCTGGAGGCATGGTCGATGAGGACGTTCGCGAGCGCCGAGGAGCTGCGCGCCGCCGTCGGTGAGCACCTGGGGTACAGCGACTGGCACACGGTCGACCAGGACCGCATCAACCGGTTCGCCGACGCCACCGGCGACCACCAGTGGATCCACGTCGATCCGGAGATGGCCAGGCAGGGGCCGTTCGGCAAGACCATCGCCCACGGCTACCTCACCCTCTCGCTGATCCCCTGGCTGATGGGCGAGGTGGTGCGCTACGAGGGGGTGAGGATGGGCGTCAACTACGGCTGCAACAAGGTGCGCTTCCCCGCGCCGGTGCCCGTCGACTCCCGCGTCCGCGCCGGCGCCGAGCTGGTCGAGTGCGAGGAGGTGGCCGGCGGGGCGCTGCAGCTGGTGACGCGCGTGACCATCATCGTCGAGGGCCAGGAGAAACCGTCGTGCGTGGCCGAAACGGTCTCGCGGGTGTACTTCTAGGCGCTGCCTGAGTCGCGCGCGCCGGCGCGCAGCACGTCGATGAGCCGGAGCACGCGCACCGACTCCTCGGGCCCCCGGCGCAGCGGCTCGGCGCCCCGCACGGCGGCGGCGAAGTGCTCGACCATGAGCCGGTAGGGGTCGGCGCCGGCGGTGCGGCGCAGCTCCGGCGCCTCGCCGTGGCGGTGCACCTGCAGGTCGACGTCGTCGTGCATGCCGGTGAAGATGTGCGTGGCCCGCACCGTGGCCTCCGTGCCGCCGACCTCGATGACCTGCTGCTCCGCGGCCTCGAAGGAGCACTCGAAGCGGGCCAGGAAGCTGTCGAAGCGCAGCCAGCCGGTGGTGGTGGCGTCGACGCCCGTCTCGGTGTGCCGCGCCGTGGCGCCCACCTCGACGGGGTCGTCGCCGGCGATCTCCAGCAGGGGCGCCAGGCAGTAGACGCCGACGTCGAGCAGCGCACCGCCGCCCAGGTGCGGATCCCAGCGGTGGTTGCGGGCGTCGCGCAGCGGGAAGGTGAAGGCGGCGTGCGCCGACTCCAGCGCACCGAGCTCGCTGCGCGCGACGCGGACCAGCTCGGCGTGGCGCGGGTGGAAGGGCGTCATGTACGCCTCCATGAGCAGCACGCCCGCCTCCGCGCAGGCGGCGGCCATCTCCGACGCGTCGGTGGCCGTGAGCGCCAGCGGCTTCTCGCAGAGCACGTGCTTGCCCGCCTGTGCGCAGCGCAGCGTCCACTCGCGGTGCAGGCCGTTGGGCAGGGGGATGTAGACGGCTTCGACGGAGGGGTCGTCGATCAGCGCCTCGTAGCCGTCGTAGGCCGCGGCCGCGCCGTACTCGGCGCGCGCCAGGTGCGCGGCGTCGTGTGAGCGGCTGGCCACCGCCACCAGCTCCGCGGCTTCCGAGTCGCGCAGCGCGGGCAGCACCGCGCGCTGGGCGACATACGACGTCACGCCGAGGACGCCCCAGCGCACCGGCGTCGGAGCGGTGCTCACACCTGGGCGACGGTGACCGAGGCGCCCCCGCGCCGCAGCGACTCCGCACCCGCCTCCAGCACCGCGACGACACACCGCACCGACTCCGGCGTCACCGCCAGCGGCTCACCGAGGTGCAGGTGGTCGGCCAGGTTGCGATGGAAGGCGAAGCGCTGCTCCGGCGCGGGCGGCAGGTGGCATTCGACCAGCCCGTAGCCGCTGTCGTAGCGCACCGCCGTCAGCTCCACCGGAGCCTCGGCGTGGTGGGCCACCTCGCGCACGTAGCCGCGCCCCGGCTCGATGCGCTCGAAGGCGACCGGCCGGTACCAGCCCACCACCGTCCCCGCCGTGCCCTGCACGTAGAACTTGGGACGCCGCACACCGGCCACGTCGGACTGCAGGAATTCCGCCTCGCGCCCGTCGCTCCAGGCCATGCGCAGGCGCACCTGGTCGTGGTTGGTGACGTCGTGCCAGACGCGCTTGTGGCCGCCGCAGCCCACCGCCGCCGGCACGTCGCCGAGCAGCTGCAGGATCCAGTCGACGTGGTGCGAGCCCCAGTCGTAGAGTGCGCCGCCGGAGTGGTCGGCGTCGCTGTGCCAGGCGCGGCAGGGATGGTCGAAGCCGCCGACGAAGGTCTCGACGTTGAAGAGCTCACCCACGCTGCCCGACTCGACGGCGCGCCGCAGGGCGAGAAAGTCCTGGTCCCACCTGCGATTCTGGTGCACCGTCAGGACCACGCCGTTCTCCCGCGCGGCACCGATCAGCGCGTCGGCCTGGGCCACGGTGAAGCACATCGGCTTCTCCACGACGACGTGCTTGCCCGCGCGCAGCATCGAGAGCGCCAGGTCGGCGTGCTGCACCGGCGGCGTGGCGATGACCACCACGTCGACGTCGGGATCGGACGCGATCTCCGCCGCGCTGCCCACCGCGCGCACGCCGGGGAACTCCACCTGCGCCGCCGCGCGCCGCTCGTCGGAGCGGTCGCACGCCGCGACGAAGCGCAGGCCGTCGGTGTCGCGCGCCGCGATGCCGTGGGCATAGCCCATGCCCCCGTACGGCCCGTAGCCGAGCACCGCCAGCCCGAAGGGGGTCTCCTCCGCGGGCACCACGTCCTCACCGCGCGCGGCGCGGCGCAGCAGGGTGGCCAGTGGAGCCGCGTCGAGCGCGCGGTCCGCCGAGCCCAGCGCGGTGACCACCACGCGCCCGCGCCCGACGCGCCCGCTCAGCGCCGCGGGATGGTCGCGGTGGGCGACGTTGACGTGCAGCAGTGCGGTCATCACCCCGTTGACCGGCTCCAGCGGGGTGAAGCTGTCGACCACGGCGAACTCGGGATCGAGGCGGCGCACCAGCGGGTCGTGCCGCGCCGCCACCTTGGCGAAGACCTCGCCCTCGGGCAGCGCCGGTGCTGCGGTGTGCGCCCCGAGCAGCGCGTGCAGCGCGGTGCCGCGCTCCGGTGCGACGCCGATGGCGATGAGCGTGGCACCGGCGCTGACGTGGTCGCGCAGCAGCCCGACGCCGCCGTCGTCGAGGGCAGGGGTGCCGTCGAGCACCACGGTGTCGAAGCGGCGCAGGTCGTGCAGCGGCGTGGCGGGATCGCGCACCGTCGCCGCGGCGCCCAGCACGCGGCGCAGGGCGCGTTCCCGCCGCGCACCCGCCCGGGCGGAGAGGATCAGGGTGCGACGCACACGGTCCGCCGTCATCACGGGTATCAGAGTCTGGCGAACTCGAAGGCGAGGTGCACGAAGGTGCGTGCCGGAGCCCCGCTCGGTCCCTTGGGGATCTGGGTCTGGTCGCCCTGGTCGTTCCAGACCGTGCCGGCGATGTCGAGGTGCACCCAGGGCAGCTCGCCGACGAACTCGCGCAGGAACACCGCGGCGCCGATGCTGCCGCCCTGGCGCCCGCCCAGGTTCTTGATGTCGGCCACCTCGCTGGTCAGGCAGACGTCGTACTCGGGATCCATGGGCAGCGGGGCCACGCGATCGCCGCCGCGCCGCGCCGCCTTCTGCACCATGGCGGCGAACTCCTCGTCGTTGCTGAAGAGTCCCGCGTTGACGTGGCCGAGGGCGACGATGATCGCGCCGGTCAGCGTGGCCACGTCGACGAGGTGGGTGGCGCCCAGCTTGCGCGCGTAGGCGAGGCCGTCGCTGAGGATGATGCGGCCCTCGGCGTCGGTGTTGGTCACCTCGATGGTCTTGCCGCTCAGCGAGGTGAGCACGTCGCCGGGCTTGTAGGCGCGGCCGCCGGGCATGTTCTCGGTGGCGGGCACGATGCCGATGACGTTGGCCTGCGGCTTGAGCTGCGCGATGGCCCACATGGCGCCCAGCACCGCGGCGCCGCCGCCCATGTCGAACTTCATGGCATCCATGCCGGTGGCGGGCTTGATGGAGATGCCGCCGGTGTCGAAGGTGATGCCCTTGCCCACCAGGGCCAGCCGCGGCCCGTCGGGACGGCCGCCGTCCCAGCGCACCACCATCATCACCGGGGGCTCGTCGCTGCCCTTGGCCACGCCGAGCAGCGCGCCGGCGCCCTCGCGTTCCAGGTCGGCCTTCTCCAGCACCTCGACCTCGAGGCCGGTGCCCTCGCAGAGCTTGCGCAGGGACCTGGCGAACAGGGTCGGGGTCAGCGTGTTGCTCGGCGCGGTCACCCACTCGCGCACCTGGTTGGTGGCCTGGGCCAGCACCACGGCCTGCCGCAGCGCCTCCTCGTTCGTGGCGCCGTCGGAGAGGCCGCCGAGGCTGACGCGCTCGATGCCGCCGTTCTCCTTGCGCTCGCTCTTGTTGAGGTCGCCGGTGAAGTTGCCCATGAGCAGGCCGGTGACCACGCCGTGCACGGTGTCGTAGGGCGCCGCCGCGGCGTCACCGTTCTTGCCGGAGATGGCCGCAACCAGGGCCTCGTCGACGTAGGCGCCGACGCTGCGCGCGCCCTGCTTGCGCAGCATGCCGCCGGCGAACCAGAAGGCGTTGTGCAGGCGGAAGGTGTCGAGTTGCCCGGGCTTGCCCAGGCCGAGCACGACCACGCGCCTGCTGGGCAGCCGTCCCAGCGTGTGCACCACGGTGCGCTCGCCGAAGGAGCCGCTCAGCTCCTTGCCGTCGCGCATCTCGCTGAGCAGGCCGTCGAGCGCGCTGTCGACCGCCTGCGCCGCGGGGGAGAGCGCGTCCTCGAAGGCGGTGACCACCACGGCGTCGCTGTCGTTCTCGGTGACCGCACGGGTCTCCAGGCTGGCTTGAACCACTCTCACTCCGTTGAATGGGCGACCGCGCGCTCGCGGTACCGCCGTTCGATCTGCCCGACCCTGGCGATGTTGTCCTGCTCCGCCGCGTCGACCTCGCGCGTCGCCAGCCACGCGTCGACGATCTCCTCCGCCAGCGCCGCGCTGGTGGCGCGCAGCGAGAGGGCGAGCACGTTGGCGTCGTTCCAGCGCCGCGCGCCGCGCGCCGTCTCCGCGTCGCGGCAGAGCGCGGCGCGGATGCCGGGCACCTTGTTGGCGGCGATGCTCACCCCGGTGCCCGTCCAGCAGCAGACCACGCCGTCGTCGACGGCGCCCGCGGCGACCAGCCGGGCCACCTGCTCGGCCACCTCCGGCCACGGCGTGTCTGCTGCAGTGACGGCGCCGCAGCGCACCACCGCGTACCCGGCTGTCTCCAACCTGTCGGCGATGCCGTCGGCGACGGCATGGTGCATGTCACTGCCGACGGCGATGCGTCGCGCTTCGCTGCTCACGCCCGTGTGCCCTTTCCCAACGAGGCCCGGATGCGGCGCACGTCGCCGGCGGTGAATCGATTGCGTCCCAGCTCGTCGACGGCGCTGGCGTGGATGCGATCGTCGCGGATCCAGTTGACCACCACCTGCGGCTTGACGCCGAGCATCGGGCCCACCTCGGCGGGCCCGTACAGCTCCCCCTCGACGGGGTCGGGGCGCTGCTCCGGATTCACGAACGGCGATGGTACTCCGGCGGCCGTCTGGCGATTTCGCCCGCGCGTGCGCAGCGCGCAAGATGCGCAGGCAGTGGACCACACAGTGCTGCGCGACGAGCTGCTCGCCGAGGCCCTGCGCCGCGGCTTCGCGGCCGCGGGGGTGAGCGGGGTACGCCCGTTCGTGCGTGCCCGCGAACGCGCGCTGCGCGCCGTGCGCGAAGGGCGCCTGGAGGGCATGCCCTGGTACGACGAGCACCGGGTGCGCGGCATCACCGATCCCGCCGGGCCCAACCCCTGGGCGCACTCGCTGCTCGCCCTGGCCTGGCCGGTCGCGCCCGCGGTGGCGCCGGGCGACGAGGTGCGCACACCGCCGCCCACCGCGCCGGGACGGCCGCGCGGACGCATTGCCTCCTACGCCTGCCTGCGCGACGGCGAGGACGGCGCGGTGGTCGACTACCACGACGCGCTCACCGCCGCCTGTGACGGGCTGGGCGAATGGCTGCGGGCGCGCGTCCCCGACCTGCGCTGGAAGCGCTTCGTCGACCACGGCTGGGCCATGGACCGCGCCGTCGCCGAGCGCGCGGGCATCGGCTTCGCCGGCAAGCACGCCGGGCTGATCACCACCAGGGCGGGCTCGTACGTGCTGCTCGCCGAGATGCTGCTCTCCGTCCGGCTGCCGCCGACGCCGCCCTCGCGCCGCTCCTGCGGCCGCTGCACCGCCTGCCTGCCCGCCTGTCCGACGGGCGCCATCGTCGAGCCGGGCGTCATCGACGCGCGGCGCTGCATCTCCTACCTGACCGTCGAGCACCGCGGGTCCATCCCAATCGAGCTGCGGCCGCTGATGGGCACCTGGGCCTTCGGCTGCGACCTCTGCCAGGAGGCCTGCCCCATCAACGCGCGGGTGGCCCCGGCGCCGCTCGATCCCGGTGCCGCCACGACACGCAGCGGGCCGGTGCCCTTCCCCGACCTGGTCGAGTGCCTGGAAGTCGACGAGGACGAGTTCCGCCGCCGCTTCCGCCGCACCGCGGTGTGGCGCACCGGTCGTGCCGGCCTGGCCCGCAACGCGGCCATCGCGCTCGGCAACGCGGGCGACCCTGCCGCCACGCCCGCCCTGCGTCGCGCCCGCGACGGCGACGCCGATCCCGTGGTGCGCGAGGCGGCCGACTGGGCGCTGCGCAGGTTGGAGGAGACCGCCGCACCCTCGCGTGGCTGACCCGGCGCGCGGAGGCGCCCCCCACCGGCAGGCGGCTACCATGCGCCGGCCGCGGGGGCCGCGCCCGCGCACCGCCGACCGCTCCTCGCCGGAGACCACCCGCCACGACCACCCTGGCTGCCGCGCTGCTCGCCGCCGCGGCGCTCACCGCCGTGCTCGACTGGGCGGCCGTCGCCCGCCAGGACAAGCGGCTCGAGTACGCCTGCAAGCCGCTCACCCTGGCCCTGCTCACCGGCGCGGCCCTGGCCCTGCACCCGGCGAGCGACGCGCGCCGCACCGCCTTCGTGGTCGCTCTGCTCCTCTCGCTGGCCGGCGACGTCTTCCTCATGCTGCCCCGCGACCTCTTCGCCGCCGGCCTGGCCTCCTTCCTGCTCGGCCACCTCGCCTACGTGGACGGCTTCCGCCTCGGCGGCGGCGGCTCGACCACCGCGCTCGTCGCCGCGAGCGTCGGCACCGCGCTGCTGGTCGCGCTGATCGGCTCGCGGGTGGTGCAGGGTGTGCGGGCGCAGGGCCACGGCGAGCTGGTCGGCCCGGTGATCGCCTACATGCTGGTGCTCTCGGCGATGCTGGTCACCGCCCTGGCCACCCTCAACCCGCTGGCCGCCCTCGGCGCCGGCCTCTTCTACTGCTCCGACGCGGTGCTGGCCTGGAACCGCTTCGTGCGGCCGCTGCGGCGCGGGCCGCTGCTGGTCATCGTCAGCTATCACCTGGCCCAGGGGCTGCTGGTCCTCTCGCTGCTGCGCTGAACTGGGGCAGCCCGTCCATCCAGCGCAGCACCGAGCGCTCGTGCTCGATGCCGAAGAGCAGCGCCTGCACCGGCCAGCCCAGGTCCGGCTGGTCGCCGATCTCGGCATAGAGCGCCTCGTACTCGTCGAGCCGCTGCCGGTGCTGGATGCGCTGCAGGGTGAGGTGGCGGGCCAGCAGCTCGGGCTCGAGGTGGTCGCCGAAGAAGACGGTGAGCAGCATCGGCGAGCGGATCACGTCCGGTCCCGGCTCGCGGGCGATCCAGCGGCGGAAGGCGGCCCGGCCCGCCTCGGTGATGGCGTAGGGACGCTTCTCGCGGGCGCCGGCTTCGCCGGCCTCGGCCAGGCCCTGCTCCGCCAGGGAGCGCAGCTCCCGGTAGACCTGGCTGCGGGTCACGTTCCAGAAGTTGCCGATGCTGCCCTCGACGGTCTGCACCAGGTCCCAGCCGGTCTGCGGGCCCTGGTGCAGGAAGCCGAGCAGCGAGGCGGCGGTGGGGTTCAGCTCGGGGCTTGACATAGTCCACATTGTTCGGTCAATGTATCCGAACACTTAGCGCGGTGCATGACGGCCGCATGGTAGCTCAAATCCAAGGAGGGATCGGCATGGCCGACCGGTATTACTGCTCCGCCACCCGGCTGCGGCTGCGCGGCCCCCGCCAGATCCTGCCCTTCCTCCGCTCCTCGGCGCTGGTCACCATCGCCGCTCGCCGCACTCCGGGCAACGTGCGCACCAGGCTCCTGGGCATGCCGCCGTTCCCCATCTACTTCACCCTCACCGTCTGGGAGTCCGAGGAGGCCATGCGGGCCTTCGTCAAGACGCCGCAGCACCGCGAGGCCATGGCCTACATGGACCGCTTCGCCCGTGTCGGCACCTTCGCCCGCTTCAGCTCGGACACGCGGCGCGTCGGCTGGCGCCGCGCCTTCCGCGAGCTGCGCACGCCGGCGGGCGTCCATCCGCCCCAGCCCGCCAAGGCCTGAGCCTCAGCCGCCGATCTGCGACATCGACCGCGCCGGGCGCACGAAGTCCGGCTCGTTGATGCGGTGGCCCGGCTCCTTGTGCCAGACCGCCTCGCGGATGACGCGCTCCAGCTCCGCGTCGTCCGCGCCGGCGCGCAGCGGGCTGCGCAGGTCGGTCTCGGTGACCGAGAAGAGGCAGGTGCGCAGCTGGCCGTCGGCGGTGATGCGCACCCGGTTGCAGCGCGAGCAGAAGGGCTGGCTGACGCTGTTGATGAAGCCCAGCTCCCCGGGCGCGCCGTCGGCGAACTCGAAGCGGGTGGCGGGATCGTGCCCGTTGGAGCGCGGCTGCATCCTGAACTCGGTCTCGGCGGCGTCGAGCAGCTCCTCGCCGGGCACCACGCTGTCGCGACCCCACTCGCCGGAGGCGTCGAGCGGCATGAACTCGATGAAGCGCACCTGCACGCCCTGCTCGCGGGCCAGCCGGGCGAAGTCGAGCACCTCGTCGTCGTTGAAGCCGCGCACCACCACGCAGTTGACCTTGACCGGCGTCATGCCCGCCTCACGGGCGGCCGCGATGCCGTCGAGCACGGTGTTCAGGCAGTCGCGCCGGGTGATCCGGGCGAAGCGCTCGGCGCGCAGCGAGTCGAGCGAGACGTTGACCCGGCGCACGCCCGCGGCGGCGAGCGCCGGCGCGTCGCGGCGGAGCAGGAAGCCATTGGTGGTCAGCGAGAGGTCGATGTCGGGGTGCAGGGCGCGCAGCATGCCGGCCAGGGTGGGCAGGTCGCGGCGCACCAGGGGCTCGCCGCCGGTGAGGCGGATGGTGCGCGTCCCCGCGGCCACGAAGATCGCCGCCAGCCGGGTGATCTCCTCGAAGCTGAGGATCTCCTCGCGGGGCAGCCACTGCATCCCCTCCTCGGGCATGCAGTAGACGCAGCGGAAGTTGCAGCGGTCGGTCAGGCTGATGCGCAGGTCGTCGACCACGCGTCCCAGGGCGTCGCGGAGCGCCACCTCATGGAGCATGCCGACGATTGTGGCACCGGCGGCGCTCACCCGCGTCGGGCGAGGTGGTGGCGGGCCACCGATAATGCCCGCCCATGGCCCTCGATGCCCACCGCCGGCCCGTCCAGCCCGGCCGGCAGTACCACCTCCAGTGCGCACCCGGCGACGTCGGCGAGTACGTCCTGATGCCCGGCGACCCGGCCCGCTGTGAGCTGATCGCCCAGCGCTTCGACGGCGCCCGGCTGGTCGCCGCCAACCGCGAGTTCACCACCTGGACGGGCAGTCTCGACGGCGCGACGGTGAGCGCCACCTCGACGGGCATCGGCGGGCCGTCGACGGCCATCGCCGTCGAGGAGCTCTGCAACCTGGGCGCGCGCACCCTGCTGCGCGTCGGCACCTGTGGCGGCATGCAGCCGCAGGTGCGCTGGGGCGACCTGGTCGTCGCCCAGGCGGCGGTGCGCGACGAGGGCACCACCGCGCAGTACGTGCCGTCGGGCTTCCCCGCGGTGGCGCACGTCGACGCCGTCGCCGCCCTGCGCGCTGCCGCGTCGGCGCGAGCGCTGTCGCACCACGTCGGGCTGGTGCAGAGCAAGGACTCCTTCTTCGGCGAGATGGAGCCCGAGCGCATGCCCGTCGCCGCCGAACTGCAGGAGCGCTGGGCCGCCTGGATCCGCGCCGGCGTGCTCGCCTCGGAGATGGAGTGCGCCACCCTCTTCGTGGTCGGCGGGCTGCGCGGCGCGCGCTGTGGCGCGCTGCTGGTGGTGGTCAACGAGACGCCGCTGCAGCGCGAGATGCCGCCGCCATCCGAGCTTCCCCTCGACGCCCTGCTCGACACCGCCGTCGACGCGGTGCGCCGCCTCATCGCCGCCGACCGCGCGGCGGGATAGGCAGGCCACGCGCTAGGGTTGCGCGCGAAGCCGCGGCAGGTGAGCCGCGCGGGGGGGGAATCCAAGGAGGGGCCAATCGGCATGAACTCGACGAACCAGATCCTCGGCAGCCTGCTCGGCAGCAACCAGCTGGCGTATGCGGCGGCCATCGGCACCGTCGCGGTCCTGGTGCTGTTGTTGCTGCGGCGGCGCCCGGACATGCGCTTGATGGCCTTCTACCTGGCCGGCGGGGTGCTGGCCATCGCGGCGGCGCCACTGATGCAGGCGGGTTTGACCGCCATCGACCAGGGCATCGGCGGCGAGTACTCGTTCGAGCCGTTCCCCACTCAGTTCGTGCTGCGCACGCTCATCCCGGGAGCGCTCGCCGCGACCCTGGGCGTCCTCTTCATGGCCCGCGCCTGGCGCGACTCGCCGGAGCGCTGAGGAGCTACACCGCGGCGGCGGCGCCGGTCGCCTGCGGCCGCTCGGCGCGGCGCACCGGCAGGGTGCCCAGGCCGCTGAAGCCGAGGCGGCGGCGGGCCACCGTGTAGGTGAGCATGCCGACCACGGTGGCCAGCCCCTTGTCGGTGAGGCGCTGCACCACGGCCACCGCCGCGGCCGCGCCCGGTGCCAGCCCGACGCTGACCAGCAGCCCGACCACGCTGGCCTCGTAGGCGCCGATGCCGCCGGGAATGAGGCTGAGCGCGCCGGCCAGGTTGGACACCGCGTAGACGTAGGCCGCGTCCCGCCAGCTCAGCGCGCCGGGCGCCAGCGCCTGGGCCACCAGCCAGAAGGCGGTGATGGTCGCCGCCGCTTGGGCCGCGCTGATCCAGATGCCGGTCAGCGTCGAGCGGTGCCGCATCAGCACCACGGTGTCGTTGTGCAGCTCGTCGACCTCGTGCAGGAAGCGGCGCACCCCGGGGGTGTGCTCGACCAGCCGGCGCAGCCGCTGGTAGGCCGGGCACCAGGTCAGCGAGCCGAGCACCAGGGCGGTGAGCACCAGCCCCGCGACGATGCCGCCCAGCGCGTGCGGGATGGCCACCAGCCCTGGGACGGCGAGGAGGATGAGCACCGTGGTGTAGATCAGCTCCTGCACCGTCACCGTGGCCACCACCGAGCCGAACTCCGCAGTCGCCACCTGGGTGACCAGCACGGCGCGGGTCAGCTCGCCGAGCGGCAGCAGCGCGGTGGCCTGTCCGGCCAGGTTGATGGCGGTGGTGTGGCCCAGCGGCAGGCGGATGCCCACCGCTCCGAGGAGCTGGTGCCAGCGCAGTCCCTGGAGCAGGTAGTAGGCGAGCGAGAGAACCACGATGGCGGGCAGCAGCGAGAGCTGGAAGTGCTCGATGGCCCGGGCGAAGGTGGCGCGGTCGATGCCGCTGACCAGGGCCACCACCGCCAGCACGCCGATGGCCGAGGGCAGGATGCGGCGCAGCCGGGAGAGATCGGCCAGGTGGCCGATGCGCAGCGCGTGCGGGTGCCGGGTGAGCCCGAAGTGCCCGCGCGGGGCCGTCGAGGTGCCGCTGCCGATCACGATGGTGCAGGTATACGCCCTGAGCACCGCGCGGCGGCCCTCCCGCCTACTCCGGCTCGACCTCGCGGACCGTATATCCCGTGGCTGACAGAAACTCGCGGGGGTTCACCGCCTGCGCCGGTGCGCAGGCGCCGGTGGCGTCGGCGCCGTCGCCGAGTCGCACCGCCATCTCGGCGAGCGATCGCGCCGTGAAGCCGTAGGCGTCGCTGCCCTCGACGAGGACCGCGCGGCGCCGGCCGTCGCGCGCCACCGCCTGCACGTGGCAGGCCACCCGCTTGGCGCGCGAGGACTCGCCGGGTCCCTCGATGCCGCGACTGGCCAGCGACTTCATCAGGTTCGCCGCGCCGGGAATGCGCAAGGCGGCGCTCAAAACTCCCGCGCCCGGCGAGGCGGGCCCGGTGCGCCCGGGGAGGGCGAGGTGCGTGTACACGGTGCGCACGTCGACGTGGCGCGGCACCTGCAGCGGCTCGCCGCCGGGGATGGCGCCGCCGGTCATGCGCGCGAAGCCGAGGTCGACGCTGCGCTTCGACTCGCCGATGCGCATGCGCCGCAGCGCGCCGTCGCGCATGGCCACGCCGGGTGTGGCCATCACGCCCACCGAGCTGACCCGCGTGCCCACGCTGGTGGCCGCCGACTGCGTGCCGTAGACGACGTCGATGCGCTCCAGCGGTCCCATGCCCTCGGCGACGATGGCGGCGCCGAGGTCGCCGGGCACATAGTCGAAACCCGACGCGGGCACCATGGCGATGCCCGCCGCGCGCGCGGGCGCGTCGAGCTCGTCGAAGATCCAGCGGATGAAGACCTGCTCGCCGGTCGAGTCGGTGTAGGGCACGCCGGCGCGCACCGCGGCCTCGGCCACGGGATGGCCGATCTCCGCGAACGGCCCCGCGCAGGAGATGACCGCGGCGCAGCCCTGCAGCGCCGAGGCGATCGCCGCTGCGGTCCAGGCCACCGCGCAGGGGTCGACGCCGTCGTGCGCGCTCGCCAATTGGTCGAGCTTGGTGGCGTTGCGGCCCACGGCGCGGACGCGGATGCCGCGTGACCGCAGCTCGGCGACGGTCAGCTTGCCGGTGAACCCCGTCGCGCCGACGACGGCGATGGGTGTGTCTGGCATCCGGCGATCCTACGGTTTCGCGCCGCCCTGGCGAGCGCGTGACGATCGTGCAGCCCCCGTATCCGCCGCCCACCGCGCCCCGACCTACCCGTCAGGAACCCACCCACCAGCGACAACTCCTTGAAAACAGAGGGGGAATCCAGCCGCCATGACCATCCGCATCCGCAGCACCGCCGCCGGCATCCTGGCCGCCGCGGCCCTGGCGCTCGGCGCCACCGGCGTCGCCGCCGCCTCGTCGCACGTCCTGGAGATCAACCAGGACCACAGCGGCTCCGTGAGCGGCGACGGCGGCCCGCAGCACGCCTCGCGCCTCGAGGCCATCAACGACGACGGCGCCACCGACGGCAGCAACGAGAGCCAGGACGCCGGCGCCACGCCCGAGCCCACCGACACGCCCGAGGCCAATGACTCCGCATCCGGCTCGTCGACCGAGAACGAGAGCGAGACGGAGACGGAGTCGGCGACCGAGACCGAGCACAGCGAGCACGACAGCACCAGCACACAGACGCAGTCGTCGGAGACCGAGAGCGAGTCGGAGCACTCCTCGACGTCGAGCAGCCAGACCGAGTCGAGCTCGTCGGAGAGCGACGGCAGCGGGGGTGGCGGCAGCGACGGCTGAGCCCCTCACCACCGCGGGTTCAGCCGCGCACCAACTCGGCGGGCGGGCGGTCCGGTTGCGCAACCGGATCGCCCGCCCGTTCTTCGTGTGCGCGGGGGCCGGGTCAGCCGGTGGCCGCGCCCAGGTCGTCGAGGCGTTCGACGATCTCCGCAGGACGCAGCAGCAGGAAGGGTGCGCGCGGCGCCTGGCGCGGCGGCGGCGCGGCCCAGGCGGCGCGCCAGGCGGTCATGCCGGCGCGGTGGCCGGCCTCGACGTCGATCTCGCTGTCGCCGATGTAGACGCCGCGCGAGGAGGTGACGCCGAGCCGGCGCGCCGCCACCAGCAGGCCTTCGGGGTCGGGCTTGGGCAGGTTCACGTCCTCCAGCCCGATGACCTCGTCGAAGTAGGGGCGCAGTCCCGAGGCGCGCAGCCCCCAGGCGAGCGGCTCGCGGCGCCGCGAGGAGACCACCGCCATGGGCAGGCCGCGGTCGCGCAGGCTCTCCAGCACGGGAATGACGCCGCGGTGGCGCCGCGGCGCCACGGGCTGGTCGAAGAGCGGCAGCAGCTCGCGGGCGCGTCCCGGCCAGGCGAGCTCGAGGCGCTGGATGATGGGCTGCCCCTCGGTGGCCCAGAACACCTCGGCGCCGGCGGCTGCTGAGGGCTCGCGCCCGACCAGCTCGGCGACCGCCGCCTCGTCGGCGAAGCGGGTGTTGACCAGGGTGCCGTCGTAATCCCAGATGACCGCGTCGATGGCGGGGCGGGGAAGCGGCAGTGACGAGGGGAGAGCACTCATGGAGATCGTTGCCGTGTCCGGCAAAGGCGCCACGCGGCACCTGGACATCGAAGGTAGCACGGGCGCACGCGGACGCAAATGACGCGAGCGTGCAGATCGTGCGAAGGGACCCTGAGACGCGTCAGGCCGCGCGCCGGATCGCGCTCAGCTCAGTGGAAGAGCAGGGCGGCAGCGCCCGCGCCGGCGGCGATGGGCCCGCCCATGCAGGCGGCCAGGGTCGGCAGGGGGTCGTCGGTGGGCGGCCACCAGGCGTGCGGCATGGCCCGCCCGATGGGCACGCGAGCCTTGCGCATCCGGGTCGGCTGGGCCAGCAGGGCGATGGCCGCGACGCAGGTCAGCGAGGTGAGCAGCACCGCCTCGGCGGCCAGCCCGGCGACACTGCGCAGTCCCGCCCGCCAGAGCGCGGCGCTGGCGGCGAAGACCGCCAGTCCCAGCACGGCACCGCAGAGGGTGGCCAGCAGGGGCGCGGAGACGGCGGCACGGCGCGGTTGCATAGACCGCGAGAGTAACACCAGTGCCGCTCGGCCGCCATCGGAGCGCCTGGGGAGCGGCGGCGTCACAGACCTGTTGCCTTGACGCCCTCGCGCGCCCATGCATACTCTGCGACAGCAACCGGCGCGACGCTGCGGCCCGGTTCCTTCACTCCACTCCACGTCACACCACCCCAAGGGACCTCCGCAATGACGTCTCGGTCCAAGCTGGCGGCCGCCGCCCTGGGCGCGACAGCCGCCGCCGGCGCGCCGGCCCTGGTCGCCGCCACCACCTACATCGTGCGGCCCGGCGACACCCTCAGCGAGATCGCCGTCCGCCACGGCACCACCGTGCAGGCGCTGGTGCAGGCCAACAACCTGGCCAACGCCAACTACATCCGCGTCGGCCAGCTGCTGCGCATCCCCGACACCTCGGTCGGCCTGCCCGGCTACACCGCCGGCGCCAGCGACGTGGAGAGCTACACGGTTCGTGCCGGAGATGGCCTGTTCAAGATCGCCCGCGCATACGGCGTCGACCCCACGGCGCTGGCCCGGGCCAACGGCATCGGCGTCAACGCCCTGCTGGCCCGCGGCGCCGTGCTGCACGTGCCCGGCCGCCTGGCCCGGGCCAGCGCGCTGCTCAGCCACACCGCCCAGGAGGTCGGCGTCGACGCCAAGCTGGTGCGCGCCGTGGCCTGGATGGAATCCGGCTGGCAGCAGGGCGTGGTCTCGGCCACCGGCGCCGTCGGCATGATGCAGATCGAGCCGTACACCGGCGACTGGATCTCTCGCTACCTGGCCGGCCGCCACCTCGACCTGCACGTCGCCGCCGACAACGTGCTGGCCGGCTGCCTGCTGCTGCACCACCTGCTGCAGATCCACGGCGGCGACGTCAACGCGGCGCTGGCCGCGTACTACCAGGGCGACTCGAGCATCGCCAAGCACGGGCTCTACGACGATACCAAGCAGTACCAGAAGGTGGTCGGGGCGCTGATCCACAAGGAGTAGCCGCTTGCTAGGGTGACGGCACCATGGCCGCGCCCGTCGCCGCTCTCGATGTCGGCAGCAACACGGTGCATCTGCTGGTTGCCTCGGTCGCGGGCGGGCGCGTGCACGAGGTGCGGCGCGTGGTGCTGATGCCGCGCATCGGCGCCGCGGTCCAGGCGACGGGGCGCATCGGGGCGGAGAAGATCGACGAGGTGTGCTCGATCGTGCGCTCGCTGGTTGGCGTGGCGCGCTCGTGCGGTGCTGACGTGGTGCTGCTCGGCGCCACCGAGGCGGTGCGGCGCGCCTCGGACCGGGACGAGGCTCTGCGCGCCTTCGGCGATTGCGCGGGCGTGCCCTGCTTGCTGATTCCCGGCGACGCCGAGGCGCGATTGTCGTTCCGCGGCGCGGTGGGCATGGCCGCGCCGTCCGGCGTCGCGCTCGTCTGCGACATCGGCGGCGGCAGCACCGAGGTGGCCATCGGCACCGCCTCCCACGTCGACGCGCTGGTCTCGCTGCCCATCGGCTCCGGCGCCGCCACCGACCGCTGGCTGCAGTCCGATCCGCCCACCGAGGAGCAGCGCCGAGCCTGCTTCTCCGGCGTGCTGTCCATCCTCGGCGACGCGCCGCGGGCCGCCGTCGACCACGCCATCGCCACCGGCGGCACCGCATCGACGCTGCCCGCGCTGCTCGGCCGCGACCGCGAGACGCCGTTCGACGCCGCCGACCTCGACCGCTGCCGCCACGTCCTCGCCGCCACGCCGAGCGCTGACGTCGCCGCCGCCTACGACATCGACCCCGCGCGCGCCCGAGTTCTGGCCGGAGGTGTCGAGATCGTCGACGCCCTGCGCAGCCTCTACGCCCTCGACCGCATCCACGTCACCGTCCACGGCCTGCGCACCGGCATGATCCTGGCCTACGCCGAGAAGGGCGACCGCTGGGTCGAGGGCTGAGTCCACTTCGGACCGGTCAGGGCCCGCTGGTCCAGTGCTCCTGGGCGCGCCGGATGACCTCGTCGGTCGACATGGCCGCGATCTCCGCTTCCGACATATGGAGCTGATCGCGCAGCAGGCGCACGGCCCAGAGTGGATGCTGCGTTGGAGCCGCGGGAAGCGCGCTCGGGCGTGGCACGGGTCGCTTCGACCGGATCGCCTCCCAGAACGCGTCCGCGCTGCATTCGAGCTGTGTGCGCAGGATCAGCGCGGAGCGGCCAGGACTCATCGTATTCGCACTCGAAAACGAGCGATGTGTCTCCAGCACGCGGCCGTCCGCGAGCGTCTTGCGGTAGAAGCGATGCCCGGTGTCGCGGATCTCCTCCCACCGATCCGCCTCGAGAAACTCCTCGACCTCCGCCCAGGTCGGTGTCTTCACGCGCGGCGGCCGGCTTCGAGCAGAGCACGCTGCTCGCCGGCGGGGGTCAGCGCGAAGCGCAGCAGCCACGGGGCATGCCGGGCGCGATCCGAGGCGAGGTAGAAGGCCGCCTTCTCGAAGAAGCGACGGGCGTAGATGCGCACCTCTTCGAGCGCGTCGTCGAGCGCTGCCTCGACGTCGGCGCCGAAGCCGAGCACGCCGATCTCGGGCACCTCGACGGTGGCCTCATCCGGCTCGATGTGCACGGTGGGGTTGAAGGTGAAGTGTCCCAATGCGGTGGCCAGGTCGTCGCGGTTGACGAGGACCATGGCCTCCTTGCCCCGACGCACCACCTCGTGCGGCTGATGGCCGGCGACCACGGCGGTCATCACGTCGGAGAGGTGGGCCTTGGCCCAGGTGAAGTCCTGGGTGGGAACGGCGGGCGGCTCGGGAGCGGGCATCGCGGACATGACGGGCTCAGTCTAGGTCAGACTGGTCAGAGCGGTCAAAACTGGCCCGGCCAAGGTCTGGGCCCCGTGCAGGGCTCAGGCGGCGAGGCGGCCCGTGTCGAGGGGGAGCGAGAGGCAGCGCACGCCGCCGCCGGACTTCATGAACTCGGTCATGGGCAATGCGATCACGGAGTCGAAGCCCTCGGAGTGGAGCTGGTCCTCCAGGCGCTCGGCGGCGGTGGAGGAGATCACCCGGTTGCCGACGGCGATGGCGTTGCAGGCGAAGCCGGCGGCGACGTCGGGTGGGACCTCGATGACGTGGGGCACCAGGCGGCGGATGGTTCTGGCCGAACTCGGCGAGAACGCCTGCGGGGCGAAGAGCACCGTCTGTGCGTTGAGGGGGCAGAAGCAGGTGTCGAGGTGGTAGAAGCGCGCGTCGACCAGCTCCAGGGAGACGACCTCGACGTCCAGAGCGCGAGCGACGAAGCCGTGCGCGGACCGGTCGGTGCGGAAGCCGGTGCCGCAGAACAGCGTCGAGCCGACGAACAGTGCGTCACCCGCGCCCTCGAAGGACATGTCGCGCGGCGGCGCCACCACCTCGAAGCCGAGCGACTCGAAGGCGGATCGCCAGAGCGGCTCCTCACCCTGCCGCTCGGGATGGCGGAAGCGCGAGAGCACGGCGCGCCCGTTCCAGACCACGCCCGCGTTGGCCGTGAAGACCATGTCGGGCAGCCCGGCAACCGGGTCGGCGAGGACGATCTCCTGCCCCAGCGCGGTGTAGGCGCGGTGCAGCGCGTCCCACTGCTGCCCCGCAACGCTGCGGTCGACCTGGTTGTCGACGTGCATCCACGGATTGATCTCGTACTCCACCCCGAAGTGGTCGGGGCGGCACATCAGGATCGCCATATGCGGGGTCACCGATGGCCGCGGCAGGCCGATCGCGCTGGTGCGGGGAACTCCTGCGGCTGCGGCAGCCCGATCATGGCACACATTCCGGCGACGCAAGCCCGCGTCGCACGCGCGTCACCCGCCGCCTACCCGGAGAGGACGAAGCGCTCGATGGCCCAGGCGGCGCCGTCCTCGGCCACGCCGGGGGCCACCACCCAGCCGCGCCGCTTCATGCCCGCCTCCGCCTGCCCCATGACCACCGGCACGCCGGCGATCTCCAGCATGGGCAGGTCGGAGGGCGCATCCCCGATCACCAGGGTGGACCCGACGGGCACACCGAGCTGGGTGCAGAGGGCGTGCAGCGCCCCGCCCTTGTTGCGCGCCATGACGTGCAGCTCGAGCACCTGCTCGCCGCCCGCGTCGTGCTGCAGGATCGAGTCCTGCACCAGCACCTCGCCGAGCCCGCGGCAGGCCCGCGCCGCGGAACGGACCCGCGCGGCGGGCCCCATGGCGATCACCCGCGTCGCCGGCCACGAGGCCAGCTCCGCCTCCCCCACGCGCCGTGTCGCGCCGCGCGAGAGGTAGCGCGCGATCGACGGCGTGTCGCGCCGCGCATCACCGGCGAGCTGCACCTCGCCGTGGTCCGCGCCGATCACCGGCTGCAGCCCGCAGGCCGCGATGCGGTGCACCGCGGCGGCCACCACGCCGCGCGGCAAATCGACGCCGATCTCCACGCGCCCCGAGGGGAGCACCCGCACTGCGCCACCACCACTGACGATGCAGTGCCCCGAGAGCTCCAGAGAGGCGACCAGCGACTCGGTGCGCAGCCAGCGCCGCGCCGTCGCCACCACCACCGGCACGTCGCGCGCGGCGCATTCGCGCAACGCCGAGCGCACGCGCGGCGACACGCTGCGGTCCGCGCGCACGATGGTGCCGTCGAGGTCGACGGCGACGAGCCGGATGCGCGGCGCCGTGCCGCCGTCGCTCACAGCTTGAAGAGCAGCGTGATGACCGCGGCGAGCAATGCCGTCGCCGGGATGGTGAGCACCCAGGCGCCGAGGATGTTGCGGGCCACGCCCCAGCGCACCGCGCCGAAGTGCCGCGGCGACCCCGCGCCCATGACGCTGCCCGAGACGATGTGCGTGGTGCTCACCGGCAGGTTGATCTGCGTCGCCGCCTGGATGACCACCGCCGACATGGTCTGGGCCACGAAGCCGTCGACGGGCTCCAGACGGATGATGCGCGACCCCATGGTGCGGATGATCCGCCAGCCGCCCGCGTACGTCCCCAGACCGATGGCCAGAGCGGCCAGTGTCACCACCCACGCCGGCGGTCCGGGGAACGCGTTCTTGGCACCCTCGTGCAGGTGCCCGGTGGCCAGCAGTGCCAGGGTGATCACGCCCATGGTCTTCTGCGCGTCGTTGGAGCCGTGCGCGTAGGAAACCCAAGCGCCGCTGAGGATCTGCCCGCGGCGGAAGCCGACGTTGACGCGATGCGGATGCGCGCGCCGCAGCACGTTGAGGAGCGCCACCATCACCATCCCCGCCAGCAGCAGTCCCACCATCGGCGAGGTGACCAGGGCGATGATGGTCGGGCCCACCTTGTCCCACTTGATGGCGTGGATGCCGTAGGCGGCCAGGCCCATGCCGATCAGCCCGCCGACCAGCGCGTGCGAGGAGCTGGAGGGCAGTCCGGCGCGCCAGGTCACCAGGTTCCAGATGATGGCGCCGAGCAGCGCGGCGATGATGAACTTCAGGGCCACCTGCTCGGTGCCGGGATGCACCAGGCTGCCGATGGTGTTCGACACCTTGCTGTGGAACACCTGCGTGGCCAGCATGGCGCCGAGCAGGTTGAGCAGCGCCGAGCTGAGCACCGCGACTCGCGGCGACATGGCGCGCGTGCTCACCGAGGTGGCGATCGCGTTGGCGGTGTCGTGGAAGCCGTTGGTGAAGTCGAAGCCGAGCGCAATCGCGACGGTGACCCAGAGGAGCAGGGTCGATCCGCTAGGCATTCTTGATGGTGATGCTCTCGAGCACGTTGGCCACGTCCTCACAGCGGTCCAGCGCGGATTCGAGCAGCGCGTAGAGATCCTTGAGCTTGACCACCTCGATGGCGTCCATGCCGCCGCGGAAGAGCTCGGCGATGGCGCTGCGCGAGTACTGGTCGCCCTGGTTCTCCAGGTCGTGGATGCGGATCCAGTGCTGTTCCAGGTCGCGCGCCGTCTCCAGCTTGGCCACCGCGTTCTGCACCTCGCGCGCCGCCTGCAGCAGCAGGTCGGCCATGGGGCGCGCGGCGTCGGGGACGCGCTGGATGCCGTACAGCGAGATGGTGTTGGAGACCTCGTCGATGTAGTCGAGCACGTCGTCGAGACCGGAGCTGAGCGCGTAGATGTCCTCGCGGTCGAAGGGCGTCACGAAGGTGCGGTTGAGGGTGCGCACGATCTCGTGGGTGACCTCGTCGCCCTGGTGCTCGAACTCCTTGATGCGGCGCTGCCGCTCTGGGATGTCGCGGAAGTCGGCGAACAGCTCGCAGAGCAGCTCGGCGGCGCCGACGATGTTGGTGACGTGCTGGTCGAACAGCTCGTAGAAGCGCCGCTCACGAGGAACGAGGGGCACGCGCAATGAGACGGTCCTCCACGGGCTGACATCCGCCGGCGGGGGCGGATTCCACGGCAACTCCGCGCGCGAGGATAGCGGCTGGGGTCGGCCGCCCGGGGGCTCAGCGCTCGGCGCCGGGCCCGCGCGGGTCGGTGAAGGGCAGGGTGGCCAGCACGGTGGGCCGGAAGCCGCCCGGGCGGGGGCGGTCGTGCGGCGGCGGCGCGGGGGCGCGGCGCACGCAGGTGGCCGGGTCGACGTCCTCGCGCAGCGCCACCACCACGGGGAAGCGCAGCGTGCCGTCGGCGGCCCGCCCGCCGTGGCGCACCGTGGCGGTGAGATGAGCCCGCAGCCAGTCGAGCTGCGCGCCCTGGGTGGCCGCGCGCAGGACGGCGAGCGCCGCGGCGTCGAACACCGGCTCGGCCGTGCGCAGCCCGTCCAGTCGCGCCCGCAGCCAGACGTCGACCACCTCCGGCCAGCTCGCCTCGGCGCGCCCCGCGGGCACCCAGCGCCCGTCGAGCCGCTCGGCGAGGTGGAGGCGGAGGTGCCCGTGCCCCGGCGTCTCCACCGCCACCACCACCGCGTCGAGCCGCTGCTCGATGGCGACGCGCAGCCGGTCGGGCGAGGCCACGCCGGCGTGGTATCGCGCCTCGCCGCGCCGGGCCACCACCGCGCTCAGCCCGCGCTCCTCGGCCGCCTCGTAGAAGGCGTGCCCGTCGGCGGCCACCCAGTCCGGCACCTGCAGGTGCGAATCCGGCTTGACCAGCTTGCCGAGCGCCTCCAGCCGCCGGTCGAGCGGCCAGGCCAGCGTGGGCGTGCCGTCGAGGTGGAGCAGGTCGGTGGCCAGGAACACCGCGGGCGCCACGCGCGGGCCGCCGCAGAGCCGCTCGGCCACGGCGCCGAGGTCGGGCCGCCCTTCGGGGTCGAGCACGGCGACGACGCCGTCGAGCACCGCGTCGCGCTCGGGCAGGGCGGCCGCCACGGCGCCGATCTCGGGCACCAGCGGGGTGAGGTCCTGGAGCCGCTCACCCTGCAGGCGGATGCCGCCGTCCGCGGTGGCGAAGAGCAGGGCGCGCACCCCGTCCCAGTCGACGCTGAAGCGCCACTCCGGCGAGTCGAAGGGCGCCTCGCAGGGCATGGCCAGCTCGGGGCGGATGCGGCCTGGCAGCGCGCTGGGCGCGGGCAGGGCGATCGGCAAGGTGGGGTCGCCGGGTCGGGCGCGACGGCTTCTCGACGGTCGGGGCGCCACCGAGGGCAGCTAGGACGCCTTGCGGCGCCGGGTGGTGGTCTCGCGGCGCGCCGCGGTGGCGGTCTCGGCCGTCTTCCGGTCGCTGCCGCGGGCAGCCCGGCCCCGCGACGAGCCGCCTTCGGCTGCTGTCTTCGATTCGGCGGCCGGCGCCGCGCGGCCCGACTTGGACGCCTCCACCGAGGCCTTGAGCGCGGCCATCAGGTCGGTGACCTTGGGCGGCTCCACCTCGGCCGGCTTCTCCACCTCGCGGTGCTCCGCCTTGGCCTGGACCACCGCCATCACCGCCTCGCGGTAGTCGTCGTGGTAGCGGGTGGGGTCGAAGCTGGCCGAGAGGTTCTCGATGAGCATCTTGGCCATGGCCAGCTCCTGCTTGCGGACCTCGACCTTGTCCTCGGGCAGGGACAGCTCCATGACGTCGCGGATCTCGTCCGGCCAGTGCAGGGTGTTGATGATCAGGCCCTTGTCGTGCATGGCGATGCGGCAGAGGTGCTCGCGGTCGCGCAGGGCCAGCTTGCCGATGGCCACCTTGCCCGTCTCCTCGAGCGCCTGCTTGAGCAGGTAGTAGGGCTTGACGCCGACCGACTCGGGCTCCAGGTAGTAGGCGTTCTTGATGTACACGCCTGCCTCGATCTCCTCGTCGGGCACGAACTCGAGGATGTCGATGGTGTGCTGGGTGGGCAGGGGCAGGTCGTCGAGGTCCCTGTCGTCGAGGATGACGAACTCGTCCTTGGCGATCTCGAAGCCGCGCACCACCTCGTTCCAGCCGATCTCCTTCTGCTCGACCTCACACCAGCGCTTGTTCTTGATCGGCGTGTGGTCGTTGGGGCAGAGCAGGCGGAAGGAGACGCTCTTCGACTCCGTGGCCAGGTACATGCGAACGGGGATGGCCACCATGCCGAAGCTGATGGCGCCACGCCACATCGAACGGGGCATGGGGCCGAGTATAGGCCCGCGGACTCGCGAGTGAACCATCCGTTCGGTCACCCCAGCGCCGCCGCGCGAACATGGGTTCGTGCCGGAGTCGGCCGGAACTAGGGCTGGGGCAGCTCGGTGAAGGTGATGGTCCCGACCAGGGCGGCGTGGTTCAGCTCCCAGGTCCAGGTGCCCGCAATCACCGCGCTGACCGGGACGGTCTGGGTGTAGTCGACGACGCAGCTGCCGGTCAGCGTGGCGGCGAAGGCGGCGCCCTCGCGCGTGTAGCTGCCGCTCAGCGGCGGCAGGCTGCTGGTCAGCGAGCCGCACTGCAGGTCGGTGCTCGCGAAGCCGCCGTTGCCCCAGATCTGCAGGCTGCCGCTGCCGCCGAGCAGCGACTCGCAGGCGCTCTGGCCCTTGCCGTCGAAGCTGAACCAGCCGGCGTACGGCGAGGCGCCGGTGCCGGCCATCACGGCCGGGTTCTCGGGCACGCCGCCCTCGACGTCCATGGTGGTGGGGACGCAGGCGGTGCCCAGGGTCGGGTAGTAGGCGAGCCCGCCGTTGTAGGTTGCGGCGCCCAGCTCGACGGCGGCGCCGGCGGGCGCGGTGGCCAGCGCCAGGGCGGCCGCGGCGAGCGGCAGGGCGAGGAGATGCGGGCGGATCACGGCGATTACGGTCCCTTCCATGCGCGAATCGTGGTCGTTCAGAGCGCCGATCCTAGTGCCGCGGCCGCCACGGGCGTGATGGTCGTTGTGGCCGAATCCGGCCACATCGTGTGTCCCGCGGGGACAGGCGGCTGTGCCTACGGCTTGGGGCGCGGGTACTGGGTGCGCAGCACGGAGTCGAAGGCGCGGTCGGGCAGCACCGCGCGCAGGCCGAGCATCATCCGCGCCCCCGCGGTGACGGGGTAGCGCGCACGGGGATGGCGGCTGGAGATGGCCCGCTCGATGACCCGGGCCACCGCGTCCGGCGGCGCGCCGGCCAGCTTGGCCATGGTGCCGCTGTAGCCCGCGGCGGTGCGCTTCGCCACGGCGTCGTGGAAGGCGGCGTAGGGGCCCTCGGCGTTCGCCTCCGCGTGGTCCATGCTGCCGATCACGGTGTCGCCGAAGCGGGTGAGGATGAGGCCGGGCTCGATGAGCGAGACGGCCACGCCGAAGCCCGCCACCTCGAAGCGGAGCGCGTCGCTGATGGCCACCACGGCGTGCTTGGTGGCGTGGTAGGCGCCGCCGCCGGGGAAGGTGAGGCGGCCGCCCATGGAGCCGACGTTGACGATGCGCCCCCAGCGCTGCGCGCGCATGCCGGGCAGGACCAGCTGGCACATGCGCATCAGCCCGAAGACATTGGTCTCGAACTGGCGGCGCACCAGGTCGAGCGGCACCTCCTCGACGGCGCCGTCCTGGCCGTAGCCGGCGTTGTTGACCAGCACGCCGACCGCCCCGCAGTCGCGTTCGACCTGGGCCACGGCCGCCGACATCGAGGCCTCGTCGGTGACGTCGAGCTGCAGGGTGCGGCAGCCGGCGGCGGCGAGCGACGCGAGCGTCTCGGGGCGCCGCGCCGTGGCGTAGACGGTCCAACCCTTCCGGGCCAGGCGTTCGGCGGTGGCGGCGCCGATGCCGGACGAGCAGCCGGTGACGAGGACAGCCCGGGAGATTCCCGCCGGCGCAGGCGACTTCATGTCGCCGGAGCCGGCACGCCTGCCCGCGCTGGAAATCGCGGTGGTCGGATGCGGATTTCCAGCGCTCTAGGCAACGAGGGCGTCGTAGGCGGCCTTCAGCTCCGGGTAGCGCAGGAAGAGGATGTGCGCGTACTCGTGGGTGAGCGGCTTGGGCTGGCGGCGCAGGTGCAGGCCCACCTCGGCGGGGATGCGATTGGCCTTGCGCCAGTTGCACTTCTTGCAGGCGACCACCTGGTTCTCCCAGGTGTTCGGCGCGCCGCCGCGGGAGACCGGCACGACGTGGTCGATGGTCAGCTCCGAGGCCGGCCCGACGAAGCCGCAGTACTGGCAGGCGTGGTCGTCGCGGAGCAGCAGGTTGCGGCGGTTGGGCCGCAGCATGCGGCGGGGCACGTGGATGGTCCGCAGCAGCCGCACCATGACCACACCGTCGGGCAGGCGGCGCCCCTCCAGCGCGGCGGCGGCCTCCAGCTCGGCGGTCTCGTCGAGGAAGGCGACGCGCTGCTTGCTGAGGAGCACGACGAGGCGGCGCCGGCTGATGACGTTCAGCGGCTGCAATGAGGCACTGAGCAGCAGGACCGCCATGGCGGAATTGTACGGGGCGACAGGCACACCGCAGCGTTCGGCGCCGTACGCATGTGTGCGGCAAGCCGTTCGGGCCGTGGCGTCGCGGCGTTCGTGGCGCTCAGTGCGCTCCGACGGCCAGCCCGATGGCCACTGCCAGGGGCAGCAGCGCCGCGGTGGCGAAGGTCAGCCGGACGTGGTCGTGGGCTGCGCGCAGGCCGCCGCCGCGGGCGCGCTTCTTCATCAGCTCGACGTCGCCGAGCAGCCGGCTGACCCGGAAGCCGCCCAGCCCGACGGCGATGGTCATGGTCACGCCGCCGGTGAAGAAGGTCGCGTTGCTCAGCGCCGTGGGGTATGCCGACCCGTGGGTGACCAGGAAGGCGATGAGCGCCGCCAGGCCGACCAGCAGCACCCCACCCGCGGCGCCGACCAGCAGCGCGGCGCGCACCGAGAGCGGCGGCCCGGTGTCGAGGAGGGCTCCCGTCGCCCTGGCCTCGGCGAGCCGGTCCTTGCGCCGCGGCAGGGCCGCGATGCGCAGACCGCAGCGGGGGCAGTGCGTCTCCCCCTCGGGCAGCGCCTTGCGGCACATCGGGCAGACCAGGCGCGCCATGGCGGGCTCAGGATAGCGGCAGGTCCTGGTCCTGCCGCAGCAGCCCGCGGAAGAGGTCGCCGGTGGCGCGGACGCGCGCCTCGGCGTTGCGGATGTTCCAGGCGTCGGGCCGCAGCCGGGGGTCGTCGAGCTCCTCCCAGGCGATGGGGACCGACACCGGTGCGCCCGGTGCGGGACGCAGCGTGTAGGGACCGGCCAGCGTCTTGTTGACGATGTTCTGCGTGTAGTCGATGCGCAGCCTGCCGGTGCGCTTGCTGACCGACCAGTCCCAGGTGATCAGCTCGGGCACCACGCGGCCGATGTCGCGGGCCACGCGCTCCACCCAGCCACGCACCACGTCATAGGTGGGGCCGCGGCGGATGGGCACGTAGATCTGCAGTCCCGTCTGCCCGCTGGTCTTGAGCACGCCGTGCATGCCGAAGTGGTCGAGCGCGGCCTTGACCAGCCTGGCCACGGCGACCACGTCGGAAAAGGGGAAGGGCTCGAAGGGGTCGAGGTCGAAGACCGCCCAGTCGGGCTGGTGCGGCGCGTCGGTGCGCGAATGCCAGGGGTGCATGTCGATGACGCCGGCGTTGGCCACCCAGGCGATGGTGGCCACCTCGCTGGGCACGATCCACAGCTTGCTGCCGCCCTCGCCGGCGAAGCGCCAGGACTGGATCCACTCCGGCGCGTGCGAGGGTTTGTCCTTGCGCCAGAAGCTGTTTCCGGTGATGCCGTCGGGGAAGACCTGCATCGACAGGGGACGGTCGCGCAGGTAGGGCAGCATCAGGTCGGCGAAGCGCACGTAGTGGGCGATGAGGTCGCGCTTGGTGCAGCCGTCGTCCGGCCAGAACACCTTGTCGAGGTTGCTGACCCTGATGGTGCGGCCGCCGACCTCCCAGTGGTCGGTGGGCTTGCAGCGCGCCAGGCGCTGCAGCGCCTCCTCGATCTCGGCTGACGGTCCGTTCCAGGGGACGGCGTCGGGTTGCCGTTGCGACTTCGCCGTCTTCGACTCTGTCGCGGGCTTGACGGTGGCCGTGGTGCGGCGCCTGCGCGGCGGTGGGTCGCCGTCACCGATCACGGCCGCGGTGTCGAGCGGTCGCTCGCGCACGCAATCCTTGGGTGCGACGTCGGGGCGCATGCGCAGGAAGGTGGGATGGCGCATGGTGCCCGCCGAGGTCCACTCGCTGAAGCGCGCCTCGCAGACCATCTCCGGCTTGACCCAGGTGGCCGGCTGGTCGGTCTGCGGCGGCGCACCGTCGAACGGACTCCGCGGCGTGCGCAACTCCTCGAGCTGGCGCAGCAGGGTGCGGATGGTCGCGCTGTCGAGCCCGCTGCCCACTTGCCCGACGTGGCGCAACCTCTCGTTCTCGTAGACGCCGAGCACCAGCGCGCCCAGAGCCCCGCGCCCGCCGCGCCCCGAGGTCCAGCCGACGACCACGCAGTCCTGCGTGTTCCACGCCTTCACCTTGACCCAGTGGCGCGAACGCCGGCCCGCCTCGTAGCGCGACTCCGCCTGCTTGCCGACCACGCCCTCCAATCCCTGCGCCTGCACGGCGTCGAAGAAGGCCTCGCCCTCGGCCTCGACATGGTCGGCGTAGAGCACCCCGGGCGCGTCGCGGAGCACCGCGCGCAGGGCCCGCTTGCGCTGCTCCAGCGGCAGGTTGCGCAGGTCGCGGCCGCTGGCCGAGAGGAGGTCGAAGGCACAGAAGGTGACCGGGCAGCCCTGCTGCGCATGGGTGATGTCGGCGGCGCGGGTCAGGTTGATGCGCGACTGCAGGCGTTCGAAGGAGGGCTTGCCGTCGTCGCCGAAGGCCACGATCTCGCCGTCGACGACGGCGTCGCGCAGCAGCAATGCGCCGGCGATGCGCTGCAGCTCGGGATAGCGCGACGTCTCGTCGCGGCCCTTGCGGCTGCGCAGGGTCACCTCGCCGTTCTCGACGACGGCCAGCGCGCGCACGCCGTCGTACTTGATCTCCCACCACCAGCCCTCGCGGGTGAAGGCCTGCGCCACGCGCTCGGCGAGCATGGGGCGGACGTCGCCTGGCAGCGCACGCTTGGGCGCGCCCTCCAGCAGTGTGTCGAGCCGGCCGCCGTCCTCGCCACTGCGCCAGACCTGGTCCGCGTCCTCGCCGACACCGGCGGCGATGGCTTCCATGTTGCGGCCGGTCTTGACGGAAACAGCGTGGTCGGCGGCGTCCCAGCCAGACGCGGCGCACTCGTCACGCTTCTTGATGAGCAGCCAGGCGTTCTCGGCTCCGCCGCCGGTGCGGGAGCGGGCCCCGGTGTGCACCAGCGCGTAGCGGCCGCCGAGCTTGCCGCCGTGCAGGACGAACTTGACGTCCCCCTTGGCCAGCGCCGCGTCGACGTCGGCGGCCGTCTCCGGCTCCCATTCCAGCCGGCCGGCGTCCCAGAGCAGCACCGTGCCCTTGCCGTAGCCGTCGGGGATGACGCCCTCGAAGTCGCCGTACTCGATGGGGTGGTCCTCGACCTGCATGGCCAGGCGGCGCTGCATGGGATCGAGGGTGGGCCCCTTGGGGACGGCCCAGGAGAGCAGCACGCCGTTGTGCTCCAGGCGCAGGTCCCAGTGCAGCCGGGTGGCGCGGTGCATCTGCACGCAGAAGCGGGGGCGGGGCAGCGCCTCCCAGCCGGGGAAGTGGGCGCCGGGACGGGTCTCGCCGGGCCCCTCGCCGCCGCGCGGCTCCGGGGTGCGGGCGAAGTCGCGCTTGCGCCGGTACTCCTCGAGGGCCATGGCCGCAGGCTACGTCGCCGGGGGCCGGCGCGGCGAACCCCTGGGCCCCGGGTGTGATAGACACGATGACAAATTTTGTGCTACCTTCCCCCCGACTAATAGCGAGAGGAGGCATGACCTCATGGCTGAACCCACGCCGCGTGCCGCGCAGGCCACGCCTGGCACCACGCGCGCCGAGGGCGACCTCAGCCCGGCATGGCCCACTCGGGGCAGCACCCAACCCACGTCCACCTCCACCACCCCGGCCACGCCGGCGACCAGCAGGGCCGAGCGGGACGCAGCCGTCGCCCCGACCGCCGACCGGCGCAGGCTCTACACCGGCTTCAGCCCGATGCGGCGGCTCTCCCAGATGATCTGGCTGCTCTGGCTGGTGGCCGAGCTCATCGTCGGGCTGCGCGTGGTCTTCAAGGCCGTCGCCGCCAACAGCGGCTCCAGCTTCGTGAGCTTCATCAACGACCTCTCCAACCCGCTGGTGGCGCCCTTCCGCTCGATCATGGGCGACCACGCCATCGGCAACCGTGGAACGCTGGAGAGCAGCTCGATCATCGCCATGCTGGTCTTCTTCGCCGCGGCGCTGATCCTGGCGGTCTTCCTGCGTATCCTGGCCGCACCGCGCGCTCGTCCGATGCCGACGAGCCACGTTCCCTAGCCCCCCTCCCTTCCGCCCCTGGGGTGGCCGCACGGCTGCCCCGGGGGTTTTTGTGCCGGCGGAAATCCGCACCCAAGGCGCTGGAAATCCGCACCCGGCCACCGCGATTTCCAGCGCGGCCAGGTGTGTCCGCTCCGGCGACGTGAAGTCGCCTGCGCGGACGGACTTCCTTTCTAGGAGATGCCGTGGGTGCCGCCGACGAGGCGGCCGACCAGGTTGGTGATGACGGCGGCACCGACGCCGACGCCGACCATCTCCAAGCCGCTGCGGAGCACGCTGCGGCTGGTCACCAGGGTCTTGGCGGCGCCCATCAGGAAGAGGCCGGCGACGCTGAGTGCCGCGGCGGCGGCCAGGGCGGCGGTGCCCTCGGTGATGATGAAGGGCAGCAGCGGCACGATGGCCCCGAGCGCGAAGCCGCCGCCGGCGAACAGCGCGTCGAGAAGCGGCGGGGGGCCGCCCTCGGGGTGGAGCCCCAGCTCCTCGGTGACCAGGGTGGCCAGCCAGCGCTGCTTGTCGGCGGTGATGCGGCGGACCAGGATCTCCACCTCCTCCTCGGTGAAGCCCTTGAGCCGGTAGATGCGGCGCAGCTCGTCGCGCTCCTCCTCGGGCGCGTACTCGATCTCCTCGGCCTCGCGGCGCACCTCCTCGGCGACCACCTCGCGCTGTGACTTGTTGCTGAGGTAGGCGCCCGCGGCCATCGAGACGGCGCCGGCGATGAGCCCGGCCGCGCCGGCCAGCAGCACCACCCCGTGCGAGGGACCCGCCCCGGACACGCCCGCGATCAGGCTGAAGTTGCTGACCACGCCGTCGTTGAGGCCGAAGATGAGGTCGCGGAGGAACTCGCCGACGTAGCTGGGCCGGCCGGCACCGGCGCCCGGCCGGCTGCCGTCGCCGGGTTCGCCCTCGGCCGACGGGCCGCGCAGCCGGGCGGCCGCGCCCTGGTGCAGGCGCTCGTCGGGGATGATCGAGCCGGCGATCTCCCGCGAGGCCTGGTCGGGCAGGAACTGGGCCTGGCGGATGTAGTTGAGCTTGCCGCGCGCCTCGCCGCCCTCGATGAGGGCGATGACGCTGGGCAGCCCGAAGGTGCGGGCGAGCACGGGCAGGATGGTCTCCCGCGGGCTGGGCAGGATGCGCGGCGCCGTGCCGCCCAGCTCCTCCAGCCGGCGCCGCCAGTGCTGGGCGTGGCGCAGCTCGTGGCCGGACATCTCCAGCAGCAGCCGCCTGTGCGGTCCGTCGGGCTGGCCCTCGGCGAGGCGCCGGTAGAGCCGGGCCGACTGCATCTCCTCGCGCCAGTTGCGGCGGATCTGCTTGATGAGGCGGCGGCGCTGCTCGTCGGTCTCGGGACTCGAGGGGGGCGCGGAGGGTGCGCTGGGCTGGGTCGTGGTCATGGAGGTGTGCCGTTCAGAGTGGCACAGTGGGCGCAGCGCGGGGGCGGATGTACCTCTCCACGCGTCGTGGGGGTGCGCGCCGCAGACGGCGCCTGAGCGGCCGTCACGTGCCTGGGGACTGGTAGAATGTGTCCTAGTTGAAGCGCACTCCACGTTCCTGCACACGCGCCCTCGGATGGAGCCGCGCCGTCCCCTGCGGCGGTGCCTGAGGGCCCCCGCGTTCCGGAGCCACCACCCCTGCCAGACGACAACGCACGCCCCGACGACCTCGGCGCCGAGCCGACCCCGCCTGACGGCACGCCCGCCGAGGCGTCCGCCGAGCAGCCCGCCGCCGGGCAGCCCGCCGCCGGGTCCGCCAGGTCGGGCCGCGGCCGGTCGAAGGCGGGTGGCGACTACGGCGCCAAGGAGATCCAGGTCCTCGAGGGCCTGGAGCCGGTGCGCCGCCGGCCGGGCATGTACATCGGCTCGACCGACAATCGCGGCCTGCACCACCTCATCTGGGAGCTGGTCGACAACGCCATCGACGAGGCGCTGGCCGGCTACTGCGACCTGATCATCACCACCCTGCACGCCGACGGCTCGGTGTCGGTGCTCGACAACGGGCGCGGCATCCCCGTCGACATGCATCCCACCGAGAAGCGCTCGGCCCTGGAGGTGGTGCTCACCAAGCTGCACGCCGGCGGCAAGTTCGGCGGCGGCGGCTACAAGGTGTCCGGCGGCCTGCACGGCGTCGGCCTCTCGGTGGTCAACGCGCTGGCGGAGCGGCTCGACGTCGAGGTCTACAAGGAGGGGACGCTGCACCGGCAGTCGTACGCGCGCGGCGTGCCGCAGGGGCCGGTGGAGAAGGCGGGTCGCACCGACAGGCAGGGCACGCTGGTGCGCTTCTGGCCCGACCCGCAGATCTTCCCCGAGCGTGAGTTCTCCTGGGAGATCGTGGCCAACCGGCTGCGCGAGCTGGCCTTCCTGAACAAGGGCATCACCAACGTGCTGCGCTCGGAGCCGCTCGGCTACGACTACACCTTCCACTTCGAGGGTGGCATCCAGGCCTTCGTGCGGCATCTGAACGCCAACCGCAACGCGGTCAATCCGCGGCCGATGTACGTCGACCGGGAGATCGAGGGCAACGCGGTCGAGATCGCCGTGCAATACCAGAACACGACGTTCACCGAGCACGTGCTGACCTACGCCAACAACATCAACACCGAGGAGGGTGGCGCGCACCTGACCGGGTTCCGCTCGGCGCTGACGCTCACCCTCAACAAGTACGCGCGCAAGGCGGGTGTGCTCAAGGAGCAGGACGCCAACCTGACCGGCGAGGACGTGCGCGACGGCCTGACGGCGGTGATCTCGGTGAAGCTGCAGGAGCCGCAGTTCGAGGGACAGACCAAGACCAAGCTGGGCAACAGCGAGGTGGTGGGCCAGGTGTCGGCGGTGCTCTCCGAGGCGCTGATGCAGTACCTGGAGGAGAACCCGGGTGATGCGCGGCGCATCGTCGAGCAGTCGCTGACGGCGGCGCGCGCCCGTCATGCCGCGGCGCGTGCTCGTGAGCTGGTGCAGCGCAAGTCGCTGCTGGAGTCGGCGACGCTGCCCGGCAAGCTGGCCGACTGCTCGGAGCGCGATCCCTCGCAGTGCGAGATCTTCATCGTCGAGGGTGACTCCGCAGGCGGCTCGGCCAAGCAGGGCCGCGAGCGCCGCAACCAGGCGATCCTGCCGCTGCGCGGCAAGATCCTCAACGTCGAGAAGGCGCGCGCGGACAAGATCCTGGCCAACGAGGAGATCAAGAACCTGATCACCGCGCTGGGGGTGGGGTTCGGGGAGAACTTCTCGCTGGAGAAGCTGCGCTACCACCGCGTGGTGCTGATGGTCGACGCGGACGTCGACGGGTCGCACATCCGCACCCTGCTGCTGACCTTCTTCTGGAGGCATCTGCAGGACCTGATCAAGGGCGGGCACCTGTTCCTGGCGCAGCCGCCGCTGTACAAGCTGGAGAAGGGGCGGCGCGTCGAGTACGCGTATTCGGACGCGGAGCGCGACGTCAAGCTCAAGGAGATCGGCGGCAAGGTCGACGTCAGCCGCTACAAGGGACTCGGGGAGATGAATCCCTCGCAGCTCTGGGAGACCACCATGGACCCGGAGAAGCGCGTGCTGCTGCAGGTCGCGGTCGAGGATGCAATGAAGGCGGATGACATCTTCGACCGGCTGATGGGGTCGGATGTGGAGCCGCGCAAGCGGTTCATCCAGACTCATGCGAAGTCTGTGCGGAATCTGGATATTTAGGGATGATGCTTCGTGGGTGGCGGCGCGGCGGCCGGATCGCGGTGCATCTCGCCGCTTGCTCAGACAGTCCTCGTCGCTGCGCTCCTGCGGAACTCGCCGCGTCGAGACGCACCGCGCTCCGGCCGGGTGTGTCGTGACCTCGGAGCTTCCGATCGCGCTGGACGCGATGGGCGGGGACAATGCGCCGCGGGAGATCGTGCGGGGCGCGTTGCTGGGTGCGGCGCGGCTTGGGGTGCGGGTGGCGCTGGTGGGGCGGCGTGCCGAGGTCGAGTCGGCCCTGGCGGAGGCGTCCGACCTGGCTGATGCCGATGCGCGCTCGCGCGTGTCGGTGGTCGATGCGCCCGAGGTCATCGCGATGGACGAGCATCCGGCGAATGCGGTGCGTGCGAAGAAGGGCGCGTCGGTGGTCGTTGCGTGCGCGATGGTGGGGTCGGGGACGGCGCGGGCGGTGGTGAGCGCGGGGAACAGCGGGGCGGTGCTGGCGGCGGCGCTGTTCCACGTCAAGCGGCTGCGGGGGGTGGCCCGGCCGGCGATCGGGACCGCGTTGCCGCGGTCGGATGGCGGGTCGACCTTTGTGCTCGATGTGGGCGCCAACGCGGACTGTCGTGCGGAGTGGCTGGCGCAGTTCGGGGTGATGGGGGCGGTGTACGCGTCGTCGATGATGGGGGTGGCGTCGCCGCGCGTCGGGCTGCTGAGCAATGGGGAGGAGCCGGGCAAGGGGTCGGCGCTGGTGCAGGCGGCGTCGCCGCTGCTGGCCGCGGCGCCGATCAACTTCGTTGGGAACGTCGAGGGCAAGGACCTGTTTCGCGACGCGTGCGACGTGGCGGTCACTGACGGGTTCACCGGCAACATCGCGCTGAAGACGGCGGAGGGCGTCGGCGAGTTCCTGCTCGGCGCTATCTCGGCGGAGGCGCGCAAATCGCTGCAGGGCATGGTCGGCGGCGCCCTGCTCAAGCCCAAGCTGCGGCCCATCCGCGACCGCGTCGACTACCGCGCCACCGGCGGCGCCCTGCTGCTCGGCGTCGACGGCGAGGTGGTCATCGCCCACGGCCGCTCCGACGCCGAGGCCATCGTCAGCGCGCTGCGCGTGGCGGCCACGGCTGCTGACCGCTCGGTCCACAGCGTCATCGGCTCCCAGATCGCCGCCGCTCCCGCAGCACCCATCGAGGAAACCGTCACTCCATGAGCATCTTCAACCCCGGCACCATCCGCCCCGTCGAGCTCGAGCAGGAGATGCGCTCGTCCTACATGGACTACGCGATGAGCGTCATCATCTCGCGCGCCCTGCCCGACGTCCGCGACGGGCTCAAGCCGGTGCAGCGCCGCATCCTCTACGCCATGCTCGAACAGGGCATGACCGCCGGTGCGCGCTACCAGAAGTCGGCGGCCATCGTCGGCGAGGTGCTCAAGAACTACCACCCGCACGGCGACGCATCCGTCTACGACACCATGGTGCGCCTGGCCCAGCCCTGGGTGATGCGCTACCCGCTGGTCGACGGCCAGGGCAACTTCGGCTCCGTCGACGGCGACCCCCCGGCCGCATACAGGTATACAGAGGCACGCATGTCCCCGATCGCGATGACGCTGACCGAGGACATCGACAAGGATACGGTCGACTTCGTCGACAACTTCTCGTCGACGACCAAGGAGCCGTCGGTGCTGCCGGCGCTGCTGCCCAACCTGCTGGTCAACGGAGCGAGCGGCATCGCGGTGGGCATGGCGACGAACATCCCACCGCACAACCTGCGCGAGGTGTGCAACGGGCTGGTCGCCCTCATCGACGATCCTGAGACCCCGCTCGAAGAGCTGATGAAGCTGGTGCGCGGGCCCGATTTCCCGACGGGCGGCATCATCTACGGGCGCGACATCGCCACCGTGTACGGCACCGGGCATGGCCGCATCGTGATGCGCGCACAGGTGGAGTTCGAGGAGTCGAAGCAGGGGCGCGAGCAGATCATCGTCCGCGAGCTCCCCTACCAGGTGAACAAGTCGCGGCTGATGTCGACCATCGCCGAGCTGGTCAACGAGCGCAAGATCGAGGGCATCCACGACCTGCGCGACGAGTCGGGCCGCAGCGAGGCGACGCGCATCGTCATCGAGCTGAAGTCGAACGCGCGGCCGCACACCGTGCTCAACAACCTCTACAAGCACACCCAGCTGCAGAACACCTTCGGCGCCATCATGCTGGCGCTGGTCGACGGGCGGCCGCAGGTGCTCGGGCTCAAGGTGCTGCTGCAGCACTACATCGACTACCGGCGCTCGGTGGTCACGCGGCGCACGCGCTACGAGCTGGAGCGGGCCAAGGAACGGGCGCACATCCTCGAAGGCCTGATGAAGGCCCTGACCAACCTCGACGAGGTCATCCGCATCATCCGCGCCGCGCCCGACGAGGCCACCGCGCAGAAGAACCTGGAGGCGAGCTTCGAGCTGAGCGAGCGGCAGTCGAAGGCCATCGTCGACCTGCGGCTGGGCCGGCTCACCCGCCTGGAGGCGGACAAGATCCGCGGCGAGTACGAGGAGCTGATCAAGACCATCGCCCGGCTGGAGGACATCCTCGCCGACGCACGCAAGGTCGACGCCATCGTCAAGGAGGAGCTCATCGGGCTCGCCAAGAAGTTCGGCGACGACCGGCGCACCGAGATCCGCCTCGGTGACGTCGAGCTGAACGAGGAGGACCTCATCCCGCGCGAGCACGTCTTCGTGACGCTGACGGCGCGCGGCTACATCAAGCGCATCCCGCTCGACGCGTACCGCATGCAGCACCGCGGCGGCAAGGGCGTGGTCGGGGCGCGGCGGTCGACCGACGAGGACTACGTGGTCCACTCGACGACGGCCGACACCCACACCGACATGCTCTTCTTCACCAACCGCGGCCGCGTCTTCCGCCTGCGCACCCACGAGATCCCCGACGTCAAGCGCCAGGCCAAGGGCATCCCGGTGCAGGCGCTCATCGACATCGACCATCCCCGGGAGAAGGTGACCGCGCTGATCTCCATCGCCGAGTTCAGCGAGGACAAGTACCTGATCATGGTCACCAAGCTGGGCATGATCAAGAAGACGCCGGCGTCGGCCTACGCCTCGGTGCGCCGCAACGGACTGATCGCCATCAACCTGCAGGACAGCGACGAGCTCAACTGGGTGCACGAGTCCTCTGGCCACGACGAGCTGCTGGTGGTGACCCGCGACGGCAAGGGATCGCGCTTCACCGAGAAGGAGGTGCGGCCGATGGGCCGCGACACCATGGGCGTCGGCGCCATCCGCCTGCGCAAGGGCGACGAGGTGGCCGGCTTCGACATCGTCAATCCCCAGGGTTACGTGCTGGTGGTGACGCAGCAGGGCTTCGGCAAGCTGACCCCGATGGCCGACTACCCCATCAAGAGCCGCAACATCCAGGGCATCTACACCGTGGACCAGAACGCGATTCCCAAGATCGGCCAGATCGTGGGCATGCGCGTCATCGAGGATCTCAGCGAGGAGCTGATGGTCATCAGCACCATGGGTCAGGTGATCCGCATCCCGCTGGAGCAGGTACGCGTCAGCGGCCGGCAGACGCGCGGCGTCATCATCATGCGGCTCGCCGACGGCGACATGGTCGGCTCCATCGCCGGCGTCGGCACGGCGGGCGAGCTGGAGGCGTAGCCCACAGACCGGCGCGCGCGGCGGCGGAGTCAGGCTCCGCCGCTGCCGGGCAGTCGCCGCAGCACCGGCGAGCGCCAGGCGCGCAGCCACCGCGGGTTGTTGGGATGCCCGGTCGCCAGCGCGGTCATGGTGCGCGCTCCCGAGTGCAGGTGCGAGAGGCGTGCGGTGATCTGCATCTGCGGCACCAGGTGCTGCGACATCTGCTCGGCGGCGTCGCTGACGAGTTGCCGCCGCTCCGGCGAGAGGGCGTCGAAGATGCCGCGAAGGCGGGGCGCCGAGGGAAAGCCGCTGCGCACCTCGCCGTCGAGGAAGTGCAGCGCGTCCGCCGCGTGGCCGACCAGGTCGGAGCTGATTGACGAAGGACGGTAGGTGAGGCTGAGCACGTCGACCCCTCGGCGGCCCATCGCCGTGAGAACGTCGCCGCCGCTCATCGCCTCGTGCACCGGCGCGACGGCTGCACCACCCATGCGCGCCGCCAGGTGCCCGGCGTCGCCGGCCGCCACCTCGCCGAAGGTGGTGACGCTGTGCCACACCTGGGCCACGGCATGTGGTCGCAGTGCCAGCGCGTCGCCCATGGTGCTCGACACGTCGAGTGCCGAGCGGCCGTCACCGCCGAAGAGGCGCAGCACGGGCAGGCGCTCGATGCGGGCCAGGCCGCCGGACAGCGCCTGCACGCGCTCGAGGTGCGCCGCCGCGCCGAACGCCGCCGCGATCGGCCGCAGCCAGAGCGCGTCGCAGACGAGCGCGAACAGCACCGTGCCCACGCAGTCGCGGTCGCTGCCGTCGATGCCGGTGAGCACGCCGGTGAGGAAGGAGGCGACCGCGAAGGCGGCACCGACCAGCGCACCGCCCACGGCCCCGAGCACCGGAACCCCCGCCGCCGACGCGGCCGCGCCGCCCAGCACCGCGCCGACGATCACCCACCCGAGGGGAAACAGGAAGGCGGATCCCGCACCGAGCAGCAGCACGCCGAGCACTGCGACGGTGACGCCGGTGAGGATGCGATGCAGCAGCCGCCCGTCGAAGCGGCGGCCGAGCAGGTCCCCGACGAAGAGGAACGGCGCCCCCAGGTGCCAGGGCAGCGCCGAGAGAATGGCGTGCAGCGCGGAGAAGATCCCGCCGACGAGCTGCTCGATGGTGCCGACGATCCCCGCAACGGCGGCGCCGAAGATGCGTGCCAGCGTGTGGCCGATGCTCGTGTCCGCGTCACGCGGATGCGCGGCCGCCCAGGCGAGCTGCTCGGCGATGTGCTCGGGGTCGGCCAGGGCGATGCGTCCGACGCCGACGGAGGTGTCGTCGACGTGGCCCGGCCAGCGGGCGGCGGCGAGCCGGCAGGCGTGGAACGAGCCGGGCTGGGCCAGCAGGCGCGCCACGGTGAGCTCGCCGACGTCACCGCTCAGCTCGGGTCGCATCACCACGCGCACGGCACCGCCGTCGACGATGGCGACGTCGACCGGCGAGAGGAACATGCCGATGCGGTCGCCGCCGCCGTCGTCGCGATAGAGGGCGTAGTCGCCCGGCGCCGGCCCGGCCGGACGCGCCGAACTCACGTCGAGCGGCAGGCACGCGTGCAGCAGGTCGGCCGGAGTGGCCAGGCCGCGGATGTCGACGCCGGCGTCGCGCCAGGCGCCGAGCACCATGGCGCGGTCGGGCGCCGGCCCGTACAGGCCGTGGTGGCCGACCTGCCGGGCGACCTCCGTTGCGGCGAAGAGACGCGCCGGGCTGGTGGCCTCCGCGGTGATCGCGGTCGAGAGCAGGGCCAGCGCCCCGGCGGCCAGGCCACCGCAGGCGAGGGCCGCAGCGCGGCGCCTCATCCCGCCTCCTGCGCCGCCGACCAGGCCTCCGCCCAGCAGAGGTCCGGGCCCGTGCCGGGACGGGGCGGGCAGCGGGCAGGCCACACCGGCAGGCCACGCGGCACCGCCACCAGGGCCAGGGTGAGCAGCCGCTCCGCTCCCTTGGCAGCGGTGTCGTCGCGGAGGTCGGGTCCGACGGTGAGCCGGAGCAGCACCGCCCGGTTGGCGACGGCGATCTGCCGCGCCGTGGCGATGGCCCGCGAGCAGGCCGGTCCGGCACCGTCCGGAACGGGCTGGCCGGCCTCGCAAGCCGAGCCCGCCTGGACGGCCAGGCTGAGCCGGTCGCGGTCAGGGTCGGCGGCGAGCAGCGCGGCCGCGGCATGGGCCACGGCGTCGGCCGCGTTGCCGGCGCGGCTCTGCGCCGCGACCGCGGCGGCGGCGTCGACGGCGCCCATGCCGCCGGTGCCCAGCACACCCATGAGCACCATCACCAGCAGGACCGCGGCGCCCGCCTCGCCGGCACGACGGGGCCGCCTCAGCATGGCTCACGCCGCATGGTCACCACCGCGCGCGGCGCCAGCGGCGACCGCGTGTCGACCGCGAAGCCGGGCAGCACGATGGCGGGCACTAGGTGCACCTCGACCCGCACCAGCTGGGTATGCCCGGCGGTGACGGCCGAGCCCCGCGCACCCGGGTCGACGTCGCCGAGCTGGGCCGTGGGGGCGGCGCGGGCGCACAGAGCCGCCCGGCGGGCGAGCTCCCGGGCGTCGGACTGGGCCTCGATCTGCTGGCGCACCAGCACGACGCCCTGCCAGATGGCGAGGAAGACGAGGGCGAGCAGCGGCAGGATGGCCACCAGCTCGAGCGTCTCGGCGCCCGCCTGCCCGTCGCGACCGCGCCGCCGGGTCACTGCCCGATCACGTTCTTGAGGTGGCCGAGCAGCATGCCGCCGACGTCGCCGCCGTGGTGCTGGAGGAAGACCGCAGCGCCGCCCATCATGCCGGCCACCGCGCCGCCCAGCCCGATGTACTCGAGCGCCTGGGCGCCGCGCTCGCCGACCCTCAGCCGCCGGCCGCCGCGGGCCCTCGCCGCCTGTCCAACCGCTTCCCTGGTGTTCCGAGCCATCGCCATCGTCCTCCATTGACGTGGTTTTGCGATGGCGCGTATACTACGGTGTTGTCGAACATGATGTCAACAGGAAAGTGGTAGTCGAGATGCCAACCGCCAAGAAAGCGCCTCAGGCCTGGTGCTGCAGCGGCTCGCGGAAGAGCAGCGTCCGGCAGGGCGCGAACTTGAGCACGTAGGGAGCGGTCTTGCCCATGTGGAACTCGCCGAAGCGCTGCCGGAAGGGCATGCCGATCACCACCAGGTCGGCCTGCCACTCGCGGATCTCGTCGACGATGGCGGGTCCGGCCTCGCGCGCCTGGAGCAGCTCGGTGTCGACCTCGACGTCGAGCTCCGCGCCGATGCTCTCGGCGTGGTCGAGCATCTTCTCGGCGCCCTCCACCTCGGCGTCCTGGACCGTGCCCAGGGCCAGGCTGCGCTTCACCTCGAGGATGGTGACCACGTACACCTTGGCGCGCTGGCGCCGGGCCAGGCGGCAGGCCAGGCGCACCGCCTCGTCGTCGGTGGGGCTGCCGTTGATGGGGACCAGGATGCGCCGCGGCATGAATCCCTGCTGCATGGCGGCCGAGATGCTACTCGATGCGGCTCTGGGCATCGCGGAGGCCGCGCCGCCGTGCCCCGGATGCCGGCACGGCCCGCGGGCAGGGTGCCTCCGTAGAATGCGCGACAGTGAAAGTCGTGATCGTGGGCTGCGGCCGGGTGGGGTCGACACTCGCCCGCAAGCTGGTCGGAGAGGGGCACGAGGTGAGCGTGGTGGACGAGCTGGTCGCGTCCTTCGGCCGCCTCGGCGAGGACTTCGGGGGCCAGATGGTGGTCGGCTCGGGCATCGACGAAGAGGTGCTGCGCCGGGCCGGCATCGAGACGGCCGACTGCTTCGCCTCGGTGACCAACGGCGACAACCGCAACATCATGGCGGCGCAGATCGCCCAGGAGGTCTTCCACGTCAAGCGGGTGATCACCCGCATCTACGACCCGATCCGCGCCGAGGTGTACCGCGAGCTGGGACTGCAGACGATCTGTCCCACCACCATCGGCGCCGGCATCCTCGACGAGTTCTTCAGCACCGGGGTGAATCCCGCGCACTCCGGCAGGCTGGTCACCGGCGGCGCGCGAGAGCAGGGGTGAACGCGCGCGGCGCGACGATGGGGAGATCACCATGGCGATGACGCGGCCACAGCGACCGTACGTCCTGATCATCGGCGGCGGCAAGGTGGGCTACTACCTGGCCAAGCACCTCATCGAACGCGGCTACGAGGTGACGCTCTGCGAGAAGAACAAGGAGCGCGCGGAGTGGATCACGCACCAGCTCGGCACCGTGAGCATCATGGTCGGCGACGGCGACGAGATGGCCTTCCTGGCCACCACCGGCATCGAGCGCGCCGGCGTGGTGGTGGCCGCCACCGGCGACGACGAGGACAACCTGGTCGCCTGCCAGCTCGCCAAGCGCAAGTTCGGCGTGCCGCGCACCATCGCGCGGGTCAACAACCCCGTCAACGTCAAGGTGTTCCGCACCCTGGGCATCGACGTGCCGGTGTCGGCCACCGAGCTGCTCATGGGCCTCATCGAGGCCGAGCTGGGGCAGTCCGAGCTGGTGCGCGGCATCGCCGTCAAGGCCTCGGGCGCGAACCTGATCGACGTTGCCCTGCCCGAGCTGTCGACGCTGGTGGGCAAGCGCGTCGACGAGATGAACCTGCCCGACGGCGAGGCGTTGGTCTGCATCGTGCGCGACGGCCTGCCCGTGGTGCCGCGGCCCGACGAGGTGGTGCAGAAGGGCGACGAGCTGATCATCTACTCGACGACGCTCGACGTCGAGCGCGTCAGCCAGGCCGTCGCGCGGTAGTGATCCGCGTCGCCTATCTCGGGCCCGAGGGCACCAACTCGCACGACGCCGCCCTGGCCCACTACGGTGAAACTGCCACTCTTGTCCCATTCCCGGACATCCCCGCGGCGGTCGCGGCGGTGACGGCCGGGCTGGTCGACCAGGCCATCGTGCCCATCGAGAACAGCACCGAGGGCAGCGTCACCATCACCCTCGACCTGCTCATCGCGCCGGGCGCGCCGCCCGCCGTCGGGGAGATGGTGCTGCCGGTGCGCCATCACCTGATCGCCCGCCCCGGCACGCGCCGCCAGGACGTCGAGCGCGTCATCAGCATCGGCCAGGCCTCGGCGCAGTGCCGCAACTACCTGCGCGAGCACCTGCCGGGCGCGCAGGTGTTCCCCGCCGTCAGCACCGCGGCCGCGGTCGCCGCCTGCGTGCACTCCGACCGGCTCGCCGCCATCGGCACCGAGGCGGCCGCCCGGCTCTACGGCATGGAGGTGATCGAGGCGGGCATCGAGGACAACGCCGACAACGCCACCCGCTTCGTGGTGCTCGGCCGCGACCGCCCCGCCACCAGCGGGCGCGACCGCACCTCGCTGGTCTTCTCGCTGGCGGCCGACCGGCCCGGCGGCCTGCTCAGCGCCCTGCGCCCCTTCGCCGAGCGCAGCATCAACCTGACCCGCATCGAGTCCCGCCCCACCAAGGCGACCCTCGGCAACTACTGGTTCCTCATCGACTGCGAGGGCCACCTCGACGATCCGCCCGTCGCCGAGGCCGTCGAGGAGGTGCGCGGCATCGCCGTCGAGCTGCGCGTCCTCGGCTCCTACCCGCGCGCGTAGCCCCCGCGCGCGCGGCCTGGGTACCGCGCGCCCCGCCCACTTGAGTACCGCAGCCAGGTACAACCCGCCTCCGCCGCCCGGTCCGCATCCGGCAAGATCAGCAGCCACGACGATGGACGCCACCACCACAGAGACAGCCGCCGCCACCACGCAGCCGCAGCCGACCGCGGCCCTGCCGCCCGGCCCGAGGCTGCCCGTCATCGTCCAGACGCTGCTCTGGCTGCTCCGCCCCAACCGCACCATGCGCCGCTGGCGCGATCGCTACGGCGACGTCTACACCGTCAGGCTTGCCATGCAGGGCTCGGCCGTGCAGGTCGGCGATCCCGCCCTGCTCAAGGGCATCTTCGCCAGCAAGCCCGACGACGCCCGCGCCGGCGAGGCCGCCAGCATCCTCGAGCCGCTGCTCGGCGCCAACTCGGTGCTCTGCCTCGACGGCCGCGAGCACCTGCGCCAGCGCAAGCTGCTCCTGCCGCCCTTCCACGGCGAGCGCATGCAGCGCTACGGCGAGGTGATCGCGCGGGTCACCGAGGAGGAGCTGCGGAGCTGGCCGGTGGGCACGCCGTTCGCGCTGCGCCCCGCCATGCAGCGCATCACCCTCGACGTCATCCTGCGCGCCGTCTTCGGCATGGACGACTCATCGCAGCTCGACGAGCTGCGCCCCATCGTGCGCGACCTCGTCGACACCTCGCGCAACCCCGTGGCCATGCTCCCCTGGTTCCGCCGCGACCTCGGCCCGCGCAGCCCCTGGGGCCGCCTGCTGCGCATGCGCGCGCGCGCCGACGCGCTGATCTTCGACCTCATCCGCACCCGCAAGGCCGACCCCGACGTCGCCGAGCGCGACGACGTGCTCTCCATGCTGGTGCAGGCGCGCGACGAGAACGGTGAGGCGATGACCGAGCAGGAGCTCCGCGACGAGCTGATGACCCTGCTCATCGCCGGCCACGAGACCACCGCCACCGCCCTGGCCTGGTGCTTCAACCTCCTGCTCACCCACCCCGAGGAGCTGCGCCGCCTGGGCGACGACCTCGACGCCG